>OMLO01004950.1_pt1 | contig 11175 bp, 3 predicted proteins | sample 1674811 | NCBI WGS metagenome assembly OMLO01 (sample SAMN06265003, study PRJEB25207) | coral metagenome | isolation source: Coral host | place: Mexico:La Bocana,Puerto Morelos, Mexico | collected 2008-11-13 | reverse complement strand
CGAATTAATTTAATCTCAGAGCTATTTTTATTAATATTTATAAATCGTCGAAACACGGGTAAAACGTTTTCTCTTGGCTAAAAATTAAAGCAGAATTGAAAAAGAAATACCAAAGGATGACAACATTTTCATACTTAAGACCAACTCTTGGTCCTTCACATTTTAATAAAGTTGTGTACGGGACAAAAGAAGGGTGACAAAAACTAATAAAGTCCGCCAGTCAAGCGAATGATCAAAATTAAACAGATTAAAGTCGAAAAGTCAACGAGAAATGGAAAATTCAACAGGCGTATAGTTTGATTGTTGAAACATCGCAATGTTGGGCTTGTAAGAAGTGACAGATTTGACTAGCGTGTTATTGCACAATTTATGCAAATATAAAACGAAAGATATATAAAAGTTTTCACTGGCTCCGACTGAGCGTCAACGCCATACCATTGTGATTTTATGGCCCGGTTACCTTATTATCTGAACTGCCATAACGCGTTTGTGTCAACGAAAAGTGAACTTCTCTCCCGTTTCACTAAAACCATTTTGTCACAATTCCACTTTGAAGACTCTAGTGGGAAATTTTAATTGGAGATTTGGCTTATCTGAAGGTCTTTGACACAGTGAAACAAAAACAGACCTGCGGTCGGAAAGGAAATTATCAAAAATTATCAACTTGTATAAACTTCTGACCAGTGAGAAGCCATATATTTGACAAACAACATTCCTGTGTTAGATCTGGGTTCTTAGTGATTATTTTAATGATTTAAAATCGCTTTTCCAGATCTCGCTGTCAAATGGGTTAATTTAGAAGTCAGTGGATTAGGAAGAATTTTTCATTTGCAATCGAATACATCAACCAGATGGTCGCTCTTTCGCGCAACCTTGCTGAGACGTATTTTGTTTTTCGCAGTGGAAGCAAATTAGCTAATTCGAATTGCTTGCATTTCATGTTAAAAAGAAGAATAAGAAAGTAGATTTCTCTCAAGCATGGACGCCAAAGAAAGTACTGTCCTTCTGTCGGCGTATTTAAATTCTAAACAATGAGTGAATTTTGCCAACTTTAAGTTTATAAGGTTAAAATAACCGGTAAATCAGAAACACTGGTGTCAGCCAGTGTCAAGCGTCAAGCAAACATTGAAAATTGTCAACGCGAACTGTGAAACATTGTTTGGTCCGACTCAACTTAAATGGTTTCAAAACGACCCGAGAAATACTTATCAAAAATATAACTTTTCTCGCTTTTTTGTCTGGGGATAAGGTTTTCGGTTTACCTTTAAATTATAAATAACAAGCAATTGTTGTTCAAAACAACTCTCTCCTGTGACCAACAAAGGAATTTACACTTGTTCAAGTATGAACCACGTTCGCGCGAGAATGCCAAGTGAATGACATCGTTTGAAGACTCGTGGATGTGCGATTCATGTTTGCTGTTCGCGTTCAGAACTTTCTGTTATAGGATATCGACGCAATTCGAATCGAACACCGCTCGCCAAAAATATCCCACAGTTTAAGAAAAACCCAGGCATTTCACAGAAAAGTTAAATAAAATCAATTTATTTTCTCAGCTGGGGTTCATTCCTCCATAAACAAAGATAAATTCGCGGTCAAATCTGTAATTTTGTAACTCGCAATGGTCGAAAACTGAAAGCGATTCCGCTATTAATGTATTCATTTTTGAAGATAAGAGATGTGCTATCGGCAACCAAAACCGTAGCATTGATTGAGGGACAATTCATACAAACGGAAAGAGTACAAAAAATCACATTGCAACAATATCTGAAACATCACCAATTACAGATTAAAACTCTACGTTTTTCTTAGACCGTGTTGCCCTTGGCAATCTCTGTAAGTGATAGACGAACATTTCAAAAGATTAAACTTAAGAACATTCACAGAGAGTATTTCCTAACAAAAGCACTTCGTTTCTGATTCAGCTTGGTGTAAGATTCGGTTATTTAAAAACTGGAAGTAAACAATTCGAGTTTTAATGAAAGTGTGGGGTGATTTTAAGTCACAACTTTCTTTCAGACCAATCACAGCGCGGTATTTCGATTGAATAGCGAGAATGGAGAAGGAAAAATATTCATAAAATTGAAAAACGTAGTTTTAATTTGAACAAGAAAACAACATGCTGTCTTAGGACGTGCTGAATTAAAGGCTAAGCTAAATCACCAACGTTTCATCTTTAATGCAAAAGAATACACGACAAAATAAAAATCAGGCTCCTCACGAAATTTTTAAAAAATGTAAAAAATCACCACATCGATTATATTTAAATTTCAGTCGCCGCCCGAGTGTCGTGTGTCAAACATAAACATGAAAAATCGACCTGTGTTACATCTCTATACGATTAGAATAGATGCATTTCAAGCCAGAAGTCTTGAACAAAATTCTTTAATGGTACAAAGTGTTTTTAGAAAATCATTTCTCACTCCCGATAGCACACTATCTTTATTTCCATATTAAAATTTTCCATCGCAGCTCCAAATTGATATCATATCGTTTTGCTGCAAGTAGCTTCGCACCCGGAAAACTACTACTAGTTCACGTTTAGTTTTGAATTTCCAAAACTACAAGGTTTTGATTCTGTTCAGTATCCTTTAAGCCTTCACAAATTAAATAATTTTGACGTTACATCAAATTTCGTGAATCCCTTCCAATGAACATTGTTTTACACAACAGTCAGCCGTTATCATCGTATCGCTATCTGTTCTGTTGTTTTTTCGTTCCTCCATCGTGTTCAATCACAAACCACATGTAAATACAAAGACACTGGCTCAAGGGTTTGGAATCTGCCTACTGCTTTAAATTTCCTTACAACTATTACATTCGCGAATTTCATGTCTATCAATAACAACAGTCATATTATCTTTCTTCTAAGAATTGGAGTAGAAAATTTCAGCACGAGTAATTTTAAGTTTCTGACATTTTAAGGTTTGGAAAAGCACTTACATTATATGCTGGACTTGTAGAGGAAAAAATCTGTTTAATTCAGTGCAAATATTCAGAGCTTTCGTATAACAGCCAAAAATTTCTGGCTCGTTATATTTTCACCTAGGGCAACCGAAGAATAAAATAAGTATTGGACAACTTGTTTGTCCGCAAAGAATTGAAGGATTCCATCAGTTCGTCTATCTACTTGCTTCTCGTTTTCACAGCAAAACTGCTTTTCTTTAATTCATGTACAAACTATTTTTAGGGGTCTCATCGTTCTTTGGCCGTAGCACTGTGCCTCCTTTGTGCAGCATATCAATTATAAATTAGTGAATTTTATATATAAAAAAATGAATTCATTCATCTCTCGAAGTCAAGGCGTTTAATCCTTGAATTGTACAGGAAGGAGTCTGTTTTGCTGCTCTCCTTCCAAACAGCATTGTACAGATCCTTGTCTTTTTGTTTCACCCTGCTAACAGCAGGTCGCTTGGAATTTATCTTTACATCACGAAATGCCGGGAGGAAAAATCTCACGGCAAGGCACAATTGGCGTTTCCGAGGTTTGCTGGTGAGCGAGTTGCTACGCAAATCGTCTTCTCGCTGCGTCGTAGGTCTTTGGCGATTCAGCTATCGATGACCTCCTCTGTCTTTGCTCTTTCTTGGACGCAGTATTGTAATCTGGAAGCTGTTGTAACTCCCAATCCTCCCCCAAAAACCTCCAAATTAATAGCAATAAAGAGGGAAGGTTTTCTTAGTCACACCCCCGTTTCAAAGCGTATAGTAGCATCGGGATAGTCGACTAAAGGCATCGAATTGGACACTACAGCTGTGTTGGCCTTGTTCTTATGCCCTTTGTTGAGATTCGAAGGAATACTGTCTAGCGAAGTTAACATTTCCATCTCGATTCCTGTCGACTCAGGGCCGTTCATTCCATTGTGATCAACCGTGTCATACTTTCGTTCCTGCTCCTGTTCTTCTCTCTCCCTTTGGATTCGTTCTTGCTCTTTGCGGTCCTTCTCCTTCTTGCTGGCCTCCGCCGCCCTCTGTTCGTTCTCGCGGTGATAGAAGTAGTTAAAATTTGACACTATAACAGGCACCGGAAGCGCGATGGTCAGCACGCCGGAAATGGCACATAGTGACCCTACGATCTTTCCCCAGACTGTGATGGGTCTCATGTCCCCATAGCCTACCGTAGTCATTGTGACAACGGCCCACCAGAATGCATCGGGAATGCTCCTAAAATGCGTCCCCGTCTCGCCTCCTTCGGCGTAATACACCGCCGAGCTGAACAAGATGACTCCGATAAGGAGAAAGAAAATTAAAAGCCCTAGTTCGCGCAAACTTGCGCGCAACGTATGTCCTAGAATTTGTAGTCCTCTGGAATGTCGCGACAATTTAAAAATCCGGAAAACGCGTACCAGACGGATCACCCTCAACACTCCGAAACTGGACGCCTTCGTGTCCTGCATCGGTAGCGTTATGTAGTAAGGTAAAATAGCAACAATATCGATAAGGTTCAGAAACGATCGCACAAAAACCAGCTTCTGAGGCGACGAGATTAGCCTCATAAAGTATTCAAACGTGAACCATATTATACAAGCTGTCTCCAATGAAAACCACGGCTGTTTTCGTTTTTCACCATCGTCTTCCTTCCTAAACTGAGGCAGGGTCTCGACGCAGAATGTCACTATCGAAAGCGTAATCACAACAACTGAAAATATGGCAATAATACGTGCTCCTAAAGACGTGTCGGGGAATTCGAACAATTGCCAGATCTTCCGCTGCAGTTTATTCTCGGGTAAAATGGGTTTTTCCTCCTCAATATATCCCTCTTCCTGCTCCACTTTGTGTAAAATGTCCTCGCCTAGCTCGTAAAATCGAATCTCGTCAGCAAACACGTCCATAGGAACATTAGCCGGTCGCAGTAGCTTTCCTCCTGACTGATAGTAGAAAAGAATCGCGTCGAAAGCAGGCCGATTGCGATCGAAAAAGTACTCACTGCGACCCGAGTCGTAGTACTTGCTTCGCTTGGCCGCATTTCCTAACAAGGTCTCCGGGTATTGTTCTAGAGTTTGAGCGTGTGTTTCAAATTTCAAGCCACTCACGTTGATAACAAACCTGTCGGCACTCGCTTCTTGCGTCGCCATAATTTGAGGCTTAATGCCGGACAGGGTGATAGAGCCTGTCTGTGGGTCGCGGTAGACCGTGGTCGCGTTTGTGCTGTTGCTGCCGCACACATAGTTCGAAGAGTTCTGCCTTTCAGGAGTCGCTGTCGTGGAGGACATTCCTGTTAAAGCGTCCAACTCCAATTTACGATCTGTTAAATACGGCGAACCTAGAGCCCGGATGCGAGGAGAAACACTTGATTAATAATTGACATGAAGTACTAACCAAAAGGGGATTTCTGCGAGCGCGGTGCCGTCGAAACTGGAAAGACCGCGACATTTTTTCGGGCGAGAAAAATCCTTGAAATAAGCGAGGAGAAAATTTAAAATTCGAGAAGATGTCCCGCTTCTAACACTGAAAGGGCCCGATTCTCATAAATTATTGATTCCTTTTAGATCTAAACTTGTAATTTATTAATTCACTGAATAAATTATCACGTCCTCAATAAACAGGAAATGTAAATAAGGGATGTAAACACACTAGAACTTGAAATGTTTCGCGTGTTATTAGCAGTCAGTTGATGCATTCTGGTCGATCCACAAGCAGCATTTGTCCTCTAAGCAACACAGAGTCATTTTTCGAAAGCGAATTTCGCGCTCTCTTCTCCGAGGGAAATGTAAATTTCTTTGGCGCGCTGAAACGCGGGCAGATGTTTCACACTAAGACTCGGCTGTACTCGCGAGCGGTATGTTATACGCTCAACTAGTGAATCGCACTCACTCTTAAAACAACGCACAATCACTCTAGCACAATATAACTTACTTGGGTCGCTCACGTTATGAAAGAGAATTCTGATGCCATCTGACAGAGGTTTTAGCAGTAGATACAGTGTACATACACGGCGCCAGATAAGACTGCTAAATGTTACTCGAGTTGACACCTCAGAACTTAGAGTCAAGAACCATATTGCCATAAATGCCGCTATGCAGCCACAACGTTCATATCTCCAGAGTCATTGCATCCGTGTCCAAAGGCGATATTTCATAACACGTGGTCACATTTAGGCCAAAAAAACTAATCTTCGCCAGCCCTCTTTGAACTTCTCGTTTTCTCCGCGAAATGTTCGACGCGGCACTGGGTCGAAGCGATCTATTTCACGAAGAAAGGAATTTGCAGTCAAGCAAATTCGATTGTTATGGCAGCTACGAGTGGAGCTTGTAATTTCTTGCCGAATTATCGCGCCGCTAAACGGTGTGATGTTATCAATCGGCCGTGCATTCTTTTAAACCAAGCAGAAGATGTCGAACGCGAAGCAATTACAAATGTCGCTCCCAGGTTTTTGGGCACGCGCGATTGAAATTTGAACTACAGAAGACAGAGCTAGAAATTTGCATAGTAACACCATTGATGGAAACCTGCTGTTTCCAAAAACACACCCGTCTATCTCCCTGTCAGGATAGCTTTCGAAGCCGATATGTGCTTGGACACGGTCCACTTCGTCTTCAAAAAATTGTAAATCGTTGAAGCGAAAACTAAATTTTCCTTTCTCGGAAGATTTTATTGAGATAGCCGAAAAATAATAAAAAAACAAATATGCAAAACTCTACCTCGCATAAACGTTTATACATAAACATGACAGCTTTCGCTAACAAACGCCAAAACATTAAGCTAAAACTACAAAGAGGCCTCCTGCAAAAAACTGCTCACCGAGGAGAAGTGGTGTCATTAAATCTACTGACTTTTTAAATGTCTTCACACCCACGAACAAGTTTGGAAACACCATTAAACATCTCTCTCGCATTTAACAGTTCAATTAGGTCTAAAATTTAACAAATTCGCTACCTGGCAACAATATTTAGTTAGCAGAAATGCAAAAGTTGTCTGTCGTTGTTTTTCACTAGTTTGTTGATATCTTAAGGGTCGAGTTTCATTTACAAAACTAATTTGTTAACAAGCTGGAAAGATTTTTCGAGACTGAAACGTTCGCAATCAAACCGGTTTAATGTGTTAAAATTGTCCTTCGTTTTTCTTTGTAGCACAAGCAAGAGAATTGAATTAAAAAGAAGTCACGTATTTCGCGTGTCAGGTTTTGCATTTTTATATTGAGTGTTTGTTGTTTAGTTAACTCCGAGTTGTTTGTTCGTTTTATTTGTGCCATTTGCGTTGACGCTACTTCACCCCAACCCATGCCCGAAGGTCCGTCAAAAGTTGTGGTTTTGGTTGCTTGCTGATGTAATTTTTTTACCTGCTAATGAGAGACCACTGGAATTATGACTCATGCAAGAGTCATGAGATGAAAGCGCTCGTTGATTGTAAACAACCACAACGACCGGCGCCGTTTCGCGCTCGCCAAAGACCCAGACGTGGTGTTTCGGGATTCGCGCCATTTAGAAATAATTTTGTAATGCTATGCTCTCTGGCCAGATCAGAGCTTAGTTCTATAATTTGTGGCGAGAAACCCAGCTTGTCATAATAGATACAAATTGTCTTTCGTTTTCGACAAACCCACGCGGGTGTCGCGGTTTTTTTCTCCTCCAATTTTTTTACTTCATTTTTTATGTTTTTTTTTTTCTCCAGCGGGGAAGATTCGCTTGAGAATGACCGAATAAATTAGACCGCCCGCGGAAATGAAAGGCGAAATCATTTTCTTAGTAAAACAAATCTGTGAGAAAAGTGCCAGATGAGGGTCAAATTAAACTCAAGCAGTTGGTGCGTTTGTCCTATCAAAACACTTCCCCGTAGGCCCATTGCCAACGCTTTGAGTTATCGCAGCTTATTTCGTTGTCTGTCTGGTGAAGGTCATATTATACAGATGTCATAGCCGTGCGATGTGAAAAAAATCACGCAAAAACGAAGATTAGAAATTCAGCCTTTGGTTGACACTGTCTGTCTGTGAAAGCGACTCGCAGTGAAGCCAACAAAATGTCAGTGTTATTTCGCCAAAACTGGGTAATTACACATTTTTCGTCTTGTGGGGGAATATTCAAGACAATTGGCGAGGCATTTGGGACACAACGTCCTAGACAAAACCTCATTACCAAGCTGACGGTTTGATCATTGGTTTTCGATTGAAGCCGAAGAACCGATGGAATTTTGGCCGCCACGTGGGCGTTTATTTTTCTTTGGCGGAAAGCTGTAAAAAAAAAAAAAAGAAAAGCACGCAAAAAGTGGCACTATAAAAAGCGATTTGTTTCTCATGCTCTGATGCAAGTCACGACGACTCTTTTGCTAAAATTGTTTACGACATAAATACGCTAAGAAGGCCTCTTGATTGATTAAAATCAATTTTCTCCTTGATAAATTAACAGAAAGATGGCAAGGATGAAAGAAGTGTCAACCAAGGGATTGCTTTGATTTAACACGAAGTTCCCAAAACAATTTAATATATTAGCAAGAGGAAGTTACAATTCCAGCTTCAAGAGAACTGGTTTTCAATTTTGTGTCAGTTTCGCTGGCGAAAATAACTGGTTTTTGTCTTGATTACATTGTTTAGATGCAGACGAAAATAATCATTTTGCCCTTCTGATACAGCGGAGAGCACATGTGTTAAACTCGACCCGGCTATCAATATAATTTGAGCAACAGGCGAAAAGTAAAGGTCATTATAAAAAGCCAAGGTGTGGTGAAAACTGAATTACGTGTTAAAAAGTCGACGGAAAAGGTCTTTCCGAAAGGCTTACCTCCAACTTGCTGGTGGAGACCGTCCGCCACTGTTCCCGACATAGGCTCGTCGCTGGCCAAGTCACCACAACAGATAAGCTCGCGGCCGAGTATTTAACTATAAACGCACCTCCGTGAATCTGATTTTTGAATAGCATTTAATTTAACGATGTGACAAATACATGTTAAGGCTCCCTGTAGAGACTTAACTTTTGCCTATGACCTTGAACTTTCCATGAAAAAAATGACCGCTCTACTGTATGGACTATGGATGATACGTTCATTGTAGCGAAATTCACGAGCGAAAATATAGCCGACGGATTCAAGTGTTTTTCCCTTCCTTATGCTGTTTACAACTACCGCCTTTTAGTTTGCTAATCCGGCGAACCTAAGCCGGGAAGATTACACTAAAATACTAGAACAGAAGTTTTAATCGTCTTTTGGTAGCTTTTTTGAAGCCCTTATTTGGCTTTTTGCCGAGTTCTATAAAACAAATTTCTAGAACAGGAAATATTGTGCAAAAGACGAAACTTGACCGTTAAATTCCTATCATTTCTGCTTACCTATGAATTTAAAGTTCTGGTATTTCAGCCGAATCTGATTCTGTAGAAATTATGAATTCCGACAACCATAGCGTGCTTGATTTGGTGAATTAACCGCTTCTTGCCACCATTGGCTTGTACACTGTGGAAATTAGCCGAAGTCCTAAGCCAATTTTGCTTCCTCAGCAGTGGCACATTACTTGAAGCTATATTTGTGGGTCTTAAGCAACAATTTGCGGCTTGGCGCCCTTCTAAGCGGAAAATCCTCACTGCTGGGCAGATTTTTTAATTTTAAGTTTTTAAAATTCACTATAAGGCCTTGTTAGGGGACCTGCGCTCCATACGCGCTAATATATGTAGCCTTGTAGTCGACAAAGTAGAAAAGAAAGGAAAATTGATATAGTTCGTCTGTGACGGAAGAACGCTAACCTATTTTAACTTCAACGATAAACTGAATACTTCGAAACCAAAAGTGCTTGAGTATCAAATAATTTGCTCAGAAATCTGATTCTTCCATAGGCAAACTTTATTATTACGCTTCTAAAAATCCACAGGTCAAATAGAAAACTCTCTGGTTTCTATTCCACCATTTTAATATGCAACTTAACGGGAAAACTTGACAAACCAATCAACAGAAAATTCCTTCCTAAGCCGCGTTGTATCGCAATTTTGGTAATAAATGTTGCCAAAAACTCTGATTGTCTGAACAGAGTAAAATGAACAAAACGGATAGTTTTAGAGAAATTTAACGAATTGTACATAACTCTCGAAGTTAACCATTTTTCCTACGGGAGTGTTATGAAACCGCAAGAAACCAATATCGTATACGCGTTTTGATTTTCCCTTTTTTAATTCAATCTAAAAACTGTTCTGTTCTAATTCAAATTACAAATGTAACTAATTTAACAATGGACGAGATAGAGCTTTGAAATAATATCTACAAACTTCTCTCCGGCACAAGTAAATGTCCTGAATTCCAAAAGAGAAAAGAAGTTATGCCATTCTCGAATTTAGCTTCGCTTTTCCGCCTTTGCATGTTCGTAATGTACTCTTTTATGCCAAAATTAGCTCCAGGCTAAAATTCGACCAACAATACTTTTGGTCGCATTTAATTTTCTTTCCTATTCCTTCTTTTTGTGGTAAGCCATCTTAATTCGTTAGCGGGCAAAGGCACGTTGGCAAACGTAATTGAATTGTACAAGTAATGAATTGTTCATTAAAACGTTACGGCATTGAGAAGTAAAGACGCCCTTTTCGTGGTTAAAAAGTGGTTTCAGATCTCGAATTATCCAGGCCATAACAAGGTGTGGGTTGAAAGCAAAGTAAAAAATCTGCAGACTTGTAAATCACCTGCACTGATTTGAAACATTACGGTTAAAATATGCACTTTTTTCTGATTGCAATTCTTCAGATTTTAAAAAATTTAATTGCCACATAGTATACAATTATGCAGGATAAGTCTGAATCTAGACAGGAATTGCTTTAGTTCTTGATGACCGATTGTTTTGGAAGTCCACTAATTTCGAAAACCTTCCCTGTCTTTCGAAATAGTTATAAACGTCTGTTTCAATTATTTCAGTAATTCACGATCTATCAATGCTAATAAAACATTAAAAAAAAGATATGTATATAGAAATTTTCCACTAACTTTAGCCCTCACCCTTTCAGTGCTTCGTTTTGTCACCCAGATGTCACAGTAATAGTTTTAGCGAATATTCTAAAACCTACAATTTAATTTCTGTTTCGAAGTGACAGACATGCAAGTTGTAAACAGTTTGACAGCACTACGTAAAAAACACTTGTTCGATAAAATCTTAGGAAATTTGGAAGGAAAAAAACTAATTCCAGAAAGAGATTTCGTGCGAATAAAAAGTTTTAATCATCGCCAGCGGCCATGAATCATAGGCAAAGTCACCACGTAATATCATGAAAACGGCTAAGG
>OMLO01004949.1_pt1 | contig 11178 bp, 4 predicted proteins | sample 1674811 | NCBI WGS metagenome assembly OMLO01 (sample SAMN06265003, study PRJEB25207) | coral metagenome | isolation source: Coral host | place: Mexico:La Bocana,Puerto Morelos, Mexico | collected 2008-11-13 | reverse complement strand
AAGTACATCTCTTTCTTGCAGTCATCCACAGCAGTCTTCTTAGCTGCCTTGCCTGCACCACCATTACTGAAAATCACTGGACGGGTAAGTCAGCGCTAAAATCAAGATTTTCAGTTTCCTTCAAACGCAAGCAATTACTATGATACTTGCAAAACCGATTTAGCTGACCATCACCAACCCCAAGTTACATGTACATTTCCCACTTTGATCCCAGTGTAACTCAAGTGTACCATCGCAGTTAACACTCGCGGGCTCAGTAGCATAAAGAAGATGGGATTTACACAGGCCAGGTTTTTTTCTTCACAGCGCAACTTGTCTGCCGAAGAAGATAAGCGTCTTGCAGATATCCAGAAACAAATTTTGGATACAACTAACAAGAACAGAGCCAGCTTCAGACTTAAAGATACTGTCCACATAGTAAGGATCTACTTTTAGTTTAACATTATAGTGATCAGTCTTATTATTATTTTTTATTTAGCTGGCATGGCTACATCACAAATAGGATCCTAACATGTTTGCGTATTGCCAAATTGACATGTTTTATAGTCCTGCTAAAGATGGAATACTAAACATGCCCTGCCTTAGAATCCAGCTCCATGGAACATTTTTGAATATAACAAAAAGAAGAGAAGAATTAAGTGGTTACGTTTGAAACTGTGTTTTTTAGCTTCATCCTGACACACTTTTAATAACTAATCATAGATAAACGTTTGTAGCCAGTCACTTAAAAAACCCACCTGATGGTGCGTTTTGGCCTATACAATTCTCCATGCACTTTCTACAGGGTAAAGACAATTTCCAAGTATTTTGTTCAAGGTCAGGGTTGTACGCTACTGTATTAAACACAACACGCCTTTGCAAGAGTTAAGCCTGAGGTAGATTTCTTTTTGCAGCACACTCCTAAGGGTACACCACCACCAAGTCCATCACAGAAGGCTCAAGCAGTGATCGTGCCTGATTTGGATCAAGGGGAAGGTCCCAAGGCAGACCTTGATTTGTGTATAGGGCCAAAAGATGCATATGTTGTAGAGGTAAAGCTGATTATCCCTTTTACTTCCAACTTTGTTTGATACTTTTTATTATGCTGTGGTATACTGAGCAATATTGCCATATGTATTGTTAATTTTTAATATTTTACTAGTTACTTTCGGTTTACGTTTTAAAACATGAACCAGAGTACGCTTAGAAGAGAAAGGTTTAATTATCCAGACCTGGTCACTTGGATTTACAACGTTAACGTCTGCTAATGTAGAGTGCAGATATTAAGGAATACAGTGCATAATGTAAAATGCACATGGCAAACTTTTATTGTGGCAAAAAAAGTCATAGAAAATTATTTCTAAAATTCTTAAAATTCTTAAAATTATTATTAAAATTATTAAAGCCGCATTATTTCTACACGATTTTACTTGGTGATGCCACAGAACTGAGGGCAAGTAAACATTGCATTTAGGTGGATGACAAGAAAGATGAAGATGTGGTGGCCGTTCTACTTGATGAACCAGCCCCTGAAGGTCAGCTCAAGACACAGGAAATAGTATTTTTAAATATAATAAAGTTGCTTTTAGGCTTAGTGCTAATTACGAGCCAACAGCACACACGGCTGGTGTTCAGTTCAGTTTCTGTGACATGAAATGACCATTAGTTTTGTTCAGCTCATCCTGTATAGGATTATGTTCAGCACTGGACAATTGTTTTCTTTTTTCGTGCACATAAACCAGCAAATAACTACACAGCATGTCAGTGAAACTCTTTGTGGTACATAGAAGTTTGCAAATTCAGATTTTGAGTAGGCTAGATCATTTCGCACAATTGAGGCTGATTATCATTTAATTGTTCTAATAATATTTGTTAATTATCTACCTTCAAAGGTTTTTATTCTTGCAACACAGAGACACTTCCTGGTGTGATCAATCTTAAATCAGGAGTGAAGGTATGTGCATGTGCATGTGCAGGGAAATTATTAGAATTTTGACAAAACGCGCGTGAAATTATTTCCTAATTTCACTCGTCACCATTTGATTACCCATACAAATACCCTCTCTTCGATAGCCAATCAGAGCGCGGCTTTACCTTTAGCTATGCGATTCTATATTTTATTCATTGTATATAATATAAAGAAAACATGTTATGCATTTGTTCTCCAAGTGATCATAAGCAAGAACTATTCAAAAGATGAGAATAATGATGGCGTAAATTACATAATAAGTTAATTGCAGATTAATGTCAAATTTCTTTTAGATGATAACAGCGGTTCAGAGAAAAACACTTAGTGATGAAGACATACGGACAAATCAGCAGTTTGCTAAGCTGTTTGAAGACACAGTCAAAGTAAGCTGTTGTAACTGACAACTCTTTCTCCTCATATTCATCACACCTGTTGAGGTGTTCGTCTATCCCTACACCGTAGTAAGTGTTTCCCCTCCCATAACACCAACGTGCTATACCTGTCACCTATAGGAGGGTGTCCGGTTGTTTCGATACAAGTCAAAGTCGATTTGACACACATCTGAAGTCGATTCAACTCAAACGGAAGTCAATTTGATACAGCCTCTAACTTACAGCCGGAAACTCTGTTTTTAAATTTTACGCTAATGACAGTCGAACATCCGTTTGCGATCACCTGTCGTATACGACTACCTCTCCTCAGCGACCAGTTTTCAAAGTTTCCTAGTCAAATCCCAATATTTCTTGGAAGCTGTCATGAGCGACCACCTAGCCTTGACATTTTGGGTGGTCGCTTACGGGAGGTTCAACTGTAATATACATTGTGTCTAGATGCCCGGCTGAAAATTAATAGAATTTCCCCCTTCAGAAATTACCAAGCGGTACCAAATAATTATTTTGGAGTGGACGATTGTTTTTAGATATACTTTCTTTTCAAATACAAACATTATATACAACATGGTATATCAGTCAAGTACAATAACAAACTACTAAAAAGACAAAACAGAACATTCCAGCTCTATTTTTAAAAATGTTCCAATATTATTATTTATAACACCTATGTAAATGAATATATGAAAGATCATATATTTGAACTGCGGAGAAAGATATGAATTTGTTATTGATCGTCGCAGTTACACACACAACTTAAGGTGGCCGAACACAGTTTTCAAGAGCCTATACTTAATTCACCATTACTTTTAAGCTATTTATCCTTTGGCGGCCGTTTTTTGCAAGAGTCAAGATTTACCACAGAAGAGTTTATTCTCGCATTTTGGCTGAGGTGTGAGCTGTTTCCATGGCAACGGGGCTAGTTAATGAATGTTTAACAAACAGTGAAAACGATGTACGAAGAATTACGAATATCGCCTATGTGAAAATTTTATTAAAACAGTGTTGACAGAAGGGATTTAATGTCAAATTCGTAGTGGGCAAATGAAGGAAAAAATCTATCGACTGGATTTTTTTAAATAAACAAAAACCATTTTTCATGCCTTGTTTTTGACTAGCCCCGTTGCCATGACAACAGCTCACACCTTTGCCAAAATGCGAGAATAAACTCTTCTGTAGTTAATCTTGACTCTTGCAAAAAACGGGCGCCAAAGGATAAATAGCTTAAAAGTTATGGTGAATTAGATATAGGCTCTTGAAAACTGTGTTCGGCCACCTTAAGCGGTTGTGAGAGCACTGCACCGGTATCGCAGAGGTCTTGGGTTCGAATCCCGTTCAGGCCTGAATTTTTTTCAGGCTTTAATTTCACAACTGCTTAAGTTGTGTGTGTAACGCGACGATTAATCACAAATTCATATAACACCTATGTAAGGAAATACAGTTATCTACTCTTAAAACACTAAATAAATAATTCTAATTAATTAGACTAGAGCGATGCCCTTGAGGGAGCATCTTCTTCAGTACATTTAATTGAATTTTTTAAAAACTTTAATTTGTACGTTATATTTTGTGTTTTTAATTTATTGACGAAATCAGAGAGAGTAATTGATCTGTTGTGGAGTGTACCGGTGTATATATAATAGCACATACAGTTAACAGAGTATTGTTTGCAATTGAATAGGTGGGGAAAAGTCTGCACATGTCTCTTGATCTGTTTGGTGTTTTTTGTTTTACTGAAACTTTCATTACTATGTTGGTACTTCAGAGCTTCTGGTTCAAGCTTCGCAGCAAGTCTCCCTGTTGCCTTTCAAATATTCACTTTGATATCGAAATACCAGAGGATGACAATATTCAGGTAATTTTTTTTCCATTAGTTCGAGTACTTTATAGTCTTCATATTTTTTGTGGACGATATTAGAGACGTGTCTGGTGATTATGCTGAGTAAACCACAGGCGGCCCAAGCTCACAATGGGAGGAGCTATTATTTTTTAAAATCTTTATGCGAACGTTCCGTCGGCGGCCTGGACAAAGATCTTCCTCTTTCTTAGTATAGGAAAACCAAAAAGCGCTAGCTTGCTTTAAAGGCTTCGGATCAAGCTGAGAAGCGAGATGACAATAGAAAAGACAGCAAGGCATTGAGGTACGCCATTTTTATTGCAAATATACCAAAAATTTCAGCTATAATGTCGATTACCGTTTTTCCCCATACAAACCTTTATAAATGCAAACCGTTGTAACACAACACCATCTAGCCTGCAGTGCAGGCGTTATTTTGGAGCGGAATACGAAACGCTAGATAAAATCGGTTCGATGCCGCCATCTTGGATTGTAACTGGATGCTTGACCTTTAGAGGGTTGGTGCAGAGGCGGGATAGGGGCTTGGGTGGGGGGGGGGGGAAAGAAAGTATTTTTTTTCCCCCCCTCCCTCCCCCCTTGCCCATTTTCTCCACTTAACCTCTACTCCCTCGGTGAATATCTCCTCGCCCCAATCGTCCAGAAAATTTGCACTCGCGCGCCCAAAATACGCCTGCACTGCAGGCTAAACACCATCATATGCTGCAAGGCGAAGGTCACATTTCGCGTAACCAAACTCGGTCGTTATGTAGTAGTAGATGTCGGCGGTAACTGGGTCACGTTTCGCGCGATGAACGTTCGCATAAAGATTTAAAAAAATAATTACTCCTCGCATTGTGAGCTTGGGCCGCCTGTGAGTAAACAGCACTATTTCTTTTGCAATCATTCCTTAGGTTGCCGTGACAGGTGTGGCACTTTGTATAGAGGAAAGACAAGGAGAAGAAGGATGTTTTTTCAAGAATAAAAGAAATCTTTGTGACAGATGTAAGTACAGTTTCAAGGGAGAGAGGTTTTATGCCTTGTAACCCTTTCCAACTGCTCTGGGAGAGACTGTTCTGTTTTCAAAGCAGTTTGGGTTTCCAATTTTGCTTCCTGAGAAAACTCATTTTTAAGAATCTAGTGCGTGATAAAAAGCAGGTGCTGACTAGCTAACGACCCTAACAGTAACAACATTGAGAAGGACAATAGGAATAGTTTCCATACTAAGTGACACCTTGATATAACGAAACGCCCCAAGGGACTGCTAAGACACATTCGCTATGATGAGGTTTCGTTATAAATATATTTTACTGTTACCGGGGCAAAGAATACCGTTCGGTATACTGTGGACTCCGTTATGTAGAAGTTTGTTAAATCTAGGTTCCAGTGCATAGCCCAAGAAGCCATTTTAATTACAGTGATAACTTTTACAGGGAGGTGTCTCTAAGTGATTATATATATCAAACACGAGAGTCAGTACTTCATCAGGATATCCAAACACTGCAAAGAGAGTTGAAAATACAACGAAATTCGAGGTGTTCGGATAGCCGATATAATACTGTCTCGAGTGTATGATATGTCTTCCCAATCGAAACAAAACCTAAGGGGTGAACGGAGTACAACCAACCAAATCCGTGCTAATTAAGACCGGGTATCCAAATTTCTTTGTTTCAACTTGATTAATTATTAATGAGTTTGAAAAGCTTCCGTGAAATGGATTGTACATTGTAACGAAGTATAAGAAGCAATGTGCCTTCTTTATCTGTTTTGTAACTACATGCCAGCTACGCAACGCTCTTTCGTGGCATATACCATGGAATATCCCACAAGTCACTTGTAAGGGACATTCCATGGTATACCACGATAGAGCGTTGTATATATGGGTTATACCAAGCGTGAGGTCAAGATGGCTGGATATTGGCCAAGTTCTTTTTTGCGTGTTTATGGACCGAGACCAAGTCGAGGTCTACTAACACGCAAAAAAAAGAATGTGGCCAATATCCAGCCATCTTGACCGAACAAGCTTTGCCAATAAAGGATTTATTATTATATGGGGGAAAGCACCAAAGTTTCCTTGCGGGACAAAGCCCGTATCCCGAGCTGGCAAGATAGCTCCATCTTGCCCGCTCGGGTAGCCAATCACAGCGCGAGATTTGGTTTATCTTGCCCGCTCACGGACCTAGTCGTATAATAAAATGATTTCATACCATGACGTAGCAAATACAGTGACCAAAACAATCAGTGTGACATGCACAAGGCGCCGTCGACTGTACATTTGATTGGCTGTGGTTTCTATGACACGATGGAAATGTTTTTAGTGACTGGGTTATCTTTATGGTCTTGCAGCCTCTTCCCGCGTATCTCATAATTCAGAAAGTGGAATGGAGTCCGATGACCTACTTTTTCCCATTGAAGAGGTTGTTGATAATGCTTCAGTGGAAAATATAAAGTCTGAATTAGGTAACGTAATGAATCATGCTATGTATGTACACCTCTGTTCAATACTGCTATAGCAAAAAAAAAGGTTCTTGTCACGTGGTACAGCTATTTACTCTGACAGGGATAACAAAAGTCACAATGAAAAGATGATGGCACCAAAATAAACATTTGTTTTAAAGAAAGGAATGTTGCTCAGCTAAGCACTCTTATCTAACACAATATCATAATATCTCTAAAGCTATTCAGAAATTGTATTGAACAGTATGGCATTATTGAGGGTTCACCATAACCCAATGGTGTGCAGGGCTGTCTGTAACTTGCAACATTTGGTGTGGCTGAGTATAGTTGATGGGCTTTTGATGTTACAGATGAACTGGACCATAGTTGACACAATTCACTCAAAACGTTAGGCTCCTTGGTGTAGAAGACACAGGATACGTCACAATAGAACACCGCCTCACAAACCTATTGTTTTTATTGTTTTCCTCGTTCTTTTGTCCTTTTGTTCTTTATTGTTTTACATCAACTGTGTCTTCTACACAAGTAACAGCCAAAAGTTACATATTTGTTGTCTTCGTTTGTGATGATCAATGCAACAATTCACTCAAAACGTATTTGCAGCCCTGGGTCGGGTTGTTCAAAAGGTGGATAACGCTATCCACCGGATAAATCACTATCCAGCGGATAGCGTGGTTAGTTTTGTTAACACTTATCCACTGCTTAACGAATTATCCGGTGTATAGCGTTATCCAGCCTCTGAATAACCGGGGCCTGGTGTTTTCCAATATGAGATTTCACTGTGAAAACTGTAAAAGGCATTTTCTAGTGCTAGGCTTTCCTTTGGCTAAGTGCTAAGCATGAGCCAATCTGTTTTACAGAATCAAAGCCTAAGAGATGCCTTGATCATCCACTGACTGTCAGAACAAAGGTATGCTAGATGACTCATTTGTAAAGCATGGTTCTTTCCCATTTTGTCCCAAGTTCTACATATTTAATGATTGCTGTTCGTTTCTTTTATGTAAGTTATGAGAATGTGACGGTACATCGGGCAGTGTCCCAACGTAGATGAGTTTCGTTTTTTCCCATTACCTTACTGTTTAACAGTGTCTTGATATTGCAGGGAGAAATAAGGTGTGGATCACTCTCTTGGAGTCCAGTGTTGAGGACGTTAAGGATTTAATTAAGTTTTCGGATATATTTGTTTTGTTTTCCAATAAGGTTCCATATCGCCCGGCTGTTGAGGTGACATCAATGTCCTACTTACCAAATACACAGATTGAAAGTTACCTAGGCAATATCAACTTGTTTTTAATACGAGAAAGCCACACAGTTCGTGAGGTACGGAAACGTTTAAATAATAATTTATAATCTATACTTTTTATAATATTTGGTTTTTTTTTTCGTAATTACCTAAACAACTTTCATCCCTGCTTGGGATAGGTAACACTGTTACTAAGTTGAGTATACAGTATACCAATGCATTGAGCCAACTTAAGACATAGGTCTGCAAAGCGTGTATGTGTCTGGAGCGTTATGCATTATTGTATTGCTGAGTCAGGGCAGTGATTACAGAGTGATTTTAAGAGGTTTAAATAATGGATAGAAGAAAGAAATATATTTTTGCAACAAAGCCAAAATGTATTCATCTTTTCTGCTTATATTGATGCATGTACTTCATCGTGCAAAATAGTCGTAGCCTCAAAGAGGCCTTTGATTTATATTGTTAAGATTTTCTCTCTTTGTAAAATATTAGGTTGGTTAAGTTTTATGGTAGTTCCACACCAGCCCTAGGGTTGCCATATCAAGAAGTATGTGTATGTTTGTATGTATGTATGTTGATTGGGTCGTTAAGTGTGTTGCTTGTTTATTTTCGTAGAATGGTGGTTTAAATGTATTTATGCAAGCATTTTTGGCTGAAGCTCAAGCAATTGTTAGAGCTCATGTCTTAGCAATTGGAGGAAATGCCTTGGTCTCTTACCAGTTAAATGAGATTGTTCTCCTTGACAATCCTCATAAACACCAGGTAAGTCATATTCAGGCCTCATCCACATAAATACATTTTGAAATGAGGAATTTACAGACTCAAAACTAATCAAAAGAAAATTGCATCCACGTAGTCAATTTTGCAGCATTTTCCCTGTGCACATTAAAAGTGCTTGAAAATGCTGATGCACTAGGAGAAATCAACATCACTCACGCATGCGCATTTGATGTAAGTGATGTCACCATTGCAAAAACCTCATTTTCACTGTCCACGCTAATATGACAGGGATCGGTTTTCAAATGTCTGCATTCTGCTTTACGATGTGTCAATGTAGACGGTGCACAAAAATGAATCTAAAAGTGTGTTTTAAAGACCAAAACGCCTCAATTCGAATCAGGGATCCAGTCATGCAATTTTTGCAAATTAACCTTGAACCCTTATCATTCTTAGGGCCAGTGTCTTCTTAATATCAGTGGTGATGCTGTCAAAGTATTTTACGAAGATGATGATAATTCCGATAGTTCAGGTCGAGGTTCTCCGCGAAAAAGAACTATTTCTTACTCAGAAACAAATACTCAAACACCGATCCAAGTAACGCGACAGAGATCTCTCCCCAGTTCAGAGACGTCTTCTCACACCCTGATAGGATATGATCCTTACTTTGGAACAGAAATCTAAAGAACAGAGCACATTGTCAGCCCCGCGGAGGGTGCGCTGGGGGGGGGGATGTCCATAGGAAAAGGACAGGGAGGCTGGTTGTACCTTTTGGTGGTTAAACAAGCGGTTTTAAAACCTCTTAGGGTACCTCTTAAGGGTGAAAAACCAAGCCAAGCCCACCAAAAAAGGATCTTTCTTCATATCTCTTAAGAGAGCACCCCTCCTGTTTACTCCCCCGGGGAGGAGGGGGCAGAGGAAATCGTAAGAAGAAAAACATGTCAAGTTTAGGATAGTATTGGTAACCATGGTAACCATGGTCTAGTGTTGCTATAACTACCATAGAAGAGCAACTCCATCTTGATGACACTGGGATCCGTGTGGGAGAATCTTTGTCTAAAAAATTTGTCTCATTAGCATAAGCGATACAGTTTCTGATAAAGCTATAAAACCATTAGTTTTGAACATTGAAAGGCCACAGCATGATTGACTGTCCCAAGGAATTTGAGACTGTTGTAATGAATACTTTTTTGTGCTACGCGGGTTTAAAGCAGTATTTACCTCTTGACTTTTTAGTTATATCACATAGAATTCCATGAAAAAATAAAAAACGCCGTTTACCGTTTGCAATTATCATTAGTTCTGGAGATATTTGTGTTTAAAAGAAATACATAAAATATGCAAATGAGATTTGGTGACGTCATATACTCAACCCAATATTGTATGAGGTATATAAATAGAGCTATCCAATTTGTATCACAGACCATTGAAACTTGGTAGGCTCATAGTTCTAAAGGAAACACACCAACGACTACAATGATTCTGTTCCCATGGCAACTCACTCTTTTCCAGTCCCCACCTACTTTATTTCAATCTGTTGGTGATTTTCAGCACAAAAAACATTAAATGGTGCCATAAACTTGAGCTAGCATATTTATGTGCTTGCTGGATCTTACATACGAGGAACCATTAGCAAATATCAAAATGGAACGCCAAAGGTGGCCAGAAAAGCCTTTAATATTGGGGAGGTCTGGAACCCAGTATGTTGCCATGGTAACAAATTGTTGAGTTCGTATTGTGGAGCACATTTAGTAGAATCTTACTGCAAAGAATCAAACATTTCTGATACAAACTGGCTGAGATATCTTTATCATATTTCATCAAAATTTGGTTGAGTGTATGACATCATCAATTGGCTAATTTTCATATTTTAAAAAACTTAAATATCTCTAGAACGAATAGAGATATTTCAAAATAGTAAACAGAATTTTCTTCTTATACAGACTACTTTTTTGTGTTTTAAAATGGCTTAGATCGTAAAGGTGCGATTTTCGTCATAGTGCCACTTTAACAACGCAGAATTTTTCAACAAACGTAGGAACTCATCAGCGCCTTAGCCAACCAGAAACTTCGCAGTTTTGTAATTTCTCCTCAATTACTACGCCCAAAAGAGCTACTCATCCCTGTATGGGATGCTTTTCTATCGCATAGTTACCTCGGCATTTAAATAGCCAGTACCCATTTGTAAACCTGGGTGGAGAGAGGAACTGTGAGAGTAAAAAATGTCTTGCACAAGAAAACAACACAATGTCCCTCGCCAAATTATTTTGACTCAGATTTCTGAGATGTTAACATGCGAGTGTCATGATTTATGAGAGAATTTGTGCCACTTTGGCCTGGAGCAGACAGGTTAGAGAACAAGTCGTCTGTTAACCAGAAACCTCTTGTGTTAAAACAATGTAATGAGACTTGCTTCCTTCATCATTGTTCACTATACATACTGTTATACACTTACAGAAAACGTCTGGAACATGGACATTTGAGCGTTGAAAGGCTAATTTCTATGGTGTTCCATCCCCGCCAAAAATCAACTTTAGCACTCGACATCTAACTTTAGCTCTCAACATCCAACTTTATATTACTCAACATC
>OMLO01004948.1_pt1 | contig 11181 bp, 13 predicted proteins | sample 1674811 | NCBI WGS metagenome assembly OMLO01 (sample SAMN06265003, study PRJEB25207) | coral metagenome | isolation source: Coral host | place: Mexico:La Bocana,Puerto Morelos, Mexico | collected 2008-11-13 | reverse complement strand
AATGATAATGATAATGATAATGATAATGATAATGATAATGATAATGATAATGATAATGATAATGATAATGATAATGAAAACCAGAAGTTTATTTTGTTTTTGAGCCATAATTGCCTCACAATTCCTGGAAGCTGAAAGAAAGTTTTGATTAGCGCAAACCTAATAAACATTTCCTTTTCTCTTTTCAAGTAAATCTGACCCTAACCCTAAACCCTAAGCAGACGTAATGTCGAGGTTTATAGTTTAATATAATCTAGATAAACAGCAATTTGAATATTTTCCGTAATTTAAGTAAAAGACAGTAATATTGTAAATTCCAAAAATGCGAATCCATGTTCAAGATGCAACTTCTATGACAACTAAATGGAATGGAAAAACATTTTTTGTTCATATCCCTTCTTCGTTGAAAAGAAAAACTGTTGAGGGTTTTATAGAATTTCCAACATTATTGCAAATGCTACAACCAAACCATGCGAAAGGAAGAAACATGAATAATTCCAAATTTAAGTAGACATAACACAATACAAAACTAAAACAGAAACACAACTTACATCGACAGATTTCCTTTTTCAACTTTGTGTTCAGATCCCCAAGATCTTTAAACGATGTTTCATACACTCGCGTGCCATTATCACCAGTGATCAGTTTCAGTTCGTCGACGTCATAGTCCTTACCAACTCCAATGCTTAAAATGGTGACGTTCTCTTCGCGTAACAATTTGGCTGGTGTCTTCACTAGATCGTACGAAACACCACTTGCCAGGATAATCAGATAATTCGGTTTATTGTTTTGAGTTGCAGACTCCGAAAACAAGTTACGACGGACGAAGTTGAGTGCCTTTCCAGTTTTCCTTCCACGGCTTGGATAGGTAGCCATTTGGACTGTAGCCATTGCATCTGCAGAATTCTTATGTTTCGAGAAATTAAACACCAGGTGAGGATCTTCGGAGAAAACGACCATTCCTGAATTTGTTGCATTATCAGAGACGTCGAAAGACGCGATCAGGTTGGCCACGAACTCAAGGGACTTGTTGAAATTTCCTTCACCAGAAAGCTCCACGGTTGCAGACCCATCCACCATGAAACCAAGGTTCATGTTATGGTAATCACAAGCTATGGTTATTTGAGATAAAAGGTAAGAGAGTTTCTCCTCAATAGAGACCTGGCCCCAGTTGTTCTAAGGCTGGATAACGCTATCCAACGGATAAATCGCTATCCAGTGGATAAGTGCGAACAATTCAAACCACTCTATCCGCTGGATAGTGTTATCCATCTTTGAAACAACCCGGGGCTGATGCTAAAGGCATTTAATCATATGCTATTTTTAGGCCAGCAATAGATTAAAAAAAGCGGGTTCGCTAATATTTGCACACATAAAAGAAGGAGGTGATGTTTTGGCTTATCAGCCCGTCATAATGTGGCTAAATCCATTCATTAAATCACACATACTTCGTGGTACATGTTTTAACAGGCCTGATTATTTCACTTCACAAGAGGTTATAAGATAGATTGCTTATCTTCTGTAAGAATACTTGCCCATTGTAGATAGCTCCAGAAGTGTCACCTTACCTCAGCAATAGACCAATTTCGATATATTAAAATTCTCAATTGGTTAGCAGAATTATGGTAATAATTTCATCCCTCATCCTCCATGCAATTGCTTTTGTTTTATTGCCGTAAGCCTCGGAGCCAAGTTAGGATTTCTATATATTTAAATTATTCTATTGTCGGTAGTCAGATATTGGTCAGAATTCAATTTGAATTGGCTTAAAAGCTCTTGTGTGGAGATAAACACTGTACCAGAAAGCTGTCTGTATCAAGAACAGAACACAAGCAGGCTAATCACTCAAACCCTGCACTCTTGATCTTTTGATCCACAATCACGATGCAGTTACCACTACGGAGACTCCCTACATTCTCCACACGCATAAACACTGCTAAGAACCCAGTGTTTCTAATTAACCGTTTCTCTCTTGTAGATAGCAGCTTGTTTTATACTTACGAATTTCACAGTGGTCTCCGGCGAACGGCAGAGGACACTGACAGTAGTAGCTTCCATTCGTGTTGGTACAGTTTCCACCATTCAAACAAGTACTGTTAAGACATTCGTTTACGTCTGAAGTGATGAATATAGCATGTTAGCCAGAAAAATGCTATAAATGAGAGATGTAAGGTCTTGAGATTATCTTCAATGTCTGAGAGAATGCAGAATGACCTGACCTCACTAACACTTTGAATTAAATCACTCAAGTGATCAATCGACCTTGAACGAGAAAACACTATTTTAAAGGTTTCATTACTTTCTTTCCCATCTGACATAAGGTTTGTCCCTTGTATCGTTTCATTATTTATAACAACACAACAATAAAAAAGTAGTCTTTACAATACGCCATATGATATACAAACTCACCAATTTGGCAGTTTTCGCCTTCCCAGCCTTCAAAGCAGTGACACTCAACACTTTCATCTTCTTCGTTTGCAGTGCAGTTACCATTGTTATTACAGGGGTGGGGTGGGAGAGTGCAAGGTGTAAGTTCTGCAAACAAAATAACAATAACAGTAATGTGCGGTTTTCAATTGCGTGGAAAGTAATTCGAATTTGCTTAGCATTACCATCTATACTAAAGAGAACGAGGTGGACATGGATTAAACACGTGCTGCGAATGGATAACAATTCCCTCCCACGATTTGCACTCACCCCACTAGTGACGTGGGCACGGGAAGGAAAACATTACAAGGAATGTCTAAAGTTTTCAATGGTTTTTCATTGTCTGTTCTATTTGTCTACAAGTACATAAATTTAGTTTTGATTCTTCGTCACTGAATAGAAAACCTGTTGACAAATACTCCGAATATGCTATAATAATTTTCAGTTATACGCTAGGTGACATTATTAGCAAAAGTGGTCTCCTACAGCTTTATATTTAGCATACTAATGCGTGCAAGGGTAACGAGCCCACTGGATATCATTTTATATTGTTCTGACATCTTTGTTGCCATCGGCTGGTGCATGCACACAAGGAGGTACAGCTTACGAAGGTCACAGCGTTCTCCAGTCCATCCCGGAGTGCAGGTACATCTAAAGCCTCCACCAGCAAGATTGACACAGGTTCCATTGTTTGCACAAGGTTCAGTTGAGCATGGATCAACGTCTGTAGATCAGTTGGGAAAAGGTTAGTCATAATACCCAACTACTCTATTTTGCACAATGTTGTATATTGGATGGTTTCAAACCTCTCGCGCTTTGAAAAACCTACATCATCGTTCTGAGATGGGTTTACGTATATAAGACAAGACCTACAAAAGCACAACTACATTAAATTGGAGTGGTAACGCCTCATTTGCTTATACAGTGGAACCTCGATTTAACGAACCTCTATATAACGAAGTCCTTGATATAACGAACGATTTCTTCAGCCCGGCCAAAATTACAGTAAAATGTATGGAACAAAACCTCGATATAACGAACCTCGATGTAACGAACCTCGAACATTCGTTAAATCGAAAATTCGTTAAATCGAGGTTTTCGATGTAACGAACCCTCGATATAATCGAGGTTCCACTGTACGAAGCAAATCATAATTTCAAGTAGATCTTCTGAATGTAGCAGTCAACTATTTATTACCATTCGTATCACTATAAACATGTATTGCCTTAATTACAAACAGATTTTACTAAGGTCTCTGAGGAAGCAGTGCCAATAGTTCTTTTCCAGGTTCCTATTGATAGCAGGCTTGGTCTTGCAATATTCAGGTGTGAAGTCCCCCCTCTTTTTGTTCTTGTATTTCGGAACATAATCATAATAGAAATGTGCCACGAAATCAAATATCAACTCAAAAATTTGCTCTTTCACTGACTCGTGTTTTTCAATACAAACCTCTTATTATTGCATCTTTTAACGGCGCCACAGTTGGACCAAGTCCATCATAAAAGTCAATAGTAAACACGTGTTCTGAGTCAGGATCTGAAGCCATTTCGTTAAGCTGTCCTCGCACATATCGGTCAATACCCAGAGTGAAGATGGTGACACCGTCTTCCTTCAAAGCATGTGTTGGAACGGCAATGTCATCGTCTGAGCCACTGTCTGTTATGACAACTAGAATATCTCGCACAGTGACATTTCTGTCTGGAATTGGTTCGTTAAAAAGTTCAGTCTGTGCCACATCTAAGGCTTTACCAATGTTTCGACCACTGCCATTTATTGTAAGGGTATCCAGAGCTGTTTCCAGTTCTGTTTGATTGGTTATATTCTCGAATCTGTATCGGACTGCTGCATCACCAGCATAAGTAATAATGCCTACGTTCGTATCATCTTTCGAAACGTTGAACGTTTTAGAAAGACCTTTGACAAATTCAATTTGCTTCGCAAAGTTCCCCTTGTGATATTGGTCGATGCTCTCTCCAGTGTATATTACAAAGGCAATGTTGAAAATGACTCCATACTCTGTAGACCGAAACAAATAGAAAGATAGTTATACTAGCGTTGTTTTTTCTTTTTCCTTTATACAGACATCTAACTGTAATTAGTCTGTCTGTCCGGCTGTCCATCTGTCTTACGGTTTTTTTGTGTGTGCCTGTCGGTCTGCTGGTCGGTCGGTCGGTCGGTCGGTCCATTCGTTCCTCACGTTTTTTTTTTGTTTCACCAAATAAGTTTATTACAACAAAAACACGCACAAAAAAGACTACTTACAGAAACACCTACTAACAGTGCACTTACTTACAATACAATAATTGTGACTAGTTTCAATACATTAGTTACGTCACCTTAAATAATGTTGCCTAAATGTGACGTTACCAATCTACCGCACACTACGTTACTTGCTTACTACAGACGTTACATTACAAAACTAATGACATACGTCATTTGACATGATGAATATTTAAACTCTACATGAAATCCTTCCATTTCACATTGAGGTGTGTTAGTTTATTTTCACGTATGGCGATGTACTTTTCTAGTTCGATTTTTTCTCGCACGAACACGAGAAAATCCGCAAATTGATATTTTTTGTTATTTTTAACGCAGATAAACAAGAAATATTTGCCTAAAAAAATAAGATGCTTGAAGGTTTGAAGCGAAGATGAGCCATTAAAGACACCATATGAAATTTCGTGTTTTGTCAGATCTCTCACACTATACCTTTTACATAATGACCGGTACCACATAGTAAATTCATTCCCGAAAGATACGGTCACTGAACAATTTACAAATAAATGCGCGATTGTTTGCTCATGATCAGTATCAGGGCAAAAAGGACAAGTAGGCGAATCGATTTTTTTTCATTTTGTAGAGGTGCTGTTGGTGTTTAGTATAGTATGTATGAATCACTTTGAATTGAAACACTGATAATTTGACTTCTTTTGTTACAGCAAAGGGAAGTGAGTACACTTTGCGACTTTGCGATGGATCAAAGCCATATTTAATGAGTCTTTATCTACCGTTGGTAGAGGGAAATTTTTTCTATTAATCAACAGATGATATATGGCTTTAAACGTTAGGTTTTCTATAGTTGGCGTCGAGGCGGAGAGGTTTTCGGTTTGTGATTTTAAAAGTTTTTTCCAAGAAATTGGTATTGCAGATAAGAGCCCGTAGTATTGCAGAAGTCACAGTTTATGCGGAATTTCTGTTGGAAGGACTTCAAAGAATGAAAGCATCTTTTTGGTTCATCTATGAGACAGGATACGTTTTTTTTATGCCGCCGAGATGCCAATTTTGGAAGAATACTAACTTTTTGTTTTGGTCCCTCACTTTGCCAATCAGTCGGTTGGTCGGACGTTCAGTCAATCCGTTAGTCATTAGGGTAGGCAGGCAGCCAGTCACTCGAAAAGTAGTCAATCGGTCGGTTTGTGTGTCTATCTGTCTGTCTGCCTGTCTATCTATATGTCTGTCTATGTTATGGTGCGAGATATTATTAAATACTTCAAAATCTAAAGTAAAAATTGGCGGCAATAACTCTGCCTTACTAGAGGCTAAATTCTTGCTTAAAAAGCTTGTAGATTGTGCGGATAAGCAAGTTATGCTTGTATACCATTCCCTAGGGAGAACACAGACAGCGTTGTTTACACATACCTCCAGTACAGTTATTTTGAATTTCATAGTTTCCTGGTTTGCAGTTACAAATGGCCGCTCCTGGAGAGTTGATACAGACTTCGGCTGCATTCGTACAAGGCGATGATGAACACTCATCGATATCTACAAAAGAGAAAATAAAGAAAATAATAAATGCGTTACTAAGCAAATCTGATCGTTGCTATAGAACATGGCTTAGTGACCCAATGATGTTACTCGTTTCTTAGCTCATTAATTGCCGTCTTTCTAAACCTTTCTTTTTTCAGAGGAATGCCCAACCTTTTCATATTCAGCACAGGCCAAAAACTCAAAAAGGAGAGGGAACGTTCAAAGCAACTTCTTTTACCACCATACATTCAATGACTATCATACTTCTGATTATGTGATCCACCACTAAATAACTTACTTCTGATTGATAAGATTTAAGGCCCTGAATCAAAGTCACGCAACATAATCGCGTAATGCACTTGTAAATCACTTAAAGCAGCCAATATTGTTTAGCCAAATAATATGAGAACCGTAGAGCAGCTTATTAGTTACTGTCTCTTACCAGTCTCGCAGGTCAGTCCAGTAAAACCAGTCGGGCATGTGCAGACAAAGCTGTCCTGCAGACTTTCACAGGTTGCTCCGTTGTAACATGGACTGCTAAAGCAGTGATCCACCACTAAATAAAACAACACAAATACAATAACTTGTTATGCGAGAAAAAAAAAACAAACAAACAAACAAACCACAACCATTACGGAAATATCGACAGATAAAGAACTCTGCCAGCCAGTTCAATTAACACATTACCGTTGCAAATTGATTCCTTAATTCTGGTCGCTAAAGTCGGCAACATATCATAAGATGACGCTTCAAACACGTAAGCAGAGTCTGGGTCGTTCGCTATCTCATCCAACTGAGGTTTGGCGTAGAAATCGCCGATTCCGACGGCAAGCACGTAGACATCCATGGCTCTAAGCAACGCAGAGGGCAAAGAAATATCGTCAATCGACACACCATCCATTACAACGACCAGGAAGTTTGGTATTCCACTGCGACTATTGGCAAAAAGCTCATTGCGAACTGCTGTCAGGCCAGTCCCTGCTCTTGTAAATTCCCCAGGAAAGACTATAGCGTCGATGGCCGTATTAACCTCAGACTTTGTATAGTATTTGTCAAATTGAAATTCCGCGGTTGCGTTCGTAGAGTACACAACAACCCCGACATTGAGGACATCTTTGCTGACATTGTAAAAACGTATCACTGATTTAATTAATCCCTTGTATTGAGAAGTATCTTCTGGAGATAAGTTCTTAATGCTTGCTGAACCGTCGATCAAGAAGGCCAGATTAAATGCTTGTCTTGTGCAAGCTGAAACAAAAAAAATATATATAAAAAAAAAAAATAAAGAAGAAATTAAGAATTGTGTTGTTAGTAGTCCTCGAATCTTAATTTCAACAATAGCCTTTTTCACAGTTGGTTTTTCTTGCTTTACAATGTAACATAACGTGGATCCAAGGCAATTTAGGGCCTCAAAAATACAAAACAATTGTCTTGCATACATGCTATACTACATTGTACAAACGAGAAAGGTTAACTGTGAAAAGGGATAGTGTTATTTCAATTTTCAAGTTAAAAGAAAGCAAAAACACGAAAGAAACAAGAACAAAAATTATAGTAAAACACACAGATTTAACACATTCACAAGCCAACGTTCTATCCCAAGCATGGACATCCGCATATAACAAAATTTTTATTAATCATAGGCAACTATTACAGGTATTCAATAGCAATATCACTCACTTAATTCACAGTCTGTACCCAGCAATCCTGGCGGGCATACACAGTGATAGCCACCATGCGTATTTACACATTGACCTCCGTTCTGACAAGGGCCTCCATCACACTCGTTAATATCTGTGTAACACATCAAAGAGTAAGTAAGTAGGTGAGTAAGTGAGTGACTTAATTTTACCATGGAAACCTATTCAGTCACCAACCTAAAGCTCCTGTCCGTAGGGGTCCAGGGAAATAAAGATATGTATGAGAAATCTAATACGAGAAAATTTCAAAGGCTAAAATGTAGAAATAGAATAATAGAAAAAATCTTTAGATTTCTAAGGATTATGAAGAACAAAAAAAATGCTTTTTTGAAACCAGTAAACGCGAACCAGTAAACGCGAAGTCTTTTTATCTTGAAATAAGCAGAGAATTAACAAATGAGTGTTTTACATATACTTAACAGACAACGAATTTTAGCTTTCTTGAAGTAAAGACCACTTTAAATTGTACTTCATTAATGGAAATCGTCGGTAAAAGAATAGTGGACTCCATGAATCGTTTTATATGATTTTTGTCTTTTCAAAACACCTATAGACCCATTGAAGAGGAATTCTCTTCGAGCTCATACCATCTTCGCAGTTTTCAGATGTGAAGCCAGGCGCACATTCACAAGAATATGTCTGACCACTAAGACTGCACATTCCACCATTCTGGCACGGGTTGGGTACACATGCTGACAGCGCGCCTAAAATGAGATGAAAAGTTTACTCTATTTAAAAATTGGATAATTTTGTCTTGATTTCTACGAGGTAGTGGGTTCGCGTTACCAATTATTATCTCATAGAAATATGCAGCTAAGCTTTTAGGGAAATCTTGGAAAAAAAGAAAAAACTTCGTTCTAAATGAAATCGTTGAAGGCTTTACGAGGTTCAAGGTCAGAATTGTTCTTAAGTTTCATTTCGCAACTTTAAATTTTATTTTATGATCATTTTGTCCTGTTTTAAAAAAAAAAAACTAAAACAAAAAATATAGTAAGGGTACAGATCAAACAGCCTTTACAAAAAAATGCCCAGCCCGACCAATTGCCTGATTCTTGTTGCTGCAACAATAGAAATGGCAAGTTGGCGAGCATTTTTTGGAGGCTCTAACTAGGCCGTGTAGGGGCGGGTAAGGGGCTGAGTGGTTTGGTTCTTTGACGGGTTGACAACATGTCTCAAAAACATGAAACTTCAAACTGTGGATTTCCGGTGTGCTGGTTGAAGGGTGATGTCACCGAGCAATTTCTTGCTTTTGGTGGACAAATGGTTCACAAAGATCTTCATGAAGGAGGTGCACAGTGGTCTAGCCTTGGACATGCAATTATTGTAATTACTTTATGAGTCTTCCAAAACTTGGTCCAAGTCTAAGGGAGCCTTTTTTGTTTGGAATTGCGAGATGCCGATGCCTATGCTATGATTGCCAATTCGTTTTAGCTGCATTTGTTCTACGCTGTGAGTGAAACTTTGAGCCCAAGCCCGCAGGGACGAGAATGGCACCAAACCACCATGACCAAGCAATGTAAGCCCCTACTTCCGAAGTTGATGCATCAAGAATCTTGCAGAAGAAGTGATCCTTACTTCTTGCTTCAGATTGGGTGGAATGATTAAGTCTGTCGCTCTATCTACGAAAACTTCATCATAATGACGATTGAGAAAAACAAGACAAATCGCTTTACAAAACATTGACGCCGAGAGGCGAACAGAATTTCAGACCGGTCTAGTATGTTTGACTCAGTTTTCCTTCCAACACCACCCAGAATATCATGCTCAAACAGAAATCCCCATTTTCCAAAAACTATTGTTCCTCCATCGACACCTAAATCATGGAGAAGGCTACACTTCACCCATCTCCCTTGAACACCCATCATTTTGGCTGAACACGTCAGCGAATTTCCGATTCTGCACCCTGCTCTTCCAGGGGGCCACAACTCAGGCTAAGGGAAGTGCGAGGTGCAAAAGTTAAAACTACAATCTGTTTCAATGAATTGGTTCAGACGCTCAATACTCCTCAATACTCTTTGCTTCACAAATTGCCCTGAAACTGGTGGCTCTGAGAGTCAACCTCTCGGAACTTTCAGCTGCCAGATTTCCTGGATCACCTTCACAAATAGTAGGCCTCGGGCACCACTCTCCCTGGCCGCCTCTTGATGCTTGATTCCCTTTAGATTTCCCATATCTTGGAGGTGATGATGATGAGGATCAGGAGGATGAGGAGGATGATACTGGAGGAGGGATGGAGAATGGCGAAGTGGCCTACCAGGGTCCCCGAAGTTGGAGCTCAGGACAAGACCAAGCACTTTTGGAAGGATGTTGCCTTCTCCATGGCATGTGCCTGCGAGGACTTTCTATGGTGTCAACCTTACCCAATACATCAAGCAAAGGTGGGTTGGTGTTGAATTTACCGGTAGAAATTATTCTAGGCATATTCCCAGGTGATACTCCCTGTATATGCAATGCCTAGCATTGCCTAGCATCATTAGCCCATCAACAAGTTTCACCAGCTCTAGCCACGGTCTGAAACCAAAACATCGAAAAAATCAAAAAACTGTCTTATAAAAGATTTTAAAAAAACACCGAAAAGAAAGTTGTTTTACAAAAAATGTCCACAAAAAAAGCTTGACATTTTTCACCGGTCGAATTGGGCTTGCCATTTCGATCAACCCGAAATGGTTGCCTGGGAGGTGGTGGGAAGCCGTCGAGGAGTCGCCATTAACTCATCCAAAGTTGGTCCCATCCGTGAAGGTTTCGAGCTACGACCTCAGGTGGAGGATGCTTCGATGATTCGATTCTTGTCGCTCGGAAATGCGTTCACTGTTCTGTTTTGATAAACTTGGTGACATAGTGACATCTACAAAAATCTCACCAAAGATAACCAAGAGTCCCCAAATGATAGCAAAGTTAACACATGCTAAATATCAAATTTCTGGAAGACACCAAGTCCAAGAAGATCTTCAAGCTTTAGCAAAATCAAAGCATTCGGTCTTTTCTGAGACAATCTGCCAGTCAGCACCTCACTTTCCCTTGCGACTTGGCTTTTCGGGGACCCTTGGGCGTCCAACCCCCAAATAGGCCACCAACCCCTCTGTTGTAAAGGGAGTAGAGGCTGGCGGTTCAGGTCGCATCTGGGATCCGTCACTCACGGTCACCTGGGTTACCTTGGTCGCTCTAATGTGACTATGAAACGAAAAGTAGTCAATGACCTAAAGCTAGACTAAATATTGTATACTATTGTATACTGTTATATGGCTGTTGTTCTAGTCAATGATGAAGAAAAAACATGATGGAATCATGGAAACTTGAAAAGGCG
>OMLO01004947.1_pt1 | contig 11181 bp, 7 predicted proteins | sample 1674811 | NCBI WGS metagenome assembly OMLO01 (sample SAMN06265003, study PRJEB25207) | coral metagenome | isolation source: Coral host | place: Mexico:La Bocana,Puerto Morelos, Mexico | collected 2008-11-13 | reverse complement strand
AAATTAAATAAACATCACAGTATTTAGTCCTCGTGTTTTCAAACAGTCCCATAATTAAAGAAATTGAAGCGCATAAGCAAAAGTTACATTTTTACTACGTTTGAGTTTGAATTTTTTGCACGTTTTAAATCTTCCGTGTCGGGCCGGTCATGTCGGCGACGTGTTTAAAGTACAAAACCTAATTATGCGTACTTTCAATTCGGTTATGAATAGAAATTAAATTGGCATCGGGAAAATCAACTTACCTTGTTCTGTGCCTTCTTTGGGCCTTTTATTCCAGGCGTGGAAGAGTGTTTTGTTCGCTTCGGCTCTCGAGCTGTTGCAATAACGATTCTGTTCTGATGAAGAAATTTTTCCGTGCTTCGTCACGGGGCGGTGCTCACGCCAAAAATGTCGCGACAACAAGCGGCAAGAAGTTGTATCAAATTTCAGTTATTGTCGATCCCAAATCGCTTGCGCACTTGCCGTACTCGGAAGCCTGTTCGCAGGCTTAAACTTTGCTTTTGATTTCACTTTTATTTCAGCATGAAAATGGTTATGCATCTGCATTTTCTTTTTTACCGCGCTGGAAGTAAAAAGGTGACCACAGTGAAATTCGCCAACTTCCAAAATATTCATTTTTTATTTGGATCTGAGTAGCCGGCGCGCCAAGGATGACTAGCCGGCGATTTTCGCCGGTCGCCGGGGCTTACGGAGATCACTGCCTAGACCATTCACAAATGTTCCAGATCTTTTGACTATTTTTTATATTATTTCTGTTGAGCCACAAGACCACATTTCGTACAGTGCAAAATTTTAAATCATGATACAGGCAATTTAAAATGAGAAAGAATAGACACAAAGAAAGAAGGCTTGTGTAGAGTACTGATGATCCAACATTGTAGATCTGCAATATGTGAAGAGTGGTCGACATTATAAACAGTTTTTGTATAACCAAATCTAAACCTTGCTGCAATCACTAGCTAATTTTTGGAAATCAAATGTTGGAACTTTCATTAAGAAGTCCAAGTACTGTTAATTCAGAATTTCATGATGGCAAAACTTTAGTAGTTTTGTCATGGCTATAAACAGATTATTGATTTTTCAACTATTGTTTTACAGGGGAATCCTAGGGACACTTCTGACAGCTACCACGATAGGTTGGTGCAGCCTTTCAGCATCAAAACTGTTTGTGACAGTACTTGCCATGGACGCACAGCAGCTTCTTGTTGCTTATCCTTGTGCACTGTTGTATGGCGTCTTTGCTCTTCTAACAGTTTTTTAGCAGGAACATGAAAATGACTGAACATTATCGAAGCCAGTTCTGTTCGTCATTGATCTGGAAATACATTGAACTGAAGATGGTTAAATAGTGTGGCCCATAGGATTTGTTCATTGATCAGTGTTTTTATTGGTAATCAAATAATTTCAAGTGCAAATTAGAAATGATACATATTAATTAACCCTTTAAGGTCCATGAGGTCACCCTTTGACGAGTAAAATCGTCTGGCATTAGACAGAGTAAAATCTATAACTAATAAGACACTCTCAGGGCTTAAAGGGTTAAGATAAAGTAAATTTGTAGTCTTTAAAAATGCATGAGAGCTGAATAAATTGTTCCAAATTGCATGAGAAAAATTATTTGGTTACTTACCAGGATTAATGATATAAGTGCCTTTTATACATGTAATTGTTTATAATATACTATTATTGTGTATTTTTCTGCACAGTTTGGGTTTATTATTATGCTCTCAGCCAATCAACATGCTAAATTGTTGCATGTATTTTATTAAGAGGTTAATTTACCCCTTCATGGGCTAATCAGAAGTAATATTATTATTTACAAGTGCTTTAATTTATTACTTGTTTTGTGTTTGCAAAATAGATTTCATTAAGTTATCATTTCACAGTGTTTGTCAGATCTAAATTTAACCTTGTGCGTTACTGGTTGAGTCCTTTTCAAAATTTCCAACAAGCTCCTTCATTCTTTTTACATGGGAGTCCCCCCCCCAGGAACTATCATGTATTCACAAACACACGTAGCAAAATTAGTCAGTCATTGTGGAGACCTCTGCAGTGAGGTAGCTGTTGCTGAGAAGACTCCTTAAAAATACTTTTTTTTTTCTCAGTTACTTTGCAAATTGTGATTGGTCAATTTACCAGGCCACATTTCACTTTTTGGCACACTAAAATTTGAATATGTCGTTGTGGTAAAAAAATCTCTCTTGAGCTTTGATGCATTTTTAACATTCATGAAAAATAAATGCATAGCTTCCCATAGCTTTTTCTTTCTTGATTTTGACATGTATTTCGGCCCCTAAGTTATCCTTGATTTGTGGCCCATGTGCTTGATGCTTATTCCATAACTTACAGACTTCAAACTTGGTAAGAATAGATGTGCTTGCTGGAGACTAAAATCATGAACAATGTTTGGACAGTTCATATAAACTTACAGACATTGTATAGTTGTTAGTGGATGTGAAACTGTATGGTACTTTATAGAAAAACAATATTATATATTTCTTAAGATTTCTTTACTGTCAAATTAAAAAAAATATTTGTTGCAATGTTTTTAAGCATTTCTTGTTTACAGAAAATTGACATATTCAGTTTTCTTCCCCCAGTCCTTCTGTCACCTCAATATATTTCAGCTTCACTATGCAAAAGACAGAAATATTGCATGTTGATCCATTAGGCTTTTTTGCATGTCTCAGTTGGCCGAGCACCAGAGTATATAAGAAATCCAATACATGACAGCCATGCAAGGTAAAACTAAAGCTAGATGGGGGCCAGAGAAAACCTGTCGAAAAAAACCATTAGGGAAAAAATTAAAGAATTATAGCATCTGGTTTAGAACCAGGGCCAAGCTCCTGCAGCCCACCCTACGAGGCGAAATACATTAAAAAAGAAACAAGTTAAAAATTCTAGTAAGCGGTGTCAGCCTAGAATAAATGCCTGTCGCTCCCATGCCACACAAATATTTAATTTCAGGCTAATTCATAGCAACTAATTGCCAAAAAGTCTGGATGCTCAATATGATGAGTCATCACAGTGTAGCAAAGCACTTGTCCTGGCTACTTTATGAGACTTTCTTGCTAAAGAGAGGCTTCTAGATTAAAAATTTCAGATCAGATCAACTCGGATGAGAGAACACTACTGCTTGCCATTCTTACTTAGTGATTTTAAATATTGTCTTCTTAGCGAGCACAATAACATAGACCTCAATAACGTGAAGTAAGGGGATAAGAGAGAATATTGAAAAAGTTGAAATCTAAATAGTCTGTTCAATGTTTTTTTAAGGGTGTGGAAGGTCCTCAAAAAAAGATGACCGCTTTAAAGGGGGGAGGGGGGGCATGTGAAAATGTTGGTAAGCTGAGGAGGTTCAAGTGATTTACAATGCTTCCCAAATCCCACCAGCACCCCCTCCCTCGTACAAAATGAACGGTCGCAGCTTGGAGTAACCTTTAGAGACTGGTAACTAGTTTGCTGGAAGCCGATCGTTGCACAAAATGGCGGATGTTTGGAACCGAAAACATGAGATTTAATCAAAAAGAGCTCGCTTTCATCGCTACTCGGACAGACATACCCTTTGATAAGGAAGGTATTTTGTGGCTGAAGGAGAAAGAAGGCCATTTCTGGCAGAGGAATGAAGGTAATTGCTTACCAGATGATTGTGAATTTAGTTTGTGTTCATTTTCGAACCAATCAAGATATGGAAAATATTTTACGACTTCTCGAATTATCCTCACATAGTTACAGTAGGCGTGATGCTTTCCTCATGCTTCTTTCTTTGATAATCGTGGGTTTAACTGACCGAAAATTGCATCAATTCGAATCTATTAGCTTGTAGGCCTGTAATTTCGATTTCACACGCAAGGTGATAATGAAATTTGCGAGATTTCAAGAGCTGTAATACAAGCTTTAAATATTGCATTGAATATCTTTGTTTTTTGAGTACTTTCAATAGATACCAACCATAAACACATTGCATTCAAGCTCACTCAAAATAGCTCTCTCTTGCTGAGCTGATGAACAAAAGTTTTGATATGTTGTACAGTATAACTGGACATGCATAATTGCTAGTTGGCAGCCAGGATCACACTTGCATACAAAGTAAGGGCCTGGAGTTAAAATGTGGAATACAGAAAAATAAAAAAAGATTATAATAAAATTTAGCCTCTATGCCTCATGTTCTTATCAAAAGCAGTTACTCAGGGGGCCTCCCCTAGGTACCTTGGCATTTTGAATTGCGAGCCTGCCCTGCTGCTCAGACACCAGCTAGTGACCAACTGTTAGCTGTAAAATGCAAATGAAAATACAAAAAAAAATGAAGCCTTGGAGCCGACTGGCTCATAACTGCCCAAGCTTATTCCCGGTTTCTGTAGCATGAAATGGCTAGGAGTATTTCTACTTTCCCTGGATGTGATGTTAGTCCATTGCAGGAAATTCTGCCGCAATTTGTTAGGTTTCCCCCAACAATTTGCTGGTACCCATTTATACTCCTTGGTGGAGAGAGGTAGTAAGAGAGTTAAGTGTCTTGCCCAAGAACACAACACAGCGTCCCCGGCCAGGGCTCGAACCCAGACTGCTCCCTCCGGGGACGAACGCACCATGAGAGCCCTGTGCCTCCCAAAAATATACAAAAGATCATTTATTTGTACTTCGGAGAAACATAGAAGACATGATTGATCATTGCAGTTATGCACACAAAAATAATTCTGCTTAAGTTGTGTGAATAACTGTAATGATCAATGAGGTCTTTACAAGTTAGCTAAACGATAACCGACTTAACGAAATTTGGAGCTTCTTCGTTGTTTTCTTCATGTACAGTCAATAGACATGTCTTATGGCCATGATCTGATACTCTGGAATGTTGCTCTAACAAAGGTCTTTTTATTATGTTAAGTTTATACAGAGAGATGGTTTCGTCTCAGAGGAAATCTGTTATTTTACTTTAAGACCAAAGACAAGGTTAGTATATAATCTGATATTTGTGCATTCTAGAGCTCTTCAACCATGAAGCGGATAATTTTACAACAATTTGATTTGCATTCTTTACTAATCTTTCCACTCATGGTTTCAAGCAGACCTCTGATCCAGCTGGTGCTATTGTACTGGAGCGATGCAGGGTACTGAAAGAATCTTCACCTCAGAAGAAGCACGGTTTCACAATTGGTAATTGCAACACTTGTAAATGGTTTTAGAATAAATTTACACTAGCGAGTGGTATGCCATGTCCTTGGAAGGCACTTGTGTATGTGCTGCAAAACTATTTTATAGCATGTATTAGAAAGTACATTGGCCAACACAATATTACACGACACACACAATAGAAAAGTTGGGTGTAATACAATTAATTATTCAATAGCTCTCCTGCATTCTCACTTTCTGTAATTCTTATGCCTTGTTATAAATCCCCATACACAAGTATTCTTGCTAGCGTCAAGTTTACCTGAAGCATCTTCTAAAATACATTGATCATTCAAGGTATTCCAAATGGTACCAGGGACTAAGTGACCTTTCTATATTAATTATAAGCTTATAAGAAATCTCCGTAACTTATATTCTCAACAATCTCTTAAATGGTTTTGCCCATAGTATTTGATGAAGATGACACTCAGAGATACCACCTTAATGGAAAGTCAACAAAAGACACCGAGGAATGGATGGAAAAAATTCGAAATGCGAGGTGAGTCCTTATTTGTGTTTTTCAGTTCAACTGACTGTTCTGTAATTAGCAATTCATATTTTCTCACAGAGCTCTTGGATGAAGAGATTTTGCATGTATCGTCAATCTACATCAGTTTTGAGAGGATTTGCTCCCAGGAGCTCTTCATTTATCATGACTAAATAGGTTTCACTGCACAGCATATCTTTCTCCACATAGAAGACATCATTTTGTGATTTGAGTCCTGGTTTACGTAACTGTTGATAAGGAACTATAATAAGTGTCTTGCCTAAGATCTTAACACAGAAATTCTGTCTGGTGCCTCGGTGCACTGGTGATTACGCTCTCTTGTCTCCTACAGCTTTGTCCAATAATAATCTTTTTATTTCAGTCTTTAAATGTTTTCTATTGTTTAGTTATGAAAGCCTAAGGAACAAGCTTTTAAGTCTGAGGAAACAATTGATGGAAATAACTGGAAAGGTAATGGTGATGAGGCAATTTGCACAATCTTGAGCACTTTGTTGGTCTTTCAGAATTTCCTTGGATAGTTTATGTAGCTGGTGTTTAGTATTGTACAGTTAAACACCAGTCATATGGGGTAGTGGAATGAAAGGGATGGGATGTCAGGCTATTTGTCTGCTGGGGTTGTCACAAGAACTCATAAGTGCCGATGTTTACTCGCAAGAGAGACATTTTGAGAGAAAGAATAGTGCTCAGTAGCACATACAGTGCAGTGATGCTGCTCAGCCTCAAATGTAGACCTCTTAATCTTCTGCAATGTAAATTCCAATATATTAACTCAATTGTCACAATGCCGTCTAGTTAAAAGGTACTTATTAATTATTCAACTGTGACCTTTTCCTTATAAATAGTAACCAGAACATGGGTTTTCAATGTTTTTGTTGCACATGTTATTTTATCATTAAACTGCAGGATCCGCTGCCAGAATTCCACCCTTTGGCTCAACAAGAGGTAATAATATTGCTTCTTAAAACAGCATAGTTTCCTATCATACCACACAACAATTTCAATTTTAGTCATTTTGATTCAAATTATACCCTAAGTAGTTTTCACCCCTTAAAAGTAGGGAAAAATGTCAAAACCTCTCCAGGGGTTAATGTATAATTACTGTTAGTAGTAAGTGTATGTGAACTTGTAATCAAGATTATAGTTGTTTCCTAAGCTTCAATGAACTTACTGGTAATAATTTTTTTTGATCCAGCTTTGAATTTCCACCCACCAAATAACAGGATAACCCTTGTAGAGTTATATATTCTTATTGAGATTCCAAAAGTACAAGACATATAGTAATTTTTACTTATTAATATTGGTTAATATTAATTAATTGATTAATTGATAATAAATTATTTTTATCAAAAGCCTCTGAAGCCTGGAATTGGTCAGTACTCTTCCACTAGTGCAGCAGATGCAGACGAAACTCCATTCTTAGAAATGTGTATTGGTAATTATGTCTATTTAGTCTTTATTATTAATCATACCATTGTCAGTTTCTATAGTGCAGAGGGTAAATGACACTCTGCAGAATAAGCTCCTATTTGCAAGCTTGTTGAGGATTCCTGCCAGGTCTTCACGGCTACTGTTACAGTGCAATCCAGAACCTTGGTCCTGTTGTACTTCCCCATGGTAGACAGTCCCCTTTAGTCCTTATACATTGTCGCCAACCTCCCACAAACAAGAACATTTACTTACTGTAGTGGTTGATTTTTCAGAAAGGTCACATTTGTAGGCCTAACTGGAAAAATAAATCAGAAGAATTTATGTCAACAACTGTTAATTCTCTTGTTGTGTAGTGAAAAACACAAGTCATGTATCATTTGTATTTTAATTTGCAGCATGTCATAACCTGATCAGTACTGAGGAGGGGAAATTACCAAATGCTTTTGTTGAAATCAGGACAATGACTCCACCAGCTACAACATGGAGTAAACATGCTCAAACTGAAATTATAGAGGTCAGTTTTAAAAACCCACGAAAAAAATGCATTCTGTTCAACTGAACTGTGCATGTGTACTCTTGTCTTACATACTGTGTCAACTTATTTTATAGCAATTTTATGGTTTTCTCATAAATTAAAAAAAATAGTAGTGTTATATTTACATCCACAGCAAAGTTGTGATCCATATTTCTTGACAACTGTGGTGTTCCCAGATGGAGCTATGAATGAACTGACTCGCTTGAAGTTAGCTGTATTTGATGTTAGAGACAGGGAGAAAGAAGAGGTATTTTGGAAACTTGAATAACAATAAAAATGCATTATGTAAATCTAAGAGCTTTGTAAAAACTCGTCATTGCCATGAGAACCAGTGTTCACCCAGGGATATACCTGTCCAACATTTTGAAATGTTTCGAAGTTGCCATGTTTGTGACTCTTAACTAATTCAGTAATGTCATTTCCTTGTCACAAACAAATTCCCAGACACTTAACTGTTATGTTGTTACTTAATATAGTAGGGTTGGAATAGGTTGATTATTCTTTAGCTTGAACATTTGTCCAGAAAGATCAACAAAATTAGTAGCGCCTTTTTGCCAATGCATCCTTTTATAATCATTTCTTTTAAACCAAACGTGCAGACAAAGGAAAGAGAGAACTGTGATAGCTTGGAGAGTATTATCTTGATGTGCTACGTGAATTGTTTAATGGTTTGTAGTACAGTAGTCAGGTTTGTGAATTTATTTAATATTTCTTCTCACAGATGTCCTTGTTAGGCCAAGCAGTGTGTACCATGGGAGACATTTTGACATCAGTAGATCAGAAATTGCTTTTGACTTTGACGTAAGTATTTAAAGGAGTAGTTCACAAAAGAATATGTGTGAGTTAAAGTTAATTAAAATCAAAATAATTGTGTTTTGAAATGTTATGCACCAAAAGCATATTTTGTTATTTTGAACATTTCTGTCCTGGCAGTCCCTTAGATTCTCCGGAGGCATGTGGAACTGTCACTGTTCTTGGATGGAAGGTACATCTGGGTTTTTAACCCTTCCTTGATTATATAATAATTTCATTATAATTATGGTAGGATACATGTAAATAGATTACATGTAAAGGATAAGTCTACATGCGAGCCAACCCATCAACATCATCTTCATCATCATCATCATCGTCATTGTATCATGGCATTGCTTATCCCGTATTCTTTGGCATGAAGTGAATAGGAGTATTTCTACTTCCCCATGGATGGGATGCTAGTCCATCGCAGTGTTACCCCCTGCATGAAGTTCACTGGTGCCCATTTATACACCTGGGTGGAGAGAGGCACAGTTAGTCAGAGTAAAGTGTCTTGCCTAACAAGAACATGTGTCGGCCAGGGTCCAACCCTGACCACTTTGTCCAGAGACGAACGCACCATACCTCTTACCCCAAGCCCTAGACTTGCTTATAACTCTTCCTTAGCACAGGTGCTTGAGATATGACATAACGTGGCATTGTTCTGGTTGTTAATGAGTGTTGAGTACAACAGAGTTGAAAACAATTTTATCAATTATTGTTACTTTTTCTCTTATCCATATTTTTCCAGGTGGACAATCGCAAATCACCAAAATGTGTTTCTCAAAATGTAGAGGTTGGTGCATTGCAATTCCATTGGGCCATATGCTTTGCTATGTTGCTGACAGTTCTCTTTGTATAATTCAATTTTAAATTGATCACCTTTCACTGAATTTGTTACTGACTTAGTTATTGTTTTAACAATATTATGTCATCCCTGTTTTGTAATTAATTCCCAAGGGTTGTACTTGTGGAAGCTAAAAACACTAATAAAAAATATTATTTGTCTTTTGTTTTAGAAAGAGAATGAAATGGCAACCAGAAGGAACAGTGGAAGGTACTTTAACTTTCAATTGATATTTATATATTTTTTGTTCCAATTTCAGGTTGATTGAAATTTCTCATCAAATTCACAACTATTATCTTCTCAGTCTTGTACTTTGTTGTCTTAAAGAAATAAATAAATTCCTTCCTTCATCAAAGTTGTTTCTGTGAATTAGTCAGGCTCTCAAATCCATTCTCTACCAATGCATTTCCTGATGTCTTGAAAGCAAAGAAAATATTTTTTTGTAACCTTACAGTGACAATGATAGCAATTATGAAATGAATTATTCATTTTTTTCAGCTTAAGTTTTTCACAGTTAGTTATCGTCATTTGTGTTTGTGTTATGTAGGTCTATGGTGATGGTAGAGCATATTCTCAAGAGAAGTTACAGATTCCCAACCACGTGAGCAACCTTAACTCACTTTGCATGTAACAAACAATATTTTTTCTGATAACTTTTAGTCATTATTGTGTTTCCCTTCTCTCCTCGTGGAGAACGGGGTCATCAATCAGTCTCCTCCATGCAACTTGGTGTTTTGCCACCACCTCTGGCTCCCTTCATGTCCAAGTTCTCTCTCCTTGTTCACCGTTCTTCACTGTCTCGTCTGTCTCTAGCGCAAGGCCTTAAATTTATTTTTTCCCCTTCAGGATGAGAGGTGTTGTGCTCAAAGTAGTCGAGCTGATGGGAGAAAGTGTCCTCACTTTCAAAATCCCAATTCAACTTTTGTAAGTGCTTTTGATTCTGTAAGCACAACTAGTGGGTAATTTAAAGGTACTGTAGTTGTATAAATTAGTAAAACTTATAATGTATGATTATAGTTTCCATACTCCTAACTCAAAGCAGCCTTGCAGTCTGCATGCCTCTTAAACACACAATAATGTTCAGAATTTTTCTATTCCAACAAGTAGCATACCTAGGAACTCCATATTACAAATTTCAATGCACTTCTGTAAACTACTCAGCGACGCTGTACTTGCTGTTGTTTGGTGTAACCTGTTCTGAATAATAAAATACTGTCTTCATTTTTCCTCAGGAAATTGTACATAGCTGAAGAACAACAGAAGATTCTTGAGTTGCACCACCTAGGAGATGTGAGATTTCATTTAAAAATAATTTTATTTTACTATGCCATTGTGTTTAGGTGGTAATTAAAAAATCTGCATATTTTTTTCTGATGTAAAGCATGCAGTGATGTGCAAACTTTTCCTTGCTTAGTTGAATCCAAGTTGGGAGAATGCTAGACAAGAGATTCTCGACAATCACTTTAAGCTCATCTGTGCCTACAAAGGCAATCTACAGGAACTTAGTCCTTTGCAAGGTTTGTAAATACATCATTTACTACATATGCTAGACATAGGGGTATCACACGACCCTATAAGTGAGAAAGGGTGGGTTACAGGAAGTCTGAACTTCCCTTTTTCACAAACTTTTACTTCGAGTTCATGCCCCTTTATTAGTGGTTGCAAAAAAAGTACTCATGAAATGGGGATCCCATGTGCCACCCCTTACACTTCTATTTTCCGTAACTCTCCTCCTATTTGTTGGGTTTTTACCCCCTTCCACCCCTCTCCCCTTTACTAAGCTTTATTAAGGGGTGAAATGCATTTCATAGGAGTAAAGGTATAGGCTTTCGCTCTGACGAAGGGCTAACGCTCGAAACGTCAGCTTTATAACACGTTACGGTGGCCAATTTACATTTTCAA
>OMLO01004946.1_pt1 | contig 11183 bp, 6 predicted proteins | sample 1674811 | NCBI WGS metagenome assembly OMLO01 (sample SAMN06265003, study PRJEB25207) | coral metagenome | isolation source: Coral host | place: Mexico:La Bocana,Puerto Morelos, Mexico | collected 2008-11-13 | reverse complement strand
GTCTATAGTTCCGTCGTCAAAGCTATCTAAAAGAAGATTTCTGGCATCTTTAAAGGACGTCATTACAGAAAGTATTGGCGTCGCCGTCCTACGCGAAAATAAAGATTCTTAAGTATTTTGTTTTTGGCGGGTACGACGGGATCAGTCCCAGTCTAACTCGTCCAGTGCCGTCCCCGTCCTAGCTTCCCGTCCTTGTATCTAAAGGTCCCTCCTAACTGCTACGCTACTCACTATCTATCACAGAATAGATAGCGGGTAGCGTAGCCAATCAGAGCGCGGCATTTGTGATAGAACGCTAGTAGTTTTATACTAAAACATAATATATATGAAATTTCTAAACTACAAAAAGTCAACGTCAAAGAAGGAACAGTGATTTGCTTACAACTCATCGGAACAGCTTTTTGGTTTGGCCATCCGATACCCGGTCTTAAGAAGCCTGTACAACTCTATGTTGCTTATTCCAGGATATGGAATGCCTCCTGACAACAAATAAAGAAAGTACATCTAATAACTTCAAGTAACATAGCATACAGACACATCTCTCCATTACGAACTCATGGAAATAAGAAGTCAAGGATTTTCGAGGAATTGTTTTGTAAAGTGATGTACCACTGCACTGATATCAATTTTCTCACCCGATGATTTTTGGCATTAATTCGATATAATACACTTCGCATTTTACGACGTTCTATAAGCTTATTTTTTAAAAAGGTGACTATCTTCAGCTGAATACAATATAAACACAGATTGCCCTACTCATTGGGTGAGGGTCGTAATCGAATATTGTAAAACAACGTAAATTTAAGAGTTTGTATAAGAATCTAACAAAAGTATTCATCAATAGAAGTAGCTGTATAGTATCTATTGTATTCATCGCTTTCTTTTGTGTATTTTTTTATGTCGTTGTAGAGGTTTTATGAGCAATATGGCCGAGTTTTACTTGTAACTTCACTGTTTTCTCGGCTCTAATGAACTTGGACTAATAACTGTCATAGAAACTAACACAAAGGAAAGAGTTGTATACAACTGATATCCTCTTCAATTCAAGGTACATTACTACGGCTAATAAAGTTTCAGTTTAAGTTAAAGAGCTGGTTATATCCAAGTAATTACTAATTCTCACCCATTGTGGTCAACTCCCAGAGACAAACCCCAAAGGACCATCTGAAATGCAATAATGAAACAAGACAAAATATAAGAAACATTTCGGTTATTCGCAATTCATTTACATGGGTCTACGTACGTTCTTCATCAGGGTTAGCATGAATCGCACAAATACTTATTCAACATGTTTCCATCTTGGCTCTCAAAACAATGGGATATTTTCCTCGGTGGGTTATACGTCTTAAAGGAATATTTTAATGCCTTCTTTAGTAATGCTTGTTATTTATATCACGTTTTTCAAGTTACTGTGAGTAGCTGTCCACTGGGCTATTTATGGCAACGCTGTATAACTTAAAAATGCCAACAAGCAAACGTCTTAGTTGATTTTAATTCTATTAAGCAATCTCAGTAAAGATGGTGGACCTCAAAATAGCTTACACATCACTCTTAGTAGTGTATATGCCGTTGTGTAATGCCTCAGGAGCTGTCCATTTGATTGGCAGTTTTTTGGTGTGTTTCATTTCATATATATTGCCTTGAGTGTCGCGTAGCAGACCAAAGTCGGCAATCTTCACCACTCTGTCCTCACCGAGAAGAATGTTTCTTGCTGCCAGATCACGGTGAACAAATTCTTTGCTAGCCAAGTAATTCTGTTAAAATATATCATAATAATTAAATAGCGAAAAATACCTGAGATAAACGTTTTAAGTTATACAGTAATTTGTTCTGTAACCAACTGTAGCAATGGCTTCTTTTTCAGCAATTTGGAGTTAAAATTGAAAGGCACACCTCACCTTAGCAGCTAAACGCCTTCAATATAACACGTGATACAAGGGTGGCAAATTTTTCTTTTTAGTTTGTGATATCGCAGCCTAATATTCTTGTAACCAGCGAATTAAGGTAAGGTCCAAAGGTATTGGACGGTTACAAACAAGCTATAAAACTAGAACTGTTCGCTGCTTACCATTCCATTTGCAATTTGCCAGGCAAAACAAAGAAGGTCGTTGGAATAAAAGTTGTCAGCCTGCTCGACGTCTTCAGGGTGGTCGTCCTGAGTTGTGATTGTGTTGATCTCCTTCTGTTCCTTTTTAATTGGATTCATCTCGCTGTCGGGCCCAGATACCTCAAAACTGTGATGTGGGTCTTTATCAATCCCGGATGGCCCAGCCACTGACAGGGGGGAGCACTGAGGCTCGCTGTAATCAGGATATTTGCATTCATTCTCCTCTTTCTCTTCTTCTCCTTCCTGTCTTTCATCTTCACCATTTCTTTCTGTTTTTGTTTCATCTTCCCGGCTGTGCCCCAAATTGCCGTCAGTTCTCTCATCATAAGAACCGACCAGTGCAGGTTCTTCCCTTGGTGTGCCATGTTTTCCTTTTCTAGACACGGCTACGTCCTTGACGTCATGGCAGCTCTGCTCCAGTTTCTCTTCTCTATTTTCATCATCTTCTTCTTTACCTGAAGCTTTGAAAACTAACGTCTTCCTCAGCGACGCTTCCTCTTTCACCGTGATGAAGCTATTTGACATGTTATTTTCAGTGGACCCTCCTGAGGTTTTGGTGCTTTCTATTTCGCTCTCACTTGCAGCTTCCGTCAAATCTTTAAAAATCTCCCCATCGATACTATTTTTAAACTTCATCTACAATTGGGAGATGACACGCATAATGAGATCATTTTAAGTTTAAACCGCTGACTCGTAACTTTTTTGGACTGCATTGAAATCTATACACTTGGAGTGTTACTATCCGCTAACATCAAACAGGTTTTCTTTCTAATGGCAGTAACTAACGAAATAACGAAATAAATACGAAATAAAGACTCGATTCCGATACTGCTCGTAAATACGTTGATTTTGTAAGTCAATCTAACCAGCTATCAAGATTGAACATTTGATACAGATGTGATGTTCTTCGCTCTTTGCATTCTGGCTGTATATGTCAATCTATCTCCAGATAAATCAACATTTTCTAACCTGTTGCCTTTTGCCTCTAAGCCATTGAAGAAGATCGCCACATGGAACATATTCCAAGATCAACATGATAGGTTCTGACTTCACCCAGTAACCAAGCATGCTGAGGACATTCCGGTGAGAACCAATTTGCTTCATGAATTCAATTTCCTGCAGGAAGAGTTCCTTACCTCCCTCAGTGGCTGTTGCTAAAGTGAAACAGACACAAAAAGGACCCAAATGAACGATTGCTTGTGATGACCAAAAAATACGTGTAGCTCAGTAGATAATGTTACATCAACTAAACTGCCGCCTAAAAACATCTCATAACAAAAACAACCTCATCTTTCTATGACCAGAGTTTGTCTAGAACAAGCGTATACTTCATAGGCCCGGTCTCCTTTGACCACTGTGGAGTGTTTAACAATATTTATTATACAGTAATATTTATTATACAGTAATAGGGGCTAATACGGAAGTCACGCTTGTTCAATACCATAGATATCTTTGTGCTCACCAAGTAAAGTTTTGATAGCAACCACCTTTGCTTCTTTGATTTCCAGTCTTTGGTCCCTGGGCTTGTCAAATATTTCTACTGTTGGTAATTCCTTCAGGGCTCCTCTTTGTACCTTACCGAAAGCCCCTCGACCCAGTTCCTCCATGAATGTTATCCGCTCGGGTGGAACTTCCCGAGGCAGTAAAAGAATCATGTCGGACTTTAACCTGAATAACAAAATAAACCCGCTGCTCTAGAGATAAAGCAGAACGCTGAGGACTCTGCGCCGGAGAAATGTACGATCTGTTATCTGATTGTGCTGATTGTCAGTAAAGAAAATTTGCAATATGCACTCAGTGCTAACTTCGTTTTATTAGGAATAAACCAGAGTTTAATTGTTGATTAAAACGAACGTGTCACTGATCGGTTGCATAAGAAGATAACTTGTTAAACTCATTAATAATTTAAAAGTTTGAAGTTCAAACAAAGAAGATGATGACAGTGACGCTGTTTTGAATCTGATCTTAATTATCATAGATTTTTACTATTTCATTTCTTCTTTTCCTCCTTAGTTTTAGCTTGGATCGAGAATATATCAAGCACTCGTGACATTGGGAGAAACAACAGAATGACGGGCCACTTTGGACCACCTGTTTTACATGTGTCAAAACTTTTTATCAAGCATCTTGAAGTTTTCAAAAAACATGTAACGCTAAGCGTTGTATATTACATACATTACATCAAAAATAAGGTGTCAAATTTCAGTGTTTGACTGGGAAAATGAAATCAGCGGTTACTTTTATATCCATGAGTCAACAACAATTTCATTTTCATTAACTATCATACGAATTAAATTGGTTGCTATATGTAGTAAAAGCTCCAAAACCACTGACAGAATTTTCTTAATATAAACCTAGAAACTCCTTACGAAGTTCTCGAAAATGTTTCAAAGTCAAAAGAAAAAAATGAAATGTACTCCCATACCGTTTTGCAAGAAGGGCATTTAGTTTTCTCTTTCGTGTTCTCTTCCTGTGACAGCTAACCCCCACAAGTATCATGGCAAGAAGAGCAAGACCTCCGACAATCACACCAACAGTTTGTCCACCTGAAGGAGGAAATTCTACATCTAGTCAAACATGTTAAGACAGATTTTTTGAGTGATTGCAGAACGTCCCAACAAAACTGATTGAAATCATTTCCATATGGTGTGTGACGAGAATAAATCAAAATTATAGAAACCACTTGTATAATAGAAAGAGGAAAACATTAGCCTTGTGTGGAGTAAACGTAACACAAAGAGATTAATAAGAGATGTAGGAGAATAAGAGTGTTGTGTACATCTTGAAGTCATGTCGTAGGTAAAATATTTTTGTCATATTTCAGAGATGCGCTAGATAAGCAGTAACTTATGAAACAGGCCGGGTATTGTGCCTTTTTGTTGAGCATTGTTTTTATTTAGGGTTAGGTTAAGTAGCAAATCAAAGGGCAGTTAATATTTCTATATAGAGAAGGAACTTACAAAAACTCACTCGATAAAAACATTTTGGAAGGTATATCTGTCGCAGAAGACTTGGTTTTTACGCGCCAGAAGTTTGACATGACACTCTCCTTTTCTTCATCTTTAACAGACATTGCAATCTCATATTCCCTGTCGCATCTCAGTGATATGAGATAGGAAGTTTCTTTAAGCTGGGTGATGTGGATTTGCAGCCAATCAGCTTTGTTTCCGTCTGATTGAATTTCTCTGTAGTATATTATGTACTTCGTAAAGGGACATACAGCGTGCAGTGGAGCACTCCACATATAGTTCAGAGCACAACCGTTTATTTCCACTGTCTTGTTGTCACCCACGGGAGGTGAAGGTTTACCTAAAATAATCAATACAAAAAAGGTAATCAGTGGTTATTGGTCATCTATAATAAAAACAAATGGATTGTTCTCATTGGCTAAGATGGAAGCAAGGCTTGAATATTATTGACTTACGAATACAGGATGTCCAGATGATAGGAGCATACATAGCTGGTTCTTGTGAGAACTGCATTACGCTGTCACCTAGTTGTCCTTTACTCAATACCCCAATAACATTGACTGCATTCCTTGCTAAGTAATGGTAATAAGACTGAGTGGAGTCCATTTCGGTCTGTTATCATACAAGTGATAAACCTCACAAACTCTGTAGTTATTCCCCATAGGCTCGTATTGAGGTATATTGTTTTAGGCTGAATTTCAATATATTGAAATTGGTCTATTGTTGGTCTCTCTGAAATTGAGATTGGTTGGTTTAAACTACAACTTTTAAGTTAGCATTCTCTTCACAATCAAGTAAATTGTAATTTTTATGATTAAAGCTTCCTTTACCCCTTCCGGTTTTGACTTTCCACAACTTGCTTTGGTTTAGAGGTGTTTCTCCGTTTGCACTCTGTGCAGTAACTGTTATTTCATATTCCGTGTCGCATTGGAGTTGAAGATTGTGGTTGGTTGCGTTATATTGGGATAAGTTAACCTCATTCCATTTCCTTGTATTAACTTCAGAAATCACTTTTCTGTAGTAGATTAGGTACCCAAACACGTGACACTCTCCTTTGAATGCAAGCACCCATGTGATGTTTACATTATTTTCATTTACTTTCAAGTTTACGATCTGCGGAAAATCTAAAAAAGAAGTGAAGAAAATTATTTTCATCTGCGTACTAGTGAGAAGAACATGATCAGACACAACATTTTGCAACTTTGTATCATGAAAACTCTCATCAGTCTGTAGTCTCGTTCTGTCAAAACCCAAATATTCTCATTTTCAACTCTTTAAAGTAGGACAGAGGGTCCGGCCTGTTTGGAACAGACATGGTAATCATATTGCCTGAACTCTCATCATTAGATTGACTGGAATAGATAATCCCTTGGATAAGACTGGGAAATGTTTTTTTTTTAATTAAGACAGGACCAGAGTTAGGTGCCAAGTTTGAAAAAACCGCTTCAATATTTCCAGAGATGTTCTTTATGCAATATTTTATGATATTAGTTGCAAACAGTATGACGTCATTGCTCTCCTAATTTCCATAATACGAAAAAAAAAACAAAAAACAGATATTCCAAAAAGGAAAACGCCATTTTTATTTTTCTTGAAAAGCCTTTCAAATAAGTAGCGATTATTTTTCATTTTACAGGTACTTTAATAGATTGGTTGTCCTTCAATACTCACGAGAAATTTAAAGAAAAGAGGAGATGTTTTGGGCTATGATCCACATAACTCCTCGTGTCCTGGGCCCCGTTTCTCGAAAGTACCGAAAAGGTTTCGTATCCGGAAAGCCGTAGCAAAATCTCAAACTTTATAATATTAGTGAGCTGTTTTATTCACGTGTTCTTTATATGAACAGAGTTTGTCTTCATATAAGAAATTTAATCTCCCTGTTTTTATAAAAAAAAAAAATATTAAATAAAAATGGCCCGCGAAACCCTGGTGGGTTATATTTGACTTAAATATAACCTCCCTTAACTACTAGATTCAGTTCTATTCAGCATCAAGTATTTCTGCAAGCGTCGATAAGCTCAGGTAAGTTTCTTTTTCCACACTTGCCTAAGCTGTTTGAAAAATTTATTGTCGATATTATCCTTTGTTACCTTGTCCAGTTTTGACTTTCCAAGGTTTAAGTGTTCTGGCTCCCCATCCAGTAACTGCTACTTCATATTCCTTGAAGCATTCCAATTCAAGGTTGTAGTAGTCTGCCAATCGCGACACATTAACTGCCTTCCAAATACTTCCATAATTTCCTTGCTTCCACTCTCTATAATGAACAGTGTATATGTCAACAGAACACGATCCTAGTTGCTTCCACCGGATGGTAACTGTGCGTCCCTTCACTTCCTTTGTTTGGTTTGTGATTAATATGAGATCTACAATAATGGGAAGATGTTTATTAAAACGTGATTTCAGTAGCTCACTACAATTACAAAGCGGTTATGGAGTATATCTGAGTTGTTATCTTTCCGTTAAATGAAATACTTAGAGCGTTATTTCTAATGTGCAAGTAAGTCAGTCGGGTCAGGAGTTGGTCAGTCGGTTGGTCCATTTTCTTTATTTAACTTGCGAACTGTAGGCTGCCGTTGCGTTATAACGCGAGAAAAAAAGCTCAGTTCGCTTCCCTCGCAAAATGCTTTCTCGAGTTCGTCAGGACTCACATTTCGCGAGACCGTACTTAAATTCCCTGCTTTTGCGATTTGTTTTTTTATTTTGAATCACTTTGACGTCTCATTTTCGAGTAACACAATTTATTTCTTTGGCAATGTTTTAAAACGTCCTTGAATTTAGAAAACCGACTTTGTCAAAGCTACAATAACACACAAATTAACAGAAAAACAAAGACGGGACTATACGTCCTGGCGAAACTGTTGGGACTTTGTGTCTATACGGCGGGACTATATATAACAGTAATAACAAAGCAGTTCATGAAAGCTACTGAGAGGTTTAAGCTGCTAGTGGACTGACAGCATTACAAAGAGCCAGTAAATTGACAGTTTGAGAATTGTACAAAGGAAGTGCTCTCTGACTGTGTTGACAGAAAGCATTAATGACGAGGAGGACCAAGACACCGGCATTGGCGCCATAAAGCGTATTAAACCTTTTGTTTCCCCAGAAATACTACACTGCACCTACAATGCCTTGGTATCACCCTATTTCAATTACTGTAGTATTATCTGGGGAAATTGCGGGAGAACGCTCTCTGAAAAATTACAAAAACTGAAGAATCGTGCTGCTCGCATTTTGATTTCCTCCTTTTATGATGCTGACGCTGGGTACTTGTTACAACAACTTGGCTGGAAAGACCTGATTGCCCAGCGTCAAATTCAAGTAGCTTTAATGGTATTTAAACTCTCAATAATCTGGTTTCTGACTACTTATCCTCTATGTTTACTGAGCGCAGTACGCCAGGCTATGTCTTAAGGGACTCTACAAACAAATTAAATGTCCCTTTACTAAGAACTAACTACCTAAAAAGGAGCTTTAGCTATGGAGGTGCAACTGTCGGGAACAGTTCACCCTGTAGTCTTAGGCAAGTTAAATCTCTAAATCATTTCAAGCAATTGATAAACCATCATTTTAGTTAATTAGATACACGGCATTCATGGAAAACAGGTGTAGTCTAGTGTAGTTATAAATAGACTTTTTAGATACGAATCAATATTATATTAAATAATTATATTAAATATTGTTACGTAGTTGTATTTTTATTGTACCAAAACCTGATGAATGTTTACCATGTTAAAATTAAATAAAAATAAATAATAAAAAACATAAATAAAACACATTGTCTCAGAATAGTTATATGATTTTGTAAACGTCTTAGTGGCAATAAATTAACTCTCTCTTGATTATTGACATAATATGAATCACTTACACGTGATAATTTCATGGAATAAGGTACCAGTCAATTTTTTCATAAAATAAACAAATTGCTAACCTCTATATAAATCATAAATCTCGTCTCGAGGCAAAGCGAATCCAAAGATGTGAAGATCCATCAGCAATGGACTGGAAAGGTAGTAAATAATGAACGACTCTTTATGAGGCATAGTCAGTACTCCGTTGAAAACGTCAGGTAATGGCATACTGGTCATGCTAACGCTCGAAAACGTTTCACCATTAATGAACATTTTGACCTCGTTATCTTGTTTACAAGTTACTGCAATATGAATCCAGCCATTCATAAAAGCAACAGAACCAGTTCGCACACATGTCGCATCGATTCTTGTAGACACTTCGCGACAGATGATTGCAGACATTTCCTGAATATACAAACTAAGAAATTTCCCACTTCTTGAACTGCCCAATACCAGAACACCCTGAGTTCGTTGAGATAATCTCATCCAAAATGCAATTGTGTAATCACAGTCCCCGATGTTTACGTTGGGTACCATAACACTTGGCAAAACATATTCGAAAATCATCACCCTGCTGCCAGGACACCGCCCCTCTGTAAAGTTTACAGAAGCACCGTAACTGTAAGAAATAAAACACATAAGCAATAATCCGTGCTTTCTTGTGTTAAATCTGTAATCAGGCCTTTCTTTGTCAGATTGACGGAACATAAAGCTAGCATGGAGTTTAAGAATCACTTTATCCCATCCTCAAATCTCCCTAAGGTTGTCTACAAGATGTAAGTTTATTTCATACGGCTTTAATTATTCATAGATTTTTTTTTACTACCTATTAATTTGTGTACCCAAATTAGTATGCTATTTTCGCAGGCTATGTGGCTATATTCTTCTTCTTTCTTTTCCTTCTTCTTTTCTGTTTCACAGATTTTCTTTATCTAGTGACCAGGCAGTCCTTACTGACAGGCGGAGGAACTGAAAAGCACCGCGAAGGGAAAGAAGAGTTTGAACGAGTGCACTTTGTAAAAAATTGTTAGCCATCTATGACTTTCCGTTGGCTGGTTTAGTTTGGATTTGATCAAATATCAGTGAACAGTGTAATGTATTTCCTCATTTGAATGACATCGGCAGGTTAACAAAATCACCTTGACAGATTAGAGCTACAACATTCAAGATGGAGATTCCGCCAACGCACCAACGGTTTCGAGGCACGTATAATTATTAAGTCCGCGAAATAAAGTGCCATTCGTTACAGACATAGTATGGGAGTGTCAAGTTCACGGAAAATTATTTTATCAGGCCAGAAGGAATGTGTCAGTGAGGGGGCACAAATAAGACAGATGCCCATCTCCGTAAGAGATCCGGGGCACCCACCACCAGAAGATTTTGAAAATCTTAAAACTCAGTTACCCATTTGGATCAACTTTTGACTTTTGTGCTACACACTCCTGTCATTTTCAAACAGTTTGTCATTTTTTAGCCATTTTTTAACCATGATGATTGAATCCTAGCTCAAACTTCATTAACTCGCTCGTTGCGATCACGTAATTTATACCCACGCATTTAGCAAATAACTTTTTAAATAACTGTTCTGAACAAATATAGTAGCCGAATGTAATAAACAATACTGACTGTTTAAGGCGGCCGAGAAAAGGCGACCAGTGCCCTCCTAATTACCAAGACTATGCAACCTCTCTTAATAAGACGTATTGTCTTGCAGTGAGCCATGTTACCAAGTATCCTGGAATTATAAATCAGCATGACCACGACAGTAGTAATTTAACGTTTTCTATCAGTCAATCAACTGACCTTAAATCTGAATCAGAACCATCGAATTTCCAGTATCCTCTGTATTTGGGCCCTGAATAAAGTGATAAAGTGCTTAATTAAATCACAACTTGGATAAACTACCTTTTGCGCAATTTATAACCTGGTGTAAGATTTAATTGGCGTTGGAAGAGGTATTACCTTAAAATTATTTTAAAATCAGTAGTATGTTTCTGAAATTGCGACTATTTAGTATTGGTGACGTATTGTTTTTAAATATTTCACGTTAGGATCATATCCAATACGCGTTTAGACCTTTTGCATTTTCTATGTGCGTTAGAGCTTGATTCCCAGCCAAGTTATCTTTTTCGGCTCAACTCTCTAGATTAATGCAATCTGGTATTTCACTGTATATATTATATTCACTGTATATATTATATTCACTGTATATATTATATTCACTGTATATATTATATTCACTGTATATATTATATTCAC
>OMLO01004945.1_pt1 | contig 11184 bp, 10 predicted proteins | sample 1674811 | NCBI WGS metagenome assembly OMLO01 (sample SAMN06265003, study PRJEB25207) | coral metagenome | isolation source: Coral host | place: Mexico:La Bocana,Puerto Morelos, Mexico | collected 2008-11-13 | reverse complement strand
TCATTAACTCGTTCCGGCCGTTCCTCCGTTAGTTTGTTTGCTCATTTTTTCGTCCGTTCGTCCGTCCGTTCGTTCGTGCATTCGTCCTTTTATTAGGCTGTTCAAAGTTCTCGGCTTGTGGGGGAGAGCGAAAATGTGGACGAAAGGAAGCAAGACGAGCGAGAGAACGCGAAGGACTTGGCGGTCGGCTCCCCAACTACTGGCCGAACGCCTGTCTTCTTGGGAACGGCAATTCTGTTATTAATGAATTATATATTAAGCTGATAACCAATCTCAGCTCAAAGCACAAGGAATTTGTCAGGGAAAGTTTAGTATGGTATGATGGCTCTTCTGCTTTCTGTCTTAACAAACAGCTCTTTTATGAATTGATTTGTCAGGACTGTAATGAATACGCAGTTCAACTTTACCCTGAAGACAGACGATGATTGTCTCGTTGATATGGAAGCAATCATGAGGGTAATGGTTTTGTGCTTTAATTATTATATCCAACCCGAAAGAGCGTCTTTTACCACATTTCCAAACACTGGGAGGAGAGCTGAGAATACCACGAAAAGCAAAGTTGTTTAGAGTTGTTTAAACTAAAGCTAAGGAGAAAAAAGGGTAAATAAAATGGTTAAAATGAGTTTGAGAAGTTTGTTGCTGGTCCACACTGCTGACAAGACTTCCAGTGGATTGAAGTCAGTTTGCCTCACTTTATTTTGTCGTTGTTAACCATTTTATTATTGTGAATATTTATGGGATAAGAGAGATTTCTCGATTTGCCATTCCAGGAACTCAGTCACATGAAGCTTCGCGGTAAAGAACGTATTTGGTGGAGCAGGTGAGACCTATTACATTAATATTAAATAATAATATTAATAAAAATAATAATGATAATAATAATAATAATAATAATAATAATAATAGTAATAATAATAATAGTGATGCTTTTTGGCGCAATGCGCTTACAATACTATATAAAAAATAAATAAATAAATATTAAATCAATAGTTAAATAAATTGATTTCAGCTTTGTTCATCATTATTGTTAGATAACCACTAAAAGACAAATGTTATGAGAGGGTATCGTTTTGCCATTTTTAATCACGCCTGTCTCTCGACAGGTTTCGTGCTGATTGGCCGGTGGAGCGCGTGGGGAAATGGCGGGAACTTGACTACACGGCTCCAGTGTACCCGAACTTCGCTTGTGGCGCGGGAAATGTTCTGTCCGCTGACCTTGTGAGATGGCTGGCGCTAAATGCAGTTCACCTTAAACAATATCAGGTACAAGCGCAGTATTTTCACAATTTTATTATTCTCACATTCCCTGTGCACGGTGCCCTGTATTTCATGTTATTTATTAACTTTGCAGGGCGAAGACGTGTCGGTAGGAATCTGGCTGTCAGCGGTGGGGCCTAACTTTGTTAACGTAGGTTTGTTATGTTTATATTGCCAAGGCCTAGTTCAGACGCCGAACATTTCATAAGCGGAACCTAATGTTTTGATAAAAAAAAAAGTGATTCGTTAGTGATTCGTTCATTAAGAATTGATTGACCGCGAGAATCAAAACATGTTTATCCTTGAGTTAATAAGTACACAGTATTTGACGTTGATTAACACCGCACGCGTAAGCTGCGAGTAGGAACTTGTTTTAGTCGGAACTGTTGAGCTAACCACGATTATACGTACGTACGTATGTGTAAGTATTTTACAAGCAGTTTACACTTTGCCTGAAAACCGTTGACATTTCGATGTGATTTAGTTCAAACTAAATAAAGTCAGAATCAACAGGTGTACTTTTGATCATTTGCGTCGGTCCAAATTCGAATTAAGTTTTCAGCTTTCGAACTTAGCTAGGCTCGATTTCCGCCGCTCTCTCGTGTCTGGTCTGCGTCCCTCCCCGAGGAGAACCCCTCGCGGGAGGAGCGCGGGCTCCTTTCCCGAACAGCGGCTGGTGATCGAGCCTAGAACTTAGCCCAATGTGCAGGTATGCCCTAGGTACGTATACTCCAGTGGTATATTTCATAAGCTTAATAGAACACTTAGAATCCTTTGGTATCACGTCTGGTTCAATCTTGAGAACTCTGTATACATCCTAAAATGAATGACAAGTCCTTGTATTGTTGCCAAATGTGTTGAAATAAGCAAACTTGTATTATACTGGCGTATACATACTATCTGTCTATCTCTCTGTCCATCTGTCCATCCGCCCTTCTGCATGTCTGTCTGTCTGTCTGTCTGTCTTTCATTAACGAAACAACGACTCGCTTTCTTTCAGTGGTGCTTTCGATAAAGCAATGAAGACATTTCCTATAACGCTTAGAACAATGTTGCTTTGATATGTTGCCGGCACTCCCTCAGTAAATGAAGGTTTCATTTTTATTTTTAGTTTACAGTCTGTTTCTAAACACAGTAGGCTTTACGTTAAATCTGAAACCATTTTACTATTAATGATCTATTCACAGGATTACCGCTGGTCTTGTGGACGCGAGTGTGATACGGGAACCTTTACCTCTCCCGAAAACGATCCCGAGGAGCTTAGAGAGATGTGGACTGATTTGCAGTCGTGCGGAGACCCCTGCGGTTGTTCTTAGTGCATCCTTTGGATTCCTGACTTGAGATCGCCCCGAGCTCCAGTTTGAGAACTACAACCATGAGTCAAGTAGATCACCAGATGCTATCGGCAAACAAGCTAACAGCCGCTTAAAAGGTGGTGTCGATTATTTAAAGGAGTTTACTCAACAACTTGTCTACAAAGTGCCTTGATATACTGTGGTTGTGCAATGATATTATCAACTCGCTCTACTGTCTTATGTGGAGACAAATTTCACTGCTTAATTTCTACATTATAATGTTGTTGAAGTAATAGTGGCTCGCCCAGAATTGCTTTGCTAGCTGGAAGCTACCAAAGCTTGTAATTTAGGTATGTACTAGAAGTAATCAAAGATTATGAGTGCGTTCGACGTCGTTACTTATATATATATAGACCTATAAACACGAGGTGGTCTTTAAATACCCGCTTTATGATGCTCAGACTTGCTCAGACTGCTACGAAAACGACAAGGTGCGTGATAGTCTTTGCACATATGACGTGTGACATATGACTATATCAAAATGGCGCCAACAATGCAGACGGTGGACGAAAAACCTAAAAAGAAAATCCACTCTCACCAAGTATGCAGATGAAATGTAACAAGGGATTCCTGACTAAACAAGGGTATCGTGAAAATTGCAACAGGGCGATATGAAAGTTCAGGTTACCTTCCTCTAGCCGTTTTTTTTTTCTTTTTCATTTTCTCTCTACTTTTCACTAAATTAGTCAATGATTTTAAGTACTAAAACATCTATACTACATACAAGTTGAATCCCTCGGTTGTAAGGGCTAAAAGGACTGGGGAAAAGAACTGACATCCAGGTTAGCTCTAGCTATAGACTGTGTGCATTGACACGTAATAAAAAATAAAATCAAAAACCATTCAGTGGATAAAGTCAAGAAATTGTAATATTATAGACGAAGGCATTATAAAGAAGGCAGTTCTCCAAATTTAAGGTGTGTACGTTGTCCCAAAGTTGAGCTATTCGTCGAAATGTTCCGCGCAAATTATAGAGCCTAGTATAGAGCCGCCATGTTGGAGGACCTCCTTAGTCCTCCAATTTGGCGGCCGGAAAATAGTGTAAACATTTGGAACTTACTTTTACTTACGACTGATTATCAGAACCGAAGCAAAAAACATCTTCAAAAACACTTTTCCTAATACTTTAACTCCTAAAATGGCTAAAAATCACGAGATAAGTGTATATTTTTCGACAAACGCTTCATGTCACGCACCGCGGTCACGCACCACCGTAACTCCAAAATTCAAAATGCGCTGGTTTCCAAACAAAGGACGGTATTGAGCTGGAAAGTTGCGAACAGATATAAATTTAGTACCTCTTATGCCAGGTGAGGATAAAACCTTTAGGGGCTTTTTAGTTTTGGATTTGAGAATTTGATGAAGTCACGTGCACACACTCTATACCCATGAATCGTTTGTGCATGAACTGAATAAATTATAGAACGATCCTTCATGAAAGTCGACTCCAGTTTATTGCTGTAATCAGGAAAAGGGCATGAAATGAACTATAAACCACCGAGGTCTATCATCACACAAAAAATTGGTCACTATCTTACCATCTTGGCATCTTGCCTCCTGCGTCTTGGTCATCTTGGCCTGTCGCTTGGCCAAAAGAAATCTTGCTTGCGTAACGCAGCGTAATCCCGGTGGGAAAGATAGCGCCATCTTACCCTGTCGGGTTGCCAATCACAGCGCAGGATTTGGTTAAGCTTGTCACGTAAACCACGCCTAGGATGACTAAGCTATGAGAGGATTTGTCACGTTGCCAGTGTCTCACTGAGGATAGTGATATTTTGTCTTCGACTCTGTGCATGCCAACAACCAGTCTTTTCTGTTTCTGCTGAAGTGACCATTGTGGTAGCCTCATGGCAAAATTACGAGACATCTGTCTTCCCCTGGCAATTGCGCTTTCGACTTTCCAGCTCGTAAGAAGCCGCCATAAAGAAGCGTACGAAGCTGAGACGATTGTGAACGAGCTCTCGAAAAAACTGCATAAGAAGCTCTGGACGCTGGAGGACACTTATCACAAAACAAGGGAGGAAATTGGTGCGACCATAAAAGAACTGGCCGTATTGAAGAAAGTAGACGTGCTTCTGGGACAGCTGAACAATCGACATGAGCCTGGACCATTATGTGAGCATGATTATATTCTGGTTGACTTCCGCTACAAACAGAACATACTGATAGGGACTAGATCGGCTCTGCCAGCCCACTATACCCTCAGTGTGCAAGGTAAAAATTATAGAATCTCCCTCATTATTTCTAATTTAGGGTATGAGACGATCCGACCAGCCAAAGAGATTAAATGTCTTTAATAGGGAGTACTATATATTTTCATTGTTCAGTCGGAACCGCAAATGCAATGTATGTTCCCAAACAGATACTGTAGCATTGTTGATAAAATGAACGTCAGTAGCAGGATAAACGCCTGAGAAACTGGCATTGAATTGTTAATTTCGAGGTGAGTTCACTTCACTTCAGCCAAGACGTTGTGCTTTGGAACTTGAGAATTAGGATTTATTTGGAACTTCACTGTTAACTTCATGGACTATCATATGTCAAGGGGCATTCTTAGCATATCCCTTTTGTCTGAATATCCTTTAAGAGGATTTCCTTCTGCAAACCTTGCGATGCGCGACACTATTTCTTAAAATTGAACATGTCAAAGTATCAAATAGTTGCTGTTATTAATTAAACGTTTTGGACTTCCTGTGGAACTTGGACTTACTGAAGAAGGGCTAAGCCCATAGCGTTTAGTTAAACAGCAACTATTTGACAGTTTTAGGGCCGTTTGTCCAATAACAAACTGTCCGATAACAACTTGGCAAGTGAAATAGTTGAAAACAGGGGTTTTTTAAACCAATCACAATGGAATAAATTGTAATTTTTATGATTGTTATAAAGATTATCGCATTTTTGTTTTACGTTCTGTTGCTTTTGGAATAAAAAACATACACCATATTTCTATATATCGTACGCGATATACGAGTCTTTTAAGACAAAATGCAGTTATATCATGTCCTGTCGCCTATTGGATTGTGTGTTCATCTCCTCCGATCGCACCTGCCTTTAATTGGATCATTGCTATATCCTAAAATTGATAATGTTGACATCGATCGGTTTTACTATCGCTTGTTTTCATTCTTAAATATGGTTTTTCGATGGTTGCGTCTATTATACTTTCCAATACCCGCAATTTATCCAGCTAGACATTATTTGCATCTCGGTGCTCACAGTTTCCCTCTGTTTGCCATAATTTACAGTAAATCATAAATTCTTGGTAGACGAGAAGAAAACATCCAAAGATGGCGAAGATCTGCGGGTATTTTACCTCGATGACGAAGAATGTCTTCCCGTTGAGATAGACCGAATTGTTACCGATTTGTACACCACCAGTACTACCCTTCAATTTAAAACGCAGAGGGTGATTCCCGCCAACAAAGTGGATACCAAGTCTTATGCCCTGGTTTTTGGTGGGAAATCTACCGTAAAGCCCAGAGCTGACCCAAAGAACGTGTTCCTGTACCACGAAGACTTCACCAATTCTACACTAAGAGACTGGAAACGGGTCTGGGGAGAATGGACTGTCAAAAATAGAAGTCTTTTTGGTAAAACGGGCCGATCATGGTATGGCAGTGGTGAGGTTGGACTGTACCTCAAAGAAGGGAAAGGATGGGATGACATTGAAGTGGAACTTGATCTTATGGAAACAGGTACGAACACTGTATTTCCAGGTCCACTTTTACGAGTTCAGGAATCCGGGCTGCAGCACACAACAGCTTGGTGGTTTGAGTACAAGACCGATCACAAGGAATGCACAATGAGACCATTGATCGACAACAATGATGGGGGATGGAAGTGCCAGCTTCCACATCCTCTTGTTAAAAACAAGTGGTTTCGTTTTAAGTACCGCTTGATTGGGAACAGATTTTCCCAGTGGGCTAATGGTGTTTCCATACAAAATGTCGCCGTAGAAAGCACATGGATGATTCCAAGGGGCACCATAGCATTCGGCCGCCACACAGTTGAAGGTGGGACCGGCGGATGTGCGACTTATTATGACAATTTAAGAGTACGACTGGCTGTCAATTCCAACCCCACGGTAAACCTTGGAGACACGTGTTACATAGCACATTGCAATGATTTCCCTGATGGAGATAAATATCGGCCTGGAGACTCCTGCAAGCAGATTCACGATGCAAATCGTCACGGAAGACAGAAATCTTCGGCCAAAAATGGAGTCTACTGGCTCAGGACTGGTGTCAATGGCGAGAGAAGCACCCCCACCTTTTGTGACATGGAAAATGGTGGATGGACTCTTATTGGAAAGATCAGCGGCAGTGCAGGAAATATTAATCAACGGTGGCTGGTGGAAAATGTCAACACAGAACTCCTGAAGTCACCTAATGCGAATTCAAGACAAAAGCTGTTTGCTTGCGTGGATGCACGCCGCCTTGCTGTCAAGTACGCTTCTGAAATCATGTTATCCAGCAGGGACAATCCTCTGGGAATAGGGGCCAAGTGGATTCGGTGGGACCTGCCAACGGGCAGAGATTACAATACTTGGTGGAACCATGGCATTGGTTCGGCTAGAGTAAATACAGCAGAAACACACCAAGTGACCGTTAAAGCATGGAACGGCAAAACCCAGGTAACGGAAAATTCAAGTCTGTAAGCAAAAAATATACCCTTACATCTAGACGTCTATTTTAAGCTTCCTTGTTGTTTGCAGTTGTGCAGGCGTATTTTGATTTACCCATATTGCTTGGAAGGCTTGTACGCTTTAAAATATTAGTTATTATAATCCTCACAGAAATACGCCCAACCGAAACGTACCAATAGCACCCCTCCCTGGATTTATAACCTTGATTTTAGTTCCTTGATTTTAGTGGTTCCTTCTGGTCATACATGCAGGTTTGCTACCAAAACAAGTATGGAATAAAGCCATTGCAGCACCAGGGTGGTTCGTACCCCTACACATCTTATAACAGGCAAGGAAATACCAACGTAAACGATTACTGCATGGCAGTAGGAGTTTTGGCGAAGGGCTCCAATGAAAATGGATGGAGCCAGAACGCCAACGGCTATGACAGTCCTCAAAGCGACTCTGATTGGCCCAATACAAGGTACAATCACCAGTCTCCCCACTTGCTCGTGTGGCTTAAGTAAAGGGACGGTGAAGGCTTTGTCCACGATAATCCTTTACAAACGGAGCTTTTCGAAAACGTCTTCGAACTTGAGGAATTTGAAAACCGACTTTGCGTTTATGTACGGACGGAAAGCATTTTGTAAACGGAATTTCCCTGCTCGAGTTTTTCCTCAATTACAAATCTAAAATGACCGATGATTGTTGCGTTTTTAGATTATTCCCGGCGTAGTGTGGACGGGAAAGATTTGATGCGTTTTCAGAATGAAAAAGACGTTTTCAAATGTCGCGTGGACGGGGCTTACGACATCAGTTACAAACAGCGAGTCACCCTGTGTCTATTTTAGTTTGATGTGGAAACTTGACTGACATTAAATTTAACGTTTTTTCTTTGGTTTGAACTTTTTAAGGGCAAGCAATGCAATAGGGTTAGCTAGATTTGTATAGAAATGGCATGATTTCTCGTAGAACTAAACGACTGAATTTTCCAGAATACATTTGTGAGCAGTGAAATATATTCCATTCTGAACTTTGTGCTTTTTCTGTTCAGGCGTTATTTCTCTCAATATTTTATTCGCTGTTTTTTATAGTTTTTGTACATCATCTAAGTCCTTAGCTTTGTAATTAGCTATAATTCACTGCATGATAATATCTCAACTCGATGTTGTGATTGTTTTATTTGTTTTTGTTTGTTCAAAAAAGTGAAAGAAAGACCGTGATGTATGGGATGATAACTATTCTGTTTTAAGGTTCTTGAGGCTTTAACGTCTTACTCAAACGAGAAAGCCTGGTATAATTCTTATCCAAGGATTCCTCGCCATTGAGGAATATATATAATATATAACTTGATATATACTTTTTGTTAACTCGATTTACGAGTCTTTAATATAGAGGCCTAACAACTTAAATAAAGTATGTAAACGAAGCGAACGTTATAGTATTCTATACATATCGTCATTTTTGATTGTGCGACAGTGCAAACCTGCAATTTGTCAGATTTTTGTGTTCTGGCTTTTATCTAACTGGCTTGGGTAATTCTATAATCGTGGTTATGCAGATTTAGGAAAAGGAACAAACTAGAGAAAACAGATTATAGAAAGACACTGGCAAATGGACTAAAACGAGCGCGAGATCAGTTTGGGTTTTATCGTGGTCCGTAGGTCCTTCTACTGTAAATCTACGGAGGCGTTTTATCTATCTATTTAGGTACTTTTAGACAAATGCTACAGTTCTTGTTGTACAAAGCGGGAGCTGTGGCTGCAAATTGTCCCTGCTATAAATTCGTATGTGTTTACACGTTATGTGTCTGCTAACACTGCTGTAAGTGAACGGCATGTTATCATACACATATCCATTCCATATCACATCTCCTCTACGTGTCACCACCTTAATGCGCATTGGGAATAATATAGATATCGAGGAAATGTACATCAGTTCATTTTATTGTTCCTTTTGAGATCTGGATCTTGAACAATTCATTCTTTCTTTGTGCTGGTCGATGGAGAGATTACGACTCTATATTTTGGCGCGAAAGTGTTCTACTGTGCATGGAAACTGAATGAAGTAAGGAAGTCGCCGGATTTAATTCCTGAGGATACGTCGCGTCATGAATTTCATTCAGCTCTGGCATCAGATTCGCGGTCCGCTCTGATGATCTTTCCACTCCTCGTGTTTTGTCTTTCAGCGTTGGCAGCAACTGAAGTGAGTGGCGTTTTGTGTCTGAAACAATTCCGGGTTCCTTGCATGGTAGGGTAAAGGCGCTCTTTCGGCGGACGGAGCGTTGTTTAGAAGATATCTTGTGGACAGGATGGTTGTTGTCTGCCATTAGGTGAGACTGAAGGATGGCCAATTTTTCGCCTAATCGCCGCACTTCGTCCTTGCAATGAAAACATAGATATCATTCTATTGCCAACCAACTACGAATTGGTGACAGTCAAGACAATTATCATCTTAAGATCTTCTGGTTCATGTTTCTATTAAGATCAAAATTCAAATTTGTTGTTTTCAATGTTGTTTTTGAGGACTGCTAAGACACGTTGGTACCAAGATGTGTAACGCACATGGTAAAGGTAAAAGGTTGAGTCTGTATACAAGCCACGTGGCCTATTAGGCCGAAACGACTAGGAATATTTCCCCCCCCCCCACCCCCCATGCTAGTCCACTGCAGGGCTACTGCCCCAGCATTAAATTCGCCGCGGTACCCATTGGTGCACCTTGGTGTGGAGAGAGGCACTGTAAGAGTCAAGTGTATTGCCCAAAAGCACAACACAATATCCCCAAACTGTGCTAGAACCCGGAGCGATCCATCCGGAGTCGAGCGCAGAGTAACCATGAGGCCACGGCGTCTTCACCTATAACGCACACACTAATTAAGCCATATTATACTGTTTAGACCGGGCTGCTCAAAGAGAAAACCCCGCTAGCACTATACTAGGTTTTTTTGTAGCGTGTTTGTACATCTGGTCGTGTTATCTCAGCCTGGAAAGTAATTACACGTTCACTCGGTTGTCTAATTTGATGATGGCCTACCTTCAGTACTTGGTTCTCTTTCTGCAGTAACTCCTCCTGTTTGTAAGCAGTTCTTTCCGCAACGATTTCGTCTTCGGGCACTAGCATGTTGTTATGTGATGAAACAGTGGCATTCACCGTTCGCTGCATGTGGCGTACCAGTAAAAACTGAAAACAAAATTGGCCTCAGTACCCCTTCTAACTAAAGAAAGTAAGATATGGCTATTTATGCTGAAGGCCTTATTGCTTAGCTGTCCTCTCAAACAGATCTAGAGAGAATAAGACCAACTGTAAAGGAACTTCGCTTTTCCACATACACTTCATAAGGACATCGTTAGAGACTAGGCAATACCAAAAAACCCGCTTGTCAGAACCAACATTTTTGGGGAACTTTGGGGTAGTTACTAGTAAGGGAAATATCCTTAAACAAACTTTACAGGAAGTGAAAGAGGTTCCCATAAGGTTCGATTTTTCTCCCTATGGTTGCTTCCTTGAGATTCATACCCCCGACCGTTCCCCCCTATAGCGTATTTCAAGGGGGAGAGGGATTTTTATGAAAGCAAATAACGTACCTTGTGAATGAACATGAGAATTAACACGGTGGTACAGCTCATGTGGATCAGGACAAAATCCAACGCATACATCATGTCTGGATTAGTGTTTCCTTTCGTTGTTACCCTGATATCCACAATAAAGTATCAGTTTAGTAATGATATGATAATGATTCTAAATAATAAAATGATTCTAAAAAGTTTTGAAGTCATTTGTTTCTGAAGCAGATCGTGTACAATTAGTTCAATTTATCAGGGATATCGTTGTTGCCGTGACAAAACTTTAATAATTGACAATGATTACAAACAATTTGATTGACACTTTTAATCGTTTAATATATCAGGTTCATTAAATTTCAGTTCAGTTGTTACACGTGTTTCACTA
>OMLO01004944.1_pt1 | contig 11184 bp, 9 predicted proteins | sample 1674811 | NCBI WGS metagenome assembly OMLO01 (sample SAMN06265003, study PRJEB25207) | coral metagenome | isolation source: Coral host | place: Mexico:La Bocana,Puerto Morelos, Mexico | collected 2008-11-13 | reverse complement strand
TTTTACAGTGACTGCAAGCACCTCTACCAGTATCACAGCATCCTGGCAGTTACCACCAAAATATGCCAGACATGGAAATATCACAGGATTCAAACTGTTTTACGCAAAGAAAGACGCTGTAGGGTCACCAACCGTGTTCAACGGTACAAGTCTCACTAGAGAAGTCAGTGGGCTTGATAAGTACACAGAATATGAATTTCAAGTGCTGGCCTTCAGTTCTAATGGTGATGGACCGAAGAGTTCGGTAGTAGTTGAGAGAACAAAGGAAGATGGTAAGATTTATAAAACAATGGTTTTACTTAGCTCGACTCTACTTGCATCGTTGTTTAAATATACTTTTCCCTGAAGGTGAGGTACAATGTAAATAGAGGGGAATACTTTTGAAGCTCATTAAAATTCAAGAAACAAACAAATATTCCAAGACTACATGTATTTTTAGAAAGTCTACAACCATGCACAATCTTTTCTCTTGTCACTATACATCAATTGCATGTATGTAACTAACTTTTAAACTTTATCCTAGCCAAAAAAGATCAGGCGATGTTCTCCTTCGTTTGTTTTAATGGAAAGCCTTGGTCGTTAGCCACTACTAAAACCATCTTAACTGGGGGTGACAACTCTAACAAGGCCTGTTTTTGGAGGAGAGCACAATTCTTCTGGGAATTTGGATAGTTTATTGGGAATCAGGATATATAATATATTTTTGGGACATTGCAGGAAAAAGTTGGTTCGGTGAACATGCAGGCTATAACTTACAGATTTTTGAAACATGAGAGCTGTGTAGGCAGACAGTGCAATACTGTCAGGTCATGATCATAAAAGACCAATGAGAAATGACTTACATTGTAGAGACGTTCCAATAACTGACAAGCACACAGCTGGGTTACGATCGCACTGTTATTCTTTATGGCGGGTTGACATAATCAGTAGAACCAGCGCATCCAGATACGTTCACTTAGCATTTATAAGCTTTTGGCAAGCTTTTGGACATATTCATCCTTTTTTTGTTAAGATTGTCCTACTCACGTATCAGCGAAAATTAAGAACGTGGCAGGAACATTGAAATGTTTTTACAAATGCTCTTCTTCAGAAGCAGCAGAAGAAAAACTAGTAGAAGAGTAGAAGAACTAGTAGAAGAACTGTTGAAACTCTTATCATGCCATGCCTGACGACCCTCACACTGACAAGAACATCGCCGCTCAGCATGATAATTACTGACAAAGGTAGAATGGGGAAGTTTTTTCCACGAAAATTATTCAAGACTTGCGTTCACATACTGGTATTACTATCGGCAAACCTTTGAAAGATGCTATAACCCAAGAAGCCCTCTCCATGATCGACAGAATGTCTAACGAGACATTTATGGTGTAAGCGTCATTGCGCTTACAAGAGGCTCTGAAGAAGGCTGGTCCTGTTGTGGTTACGGTTGCTTAAGAAGGAAACAAAAGAAAAAAGATTGACGGAAAGTCGTTAAGCAGACTGACAACAAGTTGTATCACCTAAGAGAATGGTGTCTTCGTTGCCGATGGGGAAAAGAATCTCATTTATGAAGCATAGCCAATCTACCTACAGTTGAGGTTATATCAAAGACCTTTAAGAACCTGACGGTTCGAGCCAAGCCCTAAAATCTTCTTATATGTCATAGCCTTGGCATTGGCGGACTTTATTTGTCAAGTGCCAAGTTTTCTCGCTCAATATTGAAGGAAAATAAGCAACCGTTTAAAGCAGCTATCCTTAACAGAAGTAAAAGCAATATCTAATCTCTGAATACACTTTCTTCAATGTAATTACAATTTTGGGACCTAAAACGTTATAAAACGTCAAGTTCCTATAGGGTCTATAATCTGATGAAACTAAAACCTCTGAAGGATAGTAAATTTTAAGGCAATTTGAATATGGCTTCATCAGATGAAAACCGGCAATGATTTGTTGCAGTTATTGTTTGACAAATCTTTGCGGCAGTGCTCCATACAAAGGCTTTGTTTGTGAGTTGAGTTTTTTTAAAAGCCATTTCCTGAAAATAATATGGTCCGAGGTTGTTGTAAACCTTTTTTTTCTAAATTCCTAATGTTTTGAAAGTGCTAGACTAGATACCTTTACCTCCAGTATTGCAATAACAGGTTGAGCTGTATAATACCATATTTAATCAATACCTTCAAAAGCAATTGCAGTTTGTGGCTACAACTAACCTAAGCTATTTTTTTGACAATATTTTCTTTTAAAAATATTGAATAATCAGTTCAGCATATTTTTGGAAGGGCATGGCCATTAATAATCCAATTAGTAATTATTGCACATACATGTACTTGTAGCCTTAGCTTAAAATTGTTGCCAGTTTATCTCAGAAAATGTTTAAAAACTAGATTCCTTGTTACCATGTGTCTGTTCAGTAATTGATCATCACAGAATCACAGATGACTTCAAAATGTGGAGGAAAGGTGATACATATTGTCGTAATATCGATTTCCGGTCAGCGTTTGTTAATTAGTTTCCTGTACCCAGATATATATTTAAGCAGGTATTCATCATGTAACCTGTGATCTTTTTATCGTGTGATTAAAATTGTGTGATTCTCCTGCATGGTACGCCTCCTAGGTTTCTCGAGAACTACAACACATATACCCGTGTGTGGCACTGATGTTCTTACAACATTTTGACATCTTTTTTGGTAGTTACTGAACAGACACGCACCAACATGGAATCTATCTCTTTTACGTAATAAAGAAACCAAAAACCAAACACTAATTGATCATAAGTAAGAACCAGTCAAACTGCGAGAAAAATTTGACCTGTCATATAATAATGTATTGATGCACTTATCATTTAACTGTGTTTCTTCAGTCCCCACAGGAGCTCCAGATAACTTCAATGTCAGAGCAGTCACCTCCACCAGTATTGAAGCATCCTGGCAGTTACCACCAGAAGACTCCAGGAATGGAGATATCATAGGATTTAAACTTTTCTACCAAAAGAGTGGCTCAGGGACATCAACCATGTTAACTATTCAAAATCAGGGAACTCTCGCAAAAAATGTTACTGGGCTTGAAAAGTATACATTGTATGAATTTCAAGTGTTGGCTTATACATCTGTTGGTGATGGACCTAACAGTTCTACAATAGTTGAGAGAACAAAAGAAGACGGTAAAATTTATTTAGTATAATCAATTCTACTAGTATACTAATGTAAATGCTGTATTTTGATGGACTGAGCTACTTATAAGGGGATCTCATCTCACCTCATTGTTTACATTTTTGCTTATTTGCATACGGCTTTATGTGCAGAAGAAAACATGTTAGATATAAACTTTTCCAGAAAGTTAAAGAGCTAGTGAAATTAAATGCATGTTGAAATATTTGGCCCTTTCTAATATTCAAAGAGAAATTCTTTTTCAAAAACTGAAAAATCTCTGGGTGCCAAAACTGCTAATGAGTTCATACATTCTTTGTAAAATTTTGAGTTTTCAAGCCTGTGTTGCGCAAAAATTATTCAATACATCAGGCTCATATTCATTGGGAGAGTTAATCATGCTATGACCTCTCAACATTCAGAACTGATTTATTTGCTCCATCAGAAACTGAATTGCTTATGGTAATGAGGCAAATATTGTAAAGAAAGATTCCCCTATAAACTGTCAACTGTTGGAGTGCATCTGTTGACGTAATGGTGTCGCGAGCAAAGAGAATTTACATTTTGATGATCAAAGTAAATAGGTTGATTTTATTTTTTGCGTCGCGGAAAGTTCTCGCGGAAAGTTTGGGAGAACTCGAAAAAGCTGTGGAAGCATTCGCCTGCGGCTCGTATTCGCACAGCATTTCTCGTTCTCCCAAACTTTCACTCGTGTTTCTATAACTCGATAGAAACACGGTACATGTTTTCGATTTCTTAAGTATTCTCTATTGGTATAATTAAATTACGGTCTAGTCCTGTTAAACAGCTCTATGTACTTAACTGTTGAGTTATTTTTTGTATGTAATGTGATGCCTTTCTCAATTACAGTTCCCTCAAAAGCCCCTGACAGCTTCTCTCTCAATGCAAAAAACTCCGCCAGTATTGAAGCATCCTGGCAGTTGCCACCAGCAGATGGCAGGAATGGAATCATCAGAGGATTTAGACTGTTTTACAAAAGGAAAAGTTCTTCATGGTCATCATTAACAATTAACAAACGATCAACTCTGACAAAAGTTGTCAGTGGGCTTGATGAGTATACAGAATATGAATTTCAGGTGCTGGCCTTCACTTCTAAAGGCGATGGACCAAAGAGTGATCGAAAGTCTGCAACAACAAAGGAAGATAGTAAGAAATCCGAAATAACGATAACTTATACTTTTATTTATTGTTATGGAGGACTTTAATTGCCAGCTAAGTAAAGCCAATAAAACCTAAAAAAAAAAGTGTCAACATTATAGACTTGGGCCAGGTTGTTCCAAAGCTCAGTTAGCGCTCACCCAGGATAAAGCGTTAATCAAAGTTAAATTTGTTTTCACTTCTTACGTTTTGTGTTCTGAGTTTGAGATTGCGCAAGTTCGCAGGACAAGCAATGTAAACAGAAAACCTAACCGAAAAGTTTCAAACTGAAGTTCTCGCTACTTGGTTGGCTTAATTAGGCTTTAAACAACCCGGGCGGCCCATGCAGAACTGCATGTACAGTTATTTTCCTCTGTCAGACACTTTTGGTTCAGTCTTTTTGAAATAAGTGATTTGTTGTACATGTGGGAAAATTAAACAAGGAGACAATCAGGAACGCAATTGAGCTGTGTTTGTAACTGAGGAGTTATCTGATGCCTACTAACAGTTGTGTGATTCTTATTACAGTGAGAGCCAGAAAACCGTGAACACCAACAGTATGTCTTGAATGTTTATTGTGTTATAACCAATCGCGAGTGAGATCTTTAACCACAGAAACCTCAGAAATCGGATGTATTCCATCAGTCATGGAAGTATAATCTGTATTTATTTTTTGTTTTTGTCATGTCCATAGATGCACCCTTAATCTAGATATTACTGAAAGTCTAAATAATTGCTATCCTTTTGTATCGAGAACCACAAACAGTACTTAGTTTTAGAGATTTCGGAAAACAAAAATCGTGCCAACGTGTATGGTTGGTTGATTTGATACAGCTATTAATAGGAACGGTTACAACTTTCAAATTGTGGTGGCCGGTTTCACTAACCTTAGTATCATCTTTGGTTAAAGCAGCGACCCGATTTACCTTAGCAGATAATTTCAATCCCTTGGGCGTGGTGAGTTGGTGGACAGATTGACAACAGTAAATTCAAATGTTTGCTAATTTTGGAATTAGTTTTGGCTAACTTAAGCACTTAATTTTCCGTCGTTCCCTCCCCAATAGATTTGTACTTGATTAACATATTGCAAAAGTATAATGAAAGACTTCCATTTCATCATAATTACTCATCGCTTTTCATCGTTGTCTAACGAAATTAAAAAGGAAAAACATGATTTGGATGGTTCACGTTGGAGTGATTGAAAAGGTGTCACTGCCAGTCGCGGCTGTTTCGCACATTGCATTAGTTTTGTCAGAAAATTTTTTTTCTTACGTAAAAAATATATCGAGTTTAAATAGCCTGTAACAGTAATTATTTAGTGCTTGTATAACCGAAATAGAGATTTTCTTATGAAACCAATGTGTTCCATGACCAATAAAACTCTCGTGTGTTTTGTGATTTCTGTGGTTTAAGGTCTCGCCCGTGATTGGCCACAATGACGATTACAGACCTATTTTAGGTGTTACGGTCTTCTGACTTTCACGGGAACTCTTTCAACTTCATTTACATTTTATTGGTTCAAATACTCTGCGAAGTGTACTGTTCTGAGTAGTCACTCATTTACTGTTTGTTGTGACTCAGGGCAGTCTACCAGGTTCTCAGATGTGCTATAGTATACTTTTTTCGGTATCCGGTCGTTTCGCCAACGACTCATTCGCCAACGTCCTACTGGTCAATTAGCCAACGTCTAAAAAAAGTTTACCTTCACTTGTGTGTGTTGACATTTATTTCATTCCCTTAGCTAGAATTATTTTTCATGCAAGATCACCTCATATATTGTAATAAAATTGCTGCAGTTGTTATTTACCTGACGTTCCAATTTATTTCTAACTCCATTATAAGCCTGGAAAATAAAAACAAACTCTGTTTGTGTTTGAAAAAGGAAGAGATATAATGTTAATTTACATCATAATGTATTATCAGCCATCAAACGTTTGGAAACCATAGGACGAGCCGTCTTGTGAAGCTATCAAAAACATGCAAATTGATCTAAAGTCAGTCAAGCGAAATTGGCAGTGACTTAAAATTTCTTGACCCAAGGATTCCAAACGTCAATGAGCAGCTGTTTTTTTTTCGTTAGTACTAGATATCTGACGTTGGCGAATTTACCATTAGGACAATGGCGAAACGACTTAAGACTTTGGCGAATCGACCTAAGACGTTGGCGAACGAGTCGTTGGCGAAACGACCACAATTCCTTTTTTCCCGCATATACATGTGCATTTTATTGTACTTGTTTTTACTTTACCTAATGTTTGATTAAAAATATATTTTAAAAACAACCTTTATGTGTACTAAAAAAGCATGACTATAATAGCAATAAGTTGTCGTTCAATTATAGAACCTTCAAAAGCCCCAGATGGCTTCACTGTGACTGCAAAAACGTCTACCAGTGTAACGGCATCCTGGCAGTTACCACCAGCACATGACAGGAATGGAGTCATCGCAGGATTTAAACTGTTTTACGTGAAGACTGGTTTTTCAAAGTCACAGACCATAGAAGATATTAACAATGGATCAACTCTGACAAAAGATGTCACTGGGCTTGATAAGTACACAGAATACCAATTTCAAGTATTGGCCTACACGTCTGCTGGTGATGGACCAAACAGTTCTGTAAAATCTGAGAGAACGGAGGAAGACAGTAAGAAACATTGATTAAAAGTGATAAGGGTGAAGTGCAAATATGTCGTGGAAATGCTGCCACATCTCCAAAAGACTGGATGGATTGATTGATTTATTTTGATTTCGATTAACTGAGTGACTGACGGACTACCTGATTTATTGATTAGCTGACTGACGGACGGACTGGACGGACTGGACTAAATGGACTGGACTGGACTGGACTAAATGGACTGGACTGGACTGGACGTACTAGACGGACTGGACGGATTGGACTGGACTGGACTGGACAGACTGAACTGGACAAACTGGACTGGACGGACTGGTCGGACTGGACTGGATGGACTGACTGGACTGACTGGCTGACTGGACTCACTGACTGACTGACTGACTGATTGATTGATTGATTTTCTCAAGTCAATAATTTCAAATGATTGTCACCAAGTGTTTATATTTGCTTTCTTTTTGTTAGAACCCAGCGTTGGTCCAGCTAATGTTTCATATGCTATCTCCAACAAAACCACCTTCAACATTTCATGGGCGCCTCTATCAATAGAAAAGAGTCATGGGAAGGTTATCTTATATGATGTCAAGGAAGAGTTCCTGTCAAGAGGAAAACATCAGAAAAGATCGCCCAGCAACAGCAGAACATTAAGTACAACAGCAACATTTGTTGTCCTGTATGATTTGCTTCTTTGTTCCCAGTACCAAGTGTCTGTTAGAGCTTACACTAAAGTAGGTCCCGGACCCTATAGTCAACCTATGGTATTGGAAACATCAAGTGAGTACAATCATAATATACTTGTTCTTCATATACTTGCACATGTGATACATGGTGATCAAATGTTTCAGAAGCAATTGTAAAACCAGAACCTCATCGGTGGAATTTAAGAACCCCTGATAATTTAACTGAATTTCAGCATGCAGGGTGCAGAGAATTCGTAGTCGGGCTTATGGTGCTATTCACTTACTTAACAGGCATGTGAAGTTTCTTTGGGGGAAACGTTTTAAAGGAAATCCTATTAAAGATCCGAAACACCATAAGAGAAAAACTTTTGGGTTAGTACGTGTATACAATACTTACAGCTTACCCGAAGGGCAAGCCTAAAAATTGGTTTTCTTTGCACACTGCGTATGTCAAAATGCCTCAGTAAGTCTCGCATCTTTACTTTTACTTATAGCGTTTATTTGTGTAAAATCAGTCCGAGCGTTTAGCGTCATGCCAGTCCAACTTGTAACTCATTATTTTATTAAGCGTACATTTACGTTTAAACCTGTGTTTAAATCATGTTATACATCATTCTGCCAAAGAACCTGAAGCACCCAGTGACTTAAGAGAAACAAACTCTGGATCGACTAAAGTCGCCCTGGAATGGACAAAACCAAACGTTCCTACAAAGGAAGGCCTGAGCTACACAGTAAGTCCTGTTAACTGTTTAGTATTTTTGATGAAAACAGCGAAGGAATTCCTGAAACATTATGTATCTTCTAATTGCTATGTCTAATTAACAGTAGTATTAGTTTATGTTTTTTTAAGATTTGTCGATGAATCTGAAGGCAGACTGAGAGGTAGCTATCACCCCAGATATTAAATAGTGTAATTGTAATACAATGTAACTTAATTTCTTTCAAATGACGACTGAGAGTTATTTCTGTCTCTAGATTTTAAGCAATGTTTAACTATTTTACCTCTGAGGATTGTCAACGGACTAATATGATAGTAATGGAAACTTCCAGCTGTGAACTTACAATTATCAGTTCATTTCTATTAGCAATTTCGACTTTTACTGTAATCTTTTAGTGTGTCTACTTAATCAATTTAACTACTTTTCTTTTCTATGAGGTTTTGCTTCAGTATTGTTTGTTTCTTAGACACATTGTTATTATGTGAAGTTTATATGAAATAATTCATATTTGAACTGCGGTTGTAGATGAAAGTGAAGAATACTCGCCACACATTGAGAGCTCCCGTGAGGAGTGAAATGGGAAGATATGAACTCAATAAATTGACCTCGCTCTCAATGTGTGGCTTCATAGCTCAGTTGGTAGAGCATCGCACCGGTATCGCGGAGATCACGGGTTCGAATCCCGTTGAAGCCCTGATTTTTTCAGGCTTCTTCTTTCCAATTGCTTAAATTGGAAAATTAACTGCGATGATCATTCTTCACTTTCACACATTGTTATTGATTTTCAAATATATCTTTTGTGTTCAATTTTTAGGTGAAGTACTCTGGAACAAAGTGGTACAATATAACATTTACTGACACAGGTGATAAATATGTAGGAAAGTTAACAAATCACACAGTAATTGGTTTGGTGCCAGGTTCTAAGTACAAGTTCCAGGTGTATGGAACGTCTGTTTGTGGAAAGAGTTCTACCATACAATTGATAGTGGACACGAAAATTGTGGGTAAGTATTACAATGTATATAGAGGCTTTGATGTAAATTATGTAAGTTTTTCTTCTATCGTAAAATAGCGTGTAGGCTCATCACATTCAGTTCTTTTTTTATTTTTTTCTAAGTGCATATAGATCTGCAAAAACTCTAAACGTTTGCTTCACAAAAGGTCCGTCTTAGAGACAGAGATGGTCTATTTTCGCAAAAAATGAAATTAAAAGAGTGAATGAAAACTAAATTAGATAATACTGTTTAACTTGATTGATGTGTCTATGTGATGTGTGTTCTTTTACCTGTTAGCTCCGATAGCTGCAGTTGTACGTAATGTGACTGATGTGACTGTCTCGGAGTCAGTCGCTGGAATCTATCTCTGGCCTGTGGAACAAAAGAATGGTCCAATAAGGTGATTATTTGCGTTTGTTGCACAGAAAAGAGAACTTTAGGGCAGCCTATATATTTCACCTTACTGCATCTCATTGCATCGCGTTGGTAAAGTTAATAAAGGTTGTATTATGTCACACTTTTGGCCAGAATTGCTGAGGCTCTCATTTAATCAAAGGTAAAATTTTTCATCATGCTTACGTAAGCAGTCTGTCAGGTTCATGTTATTACTTTTCTTGAATTTCAGTGCTTATCAAGTTATAGTTCTGAAAGTTGTTGATCGAGTTGAAAACCTCCCAGGCGATTATGATTCAAAACTTACAAATGCAAATAACGCCAGTGAAGAAAACTTGAACTTTTACATTACTGCTGAGATTGGAAATGATCCACTGAACAAGGAATCTTGGGAATTTACTGTTGGTGATGACACCACACATGGAGGTTTTGTTAACAAAGCTCTTGAGAGAGGAGAAGAGTATGTCATCTTCCAAAGAGCTATGACCCGTGACAATGACGTAAGTAAATTAACTCAGTTCTGATTTTTTTAAGCACATCCAGTTGAGTATATAATAATGGTAATACCTTTATTTACGTGTCAATGGGATTTAGCATTGCTGCTAATTGGGGACACCTAAAATGAGTTACAATTATCAGGAATGTGAAAGACGTTGATATTTGCAGTGCGGAAGAAAGACTGAAGGGGAAGAGAGTATCGCAGTTGTGTAAGCTACTAGGCAGTCAAGGAAACAAAACCTCTCAAAAACATTTTTGTTTCAACGGAATCAGAGCCTATGACTTAAGCAATTCCAGTGAGTACTGTACCCACTGAGCTATCAAGCTAACTTGGCGCTGGTGTGACTCAACATCAGATCAGGTGAAATCCAAAAGGTCAACTGCACATGACTGGAGGGAGACTTGATAAAGTTCTGCATTCGGACCCAACGCGAGTGGAGCTCATTTTGCGTGGTCTGAAAACGTGGGGTTTGCTCTCGTTTCCTCTGCTGAGGAACGTCAATTGCTTGTAGATGTAGTCCATTATGTCCACTGGTACAGGTTTTTCAAATTGAGCTACTATGTCAGAATATCTGCAAGGGTAGCTGTGCCTTAAACAAAATGCAAAAAGACTCCAATCCACTACAGATGCTGCTTTAATATAACACTCCACCGATCGAGTATCTCTATTACTTCAGCGACAAGAGGCAAGTCACGCTTGTGGAAGTGAAGCTCAGACAGGCACTCGTCGTCTTTCAAATCATTGAAGTTTAAGTAAGGTTAGGAATCATAGGGTAGGTCGCGATTATTAGACCAGTTTAAGTCCTACCAGAGAAGAAGTTCGTCATCATTTAAAACACCGTCATCGTGTCTTATCAAAATTTGATTGCGAACTGCTTTCAATGAAATCATCCTCATAAACAGCAGACGAATATTAATGAGTTCAATAAGCTCGACTGTGCGGAAACCGCGCGTTCCGAGGCTGCTGCTGTCACCACAGCGTTCT
>OMLO01004943.1_pt1 | contig 11186 bp, 7 predicted proteins | sample 1674811 | NCBI WGS metagenome assembly OMLO01 (sample SAMN06265003, study PRJEB25207) | coral metagenome | isolation source: Coral host | place: Mexico:La Bocana,Puerto Morelos, Mexico | collected 2008-11-13 | reverse complement strand
CTAAATATAAATAACGAGGACGAAATTTTAGACAACGATTTGTTCAGTCCTCTTCAGAGATCACTTAGCTGAATGGTACCTTTTGAGCAGAATTATCCCCCCGAAAATGTTTGAATTTGAGAGTTAGAACCTTATTTAAAACTGTTACACTAAAAACACTAGCAACAACACAAAGTAAAAATAACATTGAGATAACTGTTCAGAGTGTTTTCCTTCATTTTTTCTGTAATATTCATAATCTCTTTAATTTTTTATATTTTTTAGTATTTCAAAAGGGGTTTAACTAGCCCCCCCCCACCCCCATCCATCTCCTCCTCCAATACCCCTGCAGGGTATTTAGTCATTAAATTGCCATTGCTGACAACTGCCTGTATGTCAGTAAACAGACTGGTCGTCATTGCAAACTTTCGATCAACGACTTCAGCTTTAGTTTACCATATCAGAGTTGGAGATATATCTGTATATGCCATTTTATAACTTTTTAACACGATTGTTTCGCTTAATGAAAAGTCACAGCATATCGTTCATGCATTTCCAACACGAGATTCTAAAAACCATTTTCTTAATCTACTGACATTTTTTTTTGCAGATAGCTAGAGGCGATGTAAATACCAAGAGTCCTAGCGCCTTTTTAAAATACATTGCTTGATTATATTAATGAAAACAAGTATTAATTCTGAACATAAAAACTAACCTTAATTTAAAATCGGAATACATCGTACTGTCGGTATTTTAACTGAATGTTTCCCAACCAGCTCCAAACTAAAAATAGAACTTGAATAAAAAAGGGTCATTACTTGGAAAGAAGCAAGTATCGGTGGCATCATTGAGGTCTATTAAGTGATGCGTTCACTGATTTATTTGTGAATTTATATGCTTGAACGGTAATGGAGACGATGGAATTTGAGCTTGAACGTCTTCAAATCCACTCTAAATGATATCTATACTAGAAAATTAGCTTTCTAAACTGAGATTGCAGCTATTTATGCCGCAAAGTTTCTTAGAAATCATTTAGTTGGATCGCATCTGTTGCGATGGTCTATTTAAAGAGAATCCAAATGTCTTTTAAATGCCTCAACTAAACTGGTCAAGCATATATATGCATAGCACTCGTACCTGTGGAAGAGAAAACTCATCGTATTCGATTAGAAGATTTTCCTTTTTTAAGTTCTCTTCAAACGTTTTCCGTAGATTTTGCAGGCGTCTTTCTTTGCTGCTTTTCGAATCATCATCCTGGTTTGTCTCATAGACCAGCACATAGTCGATGCTTCTCTTTGGTTCATTGCCGTCGCTAAAATAAATTCCTTTCGGTTCTGTTTTTGTTTTCAATGTTGATTGCTCCCTTAACTCAAGCTGAGGTTCGAGTTCGCCGTCATCCTGGCTTAACCTGGTATAACGGGCGTAACCATTACTCATTTTGGCCTCCTCGCATTTCAGTAGGCCCTTCAAAGTAGCGGCACTTGCCAGACGCTTGGGCTTTTGAAAAACACTGGATGGGCGTGAAGAATTTGCATAACTCTCAGATTGTTTCCGACTCAATTGTTTTAATTCTGTATTTACAAACAGTCACTGGTGCTTTAAACGTAAATAACAACTCGCATCATTGGACATATCAAAAACTAACGAAGTGACTGCTCGAGCGTGAATTATTGACCAATGAACTTTCTAGTCGTGTTTTGCAGACTTTGTACTTTTGTAATGTGGTATTTATGTTTACGTGATTCAATCCTTTGGACACTTTGAATACACGTAAGCACGGGGATTTAACGTTTGATCTAACTTTGATCCTTTCAATCGTAAACAGCTGTAACTGTTACTTTGCGATCAGCCATTCGACACCGCGCGAACATAGCAACCAGTGAATGAGATGATCAGAAAAACAAACGTTGTTGGACGCTAATAGTGTAAGTTCCCTATTAATAAAAGGGACGATTATCAGCGTACCACCTTCTTTTCTTTGGAATTGCGGGTTACAGTGTAAATTAATTAGGTTTAGAATGTATGTGTTTCATCAGAGTAAAACACTGTTTTGTTGTTGCCAGTTAAGGTCGGAATACTCCCAGAGTGCAATTAAATTTTTATAATCTTTTTTTTTTTATTTCTAGTGGTGATGCTGAATTTAAATTTTCTGTTTGCTTTAAAGCTTGCTTTTAAATCTTTTGCTTAAAGAAGAAAGGAGAAAAACTAATTATATCAGAAAAATAAAAAGTATCGTGACATGCTGAGCATCGAATAAAAACCAATTTTTTCTTTAAGAAGGTTTAGATAAAGCATTATGGTTTTCCTTCCTTACTTCTCGATAATATTCCCTGTCGTGCAACTGGGCAAAAACAGCAAGGATAAGGCAAACTTGTTCTCGATCCCAAATGGCGGGAAAAAGGCTACAAATTTTGGTCATTACCTGAGCTTAGCCTAGCGACCAGGGAGTTAAACCCAGATAAAATTGCTACAATAGTAAATGTTTGAAAAAGACGCCTGGAACAAATGGTCAAGTGCACTTCTTTCCCTCACAAGAACAACACTAAGGTGAATTTACTTTCTTGTTGAAATGTCTTTTACAAGGCATTTAATTAGTTGACAATGATCAAAAGCGTGACACTGGCTTGTTCATGCAACACATGTGACTTCTGGCAATCTGTTTCTAGGAATATACATGCATATTGTAAAATCTTGAGAAATTCACAGCGTTGATTCTGTCCATTTTAAGAGTTTAACAGAGAAAAGATTCATTTTACGTGATTAATAATTTCTAGAAAAAAATATTTCTTATTATTATGCAAAAGGTCAATATTAAAACACACTTATTTGTAGTCAGGTGCCGCACTAAACGTTTTTTAATTTCTGTGCTCATAATTCCTGATAGCTCTTTAAATTAAGGGCGTGTTTATGAAACAACGCCTCAGCCTGAAATTTCTATAGTCAGCACCTCCTTGGTAAGAAAAAGTGTTAAGCCAAAATTAAGTCCTCTTCATCATAAGCAGTAAATTAGTAAACAATACAAAGAGTGCTTAGTATAAAATAACTTGTTACTATGACACTCTGATAACGAATCTAAAATGCTTTGTAGTTTGTTCTGACAGAATTGGTGGCACACTATCCAACCACATGTTTGACTTGTTTGTAAACGTTTCAGTCTAATTTCAGAGCATAAAAATAAATAAATATTGATATCTGCCTGCGTAATTTGAGGTACGTATGCTAATTTTTTTAAAGAATCGTTTTTTTTTTTTTTGTCAGCTTTGCCATGAGCTTGAAATCTAACAAAATTAGCACTTAATTTTTATACCATCAAGTATCACATCGTTTTTAATTGTTTTTGTTTTCAGCTTTTGCGCCGTTCAGTTGCTACGCCTCAACACCAAAAGTGCTTTGTAATTGTAGGAATAGTTCTCATTTGCATTTCAACTACGAACTGCATGTAATTTCTACTTCTCTAGACACTTCTATTAAAAGACTGTAATCCCAATGGGAGTGACTACGTATTCACACGAATTAGCGTCTCTCTAAAATAAAGCAGGCAGCTTAAATTTAAGATTCCGTTACCTGTATTATCGCGAGAGGATAAAGAAACTGGTTCGAATTTAATAATTTATTGATAACTGTAATTGGGTAAATATGTTCGACACCTCTTTACTTACTCGTCGTTGGAGTGACAACTAATTTTCACTCAGATTAGCAAAGAAAAAAAACACACTACTTTTCACCCTGTTCAGGTATCTGTGCAGCAAAACGGCAATGGTCTGGCCACGAGAAGCAGAGTCGTCAATACTGCAAAATATCTTCGCTCTGCCGGAATATTCGTGAACACTCTAAACCTGGAACAATATTATATCTTCCGCACTGTTTACTGAAATTTCTTCAAGGCCTAAGAGATGGTATGTTTTGAATTTTCAAGAGTTTTAAATATGTTTGGATGAATCAGTTGTGCAGTTACACGAAAATGAAATGTGTTACGACGCTTTAGGTATGGAAGGGTCGCGCTTCAGTTCACCGCTGGAATTCATGAAAAATAATAGTCACTCGCTTCAGAAGTCAATCGATCGTCATTACATTTGGCAATTCTTTTCGAACTAATACATGCCCAAAAATAAGAGTCAGCTTCCAAACTTGAATCGAGATAAACACGAAATGTCTTCTATGTTATTAACTTCTAGAGAAGCTAGAAGAATATATTTCTGTGCTAATCGTGTTTTTGACGGTTACTGTGATAAACACTGGCCTTACCTGAGCTAACGCATGCTCTTTATGTTCAATGACCAATCCAGCGCTGACGAGGCTGACCTCAAATGCTCGTCTCATGCCTTCTAATTTCTCTGCTTTTTCCTTAGCTTCGTCGTCTTTACTTTCTTTTTCCTCACAACGTTCGTACACGAGACAATAGTCGATCTTCTTCCTCGGTTCTCCGTCCCCCAAATGCAATCCCTTCTGCTCGCCACCGTTCGTGTGGAATGAAGGCTCAACCATTTCGAGAAGCACGTCGGCGCCGTCGTCAGGGGCTTTCTTGTAAGAAACGGGTTGTGCCATACTTCGACCTTTCCCAGCTCCGCTCTACTGAAATTTAGAGCAAAGCGATGCACTCAAGGGTGTGACAACATGCATAAAAATTTGCATAAAAATACAACTCATTTGACTTGCAAATATAGTGTTTCTTTGTTGTATGCCAATAGTGAAAACGTAAGGCCTGTTGGACGAATATCATTGATGTTCGCGTGTGACACGGACAATTCTAAAAACGAAGTGATCGGATAGCAAAATTGCGGTTTTATGTTGTATTTTGTTTATGCATGCATTTTGAAAAGTGGTTCTTGAAATATTTACTACTAACTCGCAGTTCGAATAAATTTCTGGATCATTCCGTCTGTAAATATTCATTTTAATTTAAATGAAATTTATCGCGACCTTTTGTTTATTGAAGAAAATAAACAATAACTAATTACAGTGTGAACATGACTTGGGACTGGATATTCATTTATTGTGAAGTGATCAGAAAATTTTTGTAGCGAATGCAGTCGCGCACAACTGGACGAAATACAAACGGCGTTACAGTATACGATATTTAAATATTACTCGCCTGAAGAACACAACATTCCACGCGTCAAAAGCAGCGATTTTAAAGATTGAATGCACGTATTATTTTCGAAAAAAAATTCAACTGATCGACGTTGACTGATGGACCCATTGAAAAAAACAGACACTGGTACCAGACACTGATACCTGCGGCCACAGTACGTTCCAGTAAAGGACAGCGACGATTTTAATCTTTACTACAAGTGATCAAGTCTAACATCGCCAACGCGCGAACGGGCGAACGGGCGAATTACAATCTATGAACAAATTTCCATCAGCTATGTCTCATATAAGTGAAGCATTTTCTCCGATAATTCCAATCCTCTAAAAAATATCCAGTTTGTGTGTTAAAGAATGAAATAAAAGAACGATAAAACCTTAAGACCATTTGATTTAATTCCTGAAAAAATTTTGAAACCCACTGCTACCAATTGCTGTCGACATTAAATAAAACGTGCTGGTCAATTTACTTGTTACACCAAGTGCTGTCTTTTTTATTTATTTTTTCTTACACAAGATTAACGATTAACGAGCACAGGAGTTTAGTACGGGATTGCGCTTTTCACGAGTTCCAGTTAGGCCGTAACGAGTATCCGGTATCATTAACACGGCGCGATCGCGTGTGAACACAATTTACGTAGGATACTGCGACCGGTCGTTCTGATCACATGATGTTTGCGCATTGATACAACACTCCGTCAAGACATCGAATAGAAAGCTTTTCATTTTAAGGCAAGGGCCTACACATTAGGAGTAGGAGTTAATTATTTCTGATTTTAGATCTACCGTAAAGTAAATCGTTTTCGCTCCTAGTTCTTGCAAAAAGTTGTCCGAAAACCCTTATATGACCTTATATGGCCTTATATGGCCTATATAGGTATGTGCGGCCCCAAAGGGTATAAATTGGGTATCGATTTTAGCCATTTTGCCGTCATTTTGGTCATAAATAGTGTATCGAATTTTGCACTCTAGTCTTTAATTTGGTTTTTCTTTTAGAAGAAGCAACTTCTTCATCACACCCTTCCTCTCCCATCCGCGCATTGCCTTCCATTACCTCGTTTAACGCCTGCTACGCAGGCTAGATAAAGCCAGCAACAGTACAAGAAGAGTCAGGTCATAAATAGGGTATAAAGTTTTTGGTCAGGTAATAAATAGGGTAGGGAAAATCTCAGATTTTGGTCATAAATAGGGTAAGGGTTTTGGGAAGCGGGCCGCACACCCCTACGCAAATTTTCTGGGAGTACCCCCCCCAGGTCCGAAAATCAGTCTCGACTTAAAATTTACCTCACAATCATAACTGATTATATATTAACTGATGATGATTTGTTCTGAAAAACGAGCTCCGACTTGAGTAAAATATTTACTGCCTTGGCAATCACTGTCTTGGCAATCAAACAAAACAGAGTCATATCTTGTTACGTTCTGATTGTTCTGATGTCACTGAACAGCTCTTGAAAGACAACTAAACTGAATACCAGAATTTAAATCTTTTCTTGAAAATATCCTATTTGTTGAAAACTAGCTAGTAATTACTAGGAAGCAATACATCTTACTCCAAAATGGCCGCCATTTTAGTATCGTTTTGTTTGCTTCCAAATTAGCCCATGTTGCCTTGTTGAACGAGGCAACAAGGGGTAATTTGAAGGAAAACAACAGAACACGATAATGGTGGCCATTTTGGAATAAGGTGTATGGATATAAGAAATCACGTAACGACCACCAATTAATCAATTTTCTGTTTCAGAAGTATTAAAACCATGTTCTATCTCAGGAATATCAAACGTAAGCTTCCACTAAGCTTCTTCTAGCTCTTTCCTTTAGTAATCCATCCTTACTACTCCCATGTTTTTTATGTTTACTCAAACGAGATGGAGGCTAACTCGATACCCTCGCGGTTCCATTAGCCTCCATGCGCAAACTATCTACCATTGTCACCTTTGACTGTTATATATGTATCTTTCTTCTTTATTAAGTTAATATTGTTATTTTAAATGTAAGTGGAAAATAAGGTGAAGTGAAAAAGTTAACACAAGACGTCACGGCAGCCATATTGGTGTCCCAAAACAATGGAACGGCGGCGTCCAAGCCACTGGTGTGCGAGTTGAACTCCTTTCTTATGCACTTTGTTTTGTTCCAATAAATTTGTATGGCTACTGGGCGCGAGAGCAAAAAGACTTCATACGTCAATTTCCTTTAAGTGAAAAAAGGCTTCACTCTTTCATTGAGAATATCGTATAAATTTAGAATATCTTGCTTAGCATATATGAACACCATTTAAGAGGAAACAAACGTGTCATAAAGACAAAGGCAAACAACTTTTCTTTACTCAAAAAACAATTATATTCATATAAGGTAAGGACGTATAAGTGATAACTAAGCGGATATAAATCTTATATTAAATTAAATTCTCACAACTGCTACTTCAACAAATGTAGGGCGACCATCAGGGAGAGTCTATTGAATAACTCCAAAATGAATGAAAGGGCTAGAAATGTATATTTGTAGGAGTTCGACCTAGCGCAATACATGTTACCTCCACAACACCCCTGCATGAAAAATAATCCTCGCGTGCTCAAATTAGAAAGATTCGAGCTGGAAAAAAGTCCTGATGAAGTAACACAGTGAAACCTACAACGAGCAGTTGTCATGACCATTTGATTGACAAGGACGAGTACAAAAGTGACAAAATATAAACAACTTCACTGAAGCAGAGTACAACGACGTAAATTTTACTCGTGAAAAGCACAGCTATAGATTCCTTCTTCAAACGAACCAATAACACTGTTTCTGCATTATTATACTTCTGAAGAGTGTTAAAATATGAAAAAGTGTCGCGATGTTGTTTTCGAGTGACATAAATTCGAAGAACTTTGCGAGAGGTTTTCATCGTGACGCGGGAGTTGACGCGGCGTGAAGAGGCTGCAAGAAAAGAACAGTCATTAGTCTTCATTATAAGAGGTAAGGTAAAGTCTGCATACGAACCTAAGTGGCCCATCAGGCCGGAGCTTATCCCGGTTTCTGCAGCATTAAGCGACTAGGAATATTGCTACTCCCCCCTGGATGGGATGCTAGTCCATCGCAGGGTTACCCCCAGCTAATTCGCTGGTACCTGGGTGGAGAGAGGCACTGCGAGAGTTGAGTGTCTTGCCTAAGAACACAACACAATGTCCCCGGGCAGGGCTCGAACCCGGATCGCTCGATCCGGAGTCGAGCTCACTAACCATGAGGCCATCGCGCCTCCCGTTTCATTATAAGAAGGATAAGTTTAAAGCTGAGGAAAACAAAAGATGGTATTTTGCAAATGAATAGTCGATGAATAGTATTTTTGTGAAATTTTCAAGAAATAAAACGAGACAAGATTTGGCTGCTGACACACCAGGGTTTCATCTATAGACTTAAAAAACACCTTACACCGCGTAATAGACACTTCCACATTGAAGTACTGCTTTCATTTGAATGGTCACACACTACGGTTTTATCCAAAGATGCATTTTAAACAGTACTATTATCAAAGTACTACACGATAGCTTTCATTTGAATGGTCATACACCGAGGTTTCATACATGACAGACATACCAGGTTGCACGGTATAATAAACAGTACCACATGAAAGCATCGCTCAATGTACCCTTCAGGGTTACACACCAGGGTTTCAACTATACACTACGTAAAAACCACCTTGTACGCAGCAAGAAATAGTACCTATTACTAGAGCTTCTTTTTTGTACCCGTCAGTATTTCTTTAAGAGAGCGGACTTGGTTGGACTCTTAACGCATACTTACCTAGCTAAGCCACCACTTCTACAGTGGGGTCAATCTCCTCCACCTCCCTCTGTAGAAGAGCCTCCTTGGCCAGATATTCTTCTCGTTTGATTTTAAGATCAAGGAGCTTGGGCCGGTCAGGCACAAGATATGCTACGAACTTTGTGATGGCGTACACGATGTACTGAAACACAAACACGAAGGCAAGCCTTGCGGCAATCACCTGCCAGTACTGTCTGGTGACATGATATGGATATTTGCGTTCGTGGTAGCCTGGGTACCTGAGACGGTCAAAGTGAAAAAAAAAAATTGATTGTAGAGTTTTCAACTGAAACAAAACACAAATTCTACTTTACATATAACCATAAAACATTCTTTCTTTCAATCTCTCTCCCTCAGCTCTCTCCCTCTCCCCCCCCCCCACCCCCTCCGTTCCCTGCCTCCCCTTTCTACGTCTCTCCCTCATCACTTCTACCCTCCCTGGACCGGCAACTTGACTTCGTCCATCGTGCGTCGCCCAGATCTCGAGATTATAAGATAAAGACAATTTTTGGCTTCTTTTTGGTGAAGAAGACACACAAAAAAGTACCACACGTGACAAAAAAAAAACCGCCTCACAAAAAACCTATTGTTTTTATTGTTTTTCTCTTTTTTTCTTTTGTTCGTTATTGTTTACGTCAGCTGTATCTTTGTGTCTTCTACACCAAGTAAGAACCCTATTTTGAGCCAATATACCGTCGTAAGTGATACCGGCAGTATAGATTATAGTGAACGTTCACTTACCTACAGAAGTCACTGGTATAGTTCAACACCTGATATGCGTATTTATCTTCCGGCTTGCCGCTGATGTTGTATTTATCAAAGTCTGATATGTTGAAGTAGGACAAACGGTTTTCCACGTAACCCACAAGACTGTTGTCATCTGTGTAGGAATACCTATAAACGAGTCTGGGTATGAAGTCTGAAGTGAACGCGATCACAAATGCGTTTACCAGGACTGACAGGCTTGCAATGGCTTCCATAATGCGATACCAGGCGCCGATGTCTTGGGCACGCTTCGCGATGGGGCGCCGGAATTGACAAACAAAGTTTACAGCGTCTACGCGCAGTTCCAGAGCGCTGTTGAGCAACGCGAACAGAGGGGCGAGAGGAAAGGCAGCTACAAACATGGTCACAAAACCGAACTGCAACACTGGAACAAAAGAGAAAAACAAAGAGGTTTTCAGCACAAACTAGACAATTCTAAATTTAACCAATAAAACGTCCACAGCGGGAGCTTTCGCGGTAGCATTTTAGGGTATTGAGCTGAAAAAAAACACGAGACAATCAACTTATGAGTAGAGGGTATTAGAAGCAATCGTCTTTATCATAATTTAAGTTATGAAAATTGGTACCTCTTTAAGGGTGAAAAAATAATTCAAGCCACGCCTACGACACAGGATCTTGGTACATCTTACGGATTCTTTTCAAACCTTCCGACGAGAGCTTTGTGCAACCTGACGTCCGAGCAACCGGGACGTAAGGCGCCTTCCGATTCAATCGTGCGTTTTTATTTAATCTGTTTTACTTGGCCGATAGGTTTGGAAATCATGTTCATCAAATTTAATGGATTGGATTCAGGATTCTCAAAGTCGTAAAAAACTACATGAAAAATTACTTGATTCTGATTGGCTAAGAGCAGTGTAGTACAAGTATAGCACCAGTGTCTTTCAGCTAATCATAATCGAGAATGGATTATGATTAGCTGAAAGACAATGTTAACTTTTCTTAGCCAATAATAACACGTAAAATGATGAAAAACGCATTCCAAATTGAACTCGAAACCGTATGATTACCCATACTTATTACTATTATTAATGTTAGTACAAGTATTATTGTTATTACTATTACTATTATCATTATTATTATAATTATTATTACTACTTTCTCTTTGAAACGATTATATGTAATACGAATACTATTATTATTTCTATTACTATTATAACAAAGGAAATCATGTCGTGACGGGGCGTAGATATACATCCGATCTTCATTAGCGTTCGTTTTATTAAGAAGATATATCAAACGCGTATGATATTTGTCTGTCCTCATTTCCAAAAACCTCGAAGTTCGTCGAAAATTCTCCGCTATATCACATGTCGTATAGTCGACTCTCTTCTCGGTGTTTGGAAATATCGCCAAACACGGCCTTTTGCGTTTGATATAACATAACACCTTGCGCTACCAGGAAGAAACATAGTAGATTTCTACAAGAAAGAAACAAAAGAATCTTACCAACTTCTAAGTATTCCCAAAACATGTGATGATCCGGCAGCGCGCTCAGTTTGTAGTCTTCTTCCCACTGAGGAATCTCCATT
>OMLO01004942.1_pt1 | contig 11187 bp, 9 predicted proteins | sample 1674811 | NCBI WGS metagenome assembly OMLO01 (sample SAMN06265003, study PRJEB25207) | coral metagenome | isolation source: Coral host | place: Mexico:La Bocana,Puerto Morelos, Mexico | collected 2008-11-13 | reverse complement strand
GCGACGATATATTCGATACAAAAACTCTGAACTTGGTTGTTTCGATTTCCTCACCTTGCGTGTTCAACTTGTTTTTGCGAATAATAGAGAGCGGTCTATTTTGAGCAACAAATTTTGACTTTGCTGCTCTTTCATCCAACTACCAACTATTCAGGTGCCAGTGTCAACGATGTAACGACCAGAATTTGCAAATGCAGAGGCAAAATTGTCTTTCGATGGCTCCATCGAACGTATTAGTTGCATGACGCAGCACGATGAAAAATTCTATGGATTTCTTTCGAGCTAAATCCAATTTTCTGTCATTCAGGCTTTTTGGATAACATATTGTTTCCTGCATCTTTATGTAAGCTTATAGTACCTAGTTTAATTTTGCCCGACCCCTTTTTAAGCGACCCTTAAGCTGCAGAATTTTAAATTTTCCATCGTGCTTAAATAAAGGCTGTCTGTGTCTGTCTGCTTTAAATTTTTCTTCTATTTTAAAACGTAGCAAGTCACATTTGATCAATAAAATGCTACTTTTAAGAAAGTATTTGACATTTGAAGAGCTTACCGCTGACCACCGGGTCTCGGGACTCATAGGTTTTACCGCTGACTATATTGTTGAGTCGGCCATGTTGTTTTTCTACGAACACTTGAGTGCTCTTGCATCGTTGCTCGTTATTTTGTGTAAGTTGATTCATCCATTATCATTTGTGTGTACTAGAATCAGGAACTTATGGTATTGTATACTATCTTATTGTAATAGGACTTATTCATCGTTGAGATTCCACAACTGGTTGTGGAATGTTCAGTCCCCAGTTGCGAGTTTAAAACATCGGACGTATCCGAGTCTCTGGCAATCGCCCTGCTGGGAAACCACAGTCACGCACATCAGAGTTCAGTGGCCCAACCGACACCAGCCGCACTTCGAGGCCCGAAATTAGAGCGCCCAAAGATCAATGTAGGAGTCTCCATTGAAGACTGGAATGTATTCTTACGGCGCTGGGAAGTCTTCCGGACGGGATCTCACATCGATGAGGCATCTTCCCCGTCGCATCTTTTCCAATGTGCTGGCGCTGAGCTGGGCGACAGTCTATTGATGACCAACCCAAACATCGCCTCCGAATCTTTGTCACAACTGCTAACTGCCATGCGTTCCTTGGCAGTGATACCAGTCGCAACGTGCGTCCTGCGCACCGAATTATTACAGCTCAGACAAGAACGCGACGAAGCGATCCGTGCATTTGCGGCCAGGGTCCGCGGAAAAGCAGCAACCTGCGCATTCGCAGCACAGTGTGAGTGTGGGAAAAGTGTGAATTATACAGACAACGCCATCCGCGATGTTTTGCTGAACGGCCTGGCAGATACAGACATCAGAAGAGAGATACTGGGGACGAAAGACATCCTCACCAAACCGATAAACGATATTGTTGCTCTTATAGAAGGCAAGGAAATGGCACGCAACGCCATGCCGTCCTCCACACTATCTGCTGTGTCGACATTCCAGAACCAGCGCAATACAGCCCGTGTCACAGCCCCACCCCTAGCAGATAGGAATAAAGAGACAGTTTGCCCTGATTGCAAGACAACGTTTAAAATATTTACGGAAGGGGCGCGGGGTTGGAATACTCAACCCCACCAGGTCTGCATCAACTGCTACCGTTCCCGTCGCCGGAGAAAGCACCAAAAATGCTCTCCCCAGGATACCCCGCCAAACATACAGGCCTTGGAAGCAGATCCCATCTCCCAGGTCGCGGCATTTCAGACAAGTGCAGCCGGTTCTCACCACAAGCGCCGTCGGCGTCGCCGAACCGGTGGCCGCACTACACACAGTACGATCAACAAGCCTTTACCACCCCGTCTGAACCACCATATCTTCTCCAAGGGGGAATGGAAGTGAGCCCGCCTTCGAGAGCACCCCAGAGTAGCTATCACCATCTCGCTTGACAAGTCGACCCAGGGCGACACCGGGAACTCGCACCAGTCCTGCGACATCCACGCTGATGTTACTGCCATAGCAGATACCGGAGCGCAGTCCGACTTATGGTCATTTGCAGGCTTTTTTGCCCGCGGCTTCACTCGAGCTGACCTACATCCCATACGTTTAAGTCTGTCAGCCGCCAACCGCTCCCCAATCTCCATCGAAGGAGCCTTCTTCGCTAAGCTCACTACACGGTCTCCTAAGGGCAAAGTGTCGTCATGCCGCTCGATGGTCTACGTCAGCAGCTCCGTTCAGGACATGTACCTATCCTACGAGTCGTTGCTCAACCTCGGCCTCCTGTCAAGCGACTTCCCGTTCCACGATAGCGGAGCCAGCCCCTGTGATAGGTGTCACCCAGGCCAACACGATGCGCCGCTTAAGCTGCCGACCACAAACGCCACGCGATCTCTTAATGATGGCTGCAGTATCCCAACCCCACAGTATGGCACGGCGTGCTCATGCCCCCAGCGGCAAGCCCCACCGCCACGCCCATCTGAGTTGCCATTTCCCTGCACTCCAGAAAATAATGGGCGGATAAAAGCGTGGCTACTCAATCGATACGCATCATCGACCTTCAATACCTGCCCCGACCGGCCGTTGCCCTGTAAGGACCACCAGTTGAGATACATGTCGATCCTGCTGCCACACCCAAGGCCTGCCACACCCCAGCCAACATTCCTCTTCATTGGCAGCAGCGAGTATACGAGGATCTCGTCCGTGACGAGGCTCTAGGAGTTATTGAACGTGTACCTTATGGCGAACCTGTGACGTGGTGTCACCGCATGGTGATCACACGCAAGCACGATGGCTCCCCGCGGCGCACGGTTGACCTCTCACCATTGAACAAGTTCTGTCAACGGGAAACATTCGCCATGGAGTCCCCCTTTCACCTTGCACGTCGAATCCCGAAGGACACATGGAAGACAGTCACGGACGCCTGGAATGGCTACCACAGCGTCCCCCTGCGCGAATCTGATCGCCACCTCACCACCTTCATCACCCTGTTTGGCCGATGGCGCTACACACGTGCACCGCAGGGCTTTTTGTCTTCGGGTGATGGATACAATCGCCGCTTCGATGCTGTCCTGGCTGAGTACGAGCGCAAGGAGCGATGCGTCGATGACACGGTCCACTATGATAGCGATCTAGAGCAGCACTGGTGGAGAACAATCGACTTCCTTACCCGCATCGGCCAAGCAGGTATCGTTCTAAACCCCGACAAGTTTCAATTCGCGGAAAGGACTGTAGACTTTGCTGGTTTCAGAGTGTCGGATAGGGCCATCGAACCTCTCCCAAAGTATCTTGACGCCATCAGAGACTTCCCCTCCCCAACTAACACTACGGATATCAGGAGCTGGTTCGGCCTTGTCAACCAGGTGTCTAACTACGCCCAGCTGCGCGACATTATGGCCCCCTTCAAGCCGTTTCTTAGCCCACGTTGTAAGTTCTCATGGTCACCGGAGCTTGAGTCAGCGTTCCAGAAATCTAAGGAATGCATTATTGAATCCATCCGTCAAGGTGTCGAAATCTTTGACATGCAGCGACGCACCTGCCTCCGCCCCGACTGGTCTCGGCGTGGCATCGGGTACTTCCCTTTCCAACAGCACTGCAACTGTCCTTCAGGTATCCCTGATTGCTGCCCTGGGGGATGGAGGATCACCCTGGCTGGCTCACGATTCCTGTCCTCAGCAGAGCAGCGTTATGCAGCCATCGAGGGGGAAGCACTTGCCGTCGCCTGGGGCCTCGAGCAGACACGCTACTTTACCCAGGGTTGCGACAACCTTGTCGTAGTTACAGACCATAAACCACTGGTGAAGATCTTCGGCGACCGCACGCTAGACGAGATATCAAACTCACGCCTATTTCGTCTCAAGCAGCGAACCCTCCCATGGCGCTTTCAAGTTGCACACCTGCCAGGCACCAGCAACCACGCCGCTGATGCAACCTCAAGGCACCCCTCCCCTTCAGGAAGTGAGACCTCACTAGACTTGTCAAGCGACACTGAAATCGCAGAGTCAACACTAATGGCCTCTATCCGCCACGACGCCCAAGAGCTCGGAATCATCTCATGGTCACTCCTCTCCCAAGAAACGGCCACAGATGCATCCCTGAGCCACCTCCTCAAACTCGTCGAGCAAGGTGTCACAAACTTTGACCGCACGGACCCTGCCCTTTCCAACCTCTGGCCCATCTGCGAGTCAGTATATTCGCACGAGGGCGTCTTATTGTATCAGGACCGGGTAGTAGTACCGTCATCTCTTCGTCTCCAGCTCCTCAAGCACCTCCATGCTGCGCACCAGGGAACCCCTGCCATGGAACGCCGTGCACGTGCCATCGTCTTCTGGCCAGGGATGTCGAAGGACATCCGTGAAACGAGGGAGGGATGCGCAGACTGCAACAGAAACGCCCCATCACAATCCGCAACACCGCCCCTACCTTTCTCACCACCATCAACACCATTCGACGCGGTTTTCGCCGACTTCTTTGACTACGGTGGCCGCCACTACCTCGTAGTAGGAGATAGGCTCTCAGGATGGGTAGAAGTCCTCAGCTCAACAGCAGGTACCAATCTCGGAGGCTCGGCCGGTCTTGTACGCCATCTGCGCTCCTTCTTTGCAACATTTGGTGTGCCGGAAGAGCTCTCCAGCGACGGTGGCCCAGAGTTCACAGCAGGGGAAACGGAGACTTTCCTACGCTTATGGGGTGTACGGCACCGCCTCTCTTCTGCTGGCTTTCCACAGTCCAACGGCAGGGCAGAGGTAGCAGTAAAAAACTGCCAAGCGCCTCCTGATGTCTAACACTGGTCCCACAGGCAATCTCGACCACGACCGCTTCCTGCGCGCCATGCTGCAGCTCCGAAACACGCCCGATCCAGACTGCAACCTTTCACCAGCTCAGATTATCTTCGGTCGCCCCCTACGAGACACGCTGTCCTTTGTCAACAAACTGGAGAAGTTCTCCAACCCCCACATCCGCCCTCTTTGGCGCCAGGCGTGGGCGGCTAAAGAGGAGGCTCTCCGCACACGACTCACTCGTACCACTGAAACCCTGACGACCCACTCCAGACCCCTCCGCACCCTCACCATTGGGGAAAGAGTGTTCATCCAGAACCAGCGGGGAACCCACCCAACAAAATGGGGCAGATCAGGAACAGTAGTGGAATCGCCTGGCTACGATCAGTACCGGATAAAGGTGGATGGCTCTGGACGACTCACCATGCGTAACCGTCGCTTCCTACGTGCTTACACACCGGCTACACCCTCCATCCCGCAACAGTCCCCCGCACTGTCTCTTCCTACTGGTATTATCGAGTCCCCATCCCACTCAAGTCCACCGTCGCCACCCCCACGACCACAGGAAGCACCCCAGCCATCATTGACTGCACCACGCGCCACAGACGTCCCCCCACCATCCATTACACCAGGCGCAACACCCATTGACGACCCTCCGAGCCAGGCGCAACAAGCTACCTGCAGCCCCCCTGGCACTTCCACCACTACCTCACCCCTAGCTGCATTACCACAGCCACCACCTATGCTCGACCAGCCCTCGCGCCCATGCCGTACCAGAAGGCCACCGAAGCGCTTCGAACCAGAGACAGGCAGGTGGCTAGAACCTTGAGTTCGTCAACCTATCGCTGACCGTAGCTTTCTGAACTGGGGGGATGAAGAGCTTACCGCTGACCACCGGGTCTCGGGACTCATAGGTTTTACCGCTGACTATATTGTTGAGTCGGCCATGTTGTTTTTCTACGAACACTTGAGTGCTCTTGCATCGTTGCTCGTTATTTTGTGTAAGTTGATTCATCCATTATCATTTGTGTGTACTAGAATCAGGAACTTATGGTATTGTATACTATCTTATTGTAATAGGACGTCATCGAGGAGTCTTGTTTCTTCAACATTTGTTTTCTCCCCTTCGAACACTTTATTATTTGAAGAAATATTTTTCTCGACTCAAATTATTTTTTTTTGCAGATTCTGTCGAGCTGTTTGTTATAGATGGATCATCTGCTGGTTATGTGGTTAAATGGGCTAGGAAAACACAAAGCCACTGCCAGCTTCTGTATATGATGATATAAGGACGTCGCGATACCAAACCTTACATAGACAGACAACAGGCTACAATCCAGACACTGCATACACAATTAAGTTATGACCAGCAATAACCATAATTTATTACACCTGAGTATGCTTGATTTTCCCTAAATGTTGCGGTTGAAATTGCTTGTTATTGAAAGAATTCATGCACAAAGGAACAAGGTTGTGGAGAACAAGGCTACTTGTGACTCAGAAAGTAATGACAGCCTTGTTTAGTATCAACTTGAGAATAAGTATTTTTGCAATAATTATTTCTGGCTGTATTGCATGAACATTGAACAACAGCAAATTGTGAAGAAAATATTTGAGTAATCGTTGTTAAGTTTCAAAATGTCTGAAAAACCTATCCGCTTGATCCTGTTAAAGTTTTACTATAAAAAGATGGCTATCTACTGTAAAAAATAAAATACAAATACTGATGCTATTCACTAAAACCAAAATGTAGTTACTAACAATGTTCGAAGGACTTGACAGTTAACAATTAGTTGATATTATAAAATTTATCTTGCTTAAAAAAATGCGTTCGGGGTCAATCTACTTCGGGTACCTGGCGTCCTATTGGTCACACATGCAAAACGTTACGGATTGCTTGCGTGAAATAATATCTTTCATTCTGACCGACACAATAAAAACTGATGTATGGCAGCATCTATCTATTTGCACAATTTCTGCTGGACTCCTTGTCTGTATACAATTCATACAAGGGAAGATCATCATATGATCCTCTCTTGTTCCATGTAAGCTATAGTCATTATATACTAATCCTGTGGCCATCTAGAAGCAAATTAGTGTCAAGATGTGCAACTAGAAATGTCGTTATTCAGAACACTTTTTACTGACAAAGTCTTCAAGAATCTTCAAAGTATCACCACGCTCAATCTTGTCCACTGCTCTTCTTAATTCATCTAAAGTCATGCCAGGACGTTCAGATGCAAGCCATTCAAGCATACTTTTGGTCGGGTAGCACTTTGAACTGTTTAAATCAGTATCAAATTCTTCATACACCCTGGGTGGCACACCTAATCTGTAAGCAAGATCCCTCCAGTTTTTAACCAATGGGATTTTTTTGTTAAGCAGGTTGCTAACACGGTTCAGAAGGTCAGAGTCAGGACTACAGACATCGGCCAGGTATTCATCATCTGCAAGTTAACAAGACGATCTAAGATCGTACGTTGGGCTGTAGTTAGACGTGCTGCTGTGAGTGTTGATCATTTGAAGCGGTTCTAAAAATTACGTGTGAGGTGAACATACTAATAGATGCATGTCTCAAAGAAATATCATGAAACTGTAATCGTACTGATATCTATTTTATCATGAAACACTGCTTAATTAAACTGACCATACTGACGTTGATTTGAGCTGTGACGTCACTTATGTGTTAGAGGAGATTGGGGTCGTTTTCTGGGTATTTAATGGTTACACATAAGGTTTTGCCACTGAGGAACTACAGCACAGCACTGTTCGCAAGAGCAGTTGTGTTCTTGTCTCGCACTGGTCACTGTAGTTAATCCATATGGCTGCACTCCTCTGAGTTCATAATTGTCACGGAAGGAGTGTACATAGTCTGGAAATACTGTACCAAGCTCTGAATGGATGGTACCTCTAAATAGTACACTGTTGAGAGACTCATTTTTCGCATTCTTATCGTTCTTGGAGAACAGATTTTTCTCTTCCGGTGTTACGACAAACTGTAGTGATTTTTCGTATTCCGATCGTTCTTAGTGGAAGAACAAAATTTTCAACTTCCGTTTTCTGTTCGCTCTTTATTAACGTGGCGCGCACGCGTAAAACGCAATCCGCTGGTCACTGTCAAGATTAGGGTTGCGGGCCTCCCTTGGGCCCGCAATAAATGAAGTACAATTTTGTGACTAGAGTGATTCAAAAGCCCTGCCTATGGACAGAGCGAGCCGATATCCCTCAAATATTGTTGAACTTTCTCTTAATGTATAATTATGACGAAAAAAAAGACGGTTTACCCTCGTTTTACAAAGACATTTTTACTCTTTTAACGTATTAAAAACTCTTCACAACTACAACAGAGCGAAGGAAATGGTCTTATTTAATAACAAAGATTTCTCATCGGAGGAAACCCAGTTTCTATTAGAAAATGATTTGACCGTAATAGTCTTTCTAGTATCTGCTGAACAGCAAATTGGTCAGTTATTTTCTTTTCAAAAATGTAACGCCCGTAACAAGCATAGCACTCTCAATCAAGTTACTGTCAGATTTATACCAGCCATCCCACACAACAACGGCGTATTCTAGAAATAAACACATAACGGACTTCTATGAAACAAACCTTGCACTTTAGAGTCAGTTAAGGCCTTCAAAACGTCCTGCCTGTTCATGTTTTGCCTGTCCAAGTGTCCCTTCAGGTCGGCCACAGTTAGCTTACAGAACTTTTTAGCTATACTTAAATACCGAAACAGACGTTGAGTAGACTTTGACTGTAATTGTGCCTCAAATTCCGCGAACCTCCGACCAGTCAGTTTTTTAGCCAGGCTCTCCCAACCCGCAACTGGCTTTTTTGCTGAGTCAAGCATAAGTGCAATACTATCCAACAGAGCCACATCGTTGCCAAACAATTCAACCACAGTGGTATCAGTGTCAGTGATATCTACAAAATTAATTACAAGTAATCAAAGAGACAAACCAAACAAACAAAACACAACTCCAGTTACTACAATGAGCTACGAGAACTCATGGAGAGCATTTAACTGAGCATTTAACCAAGCATTTAACTGAGCTGTGGCAGGCGTGAGCAGTACTCACGTTGAATTCGACAGTGCTGATCCTAGCGGTATGCAGGATATGGTAGCCAAATTGTAGCTCGGTGGGTAGAGCGCCCGCCCGCCCGGTGTTCGAGAGGTCAGGGGTTCGACTCCTGTCGAGGACTGAGATTTTCCTTTGTGCTTTCGCTTGTGTTTACTATATCTATTCAGTATTGGAAATCTCTTTTTATTCTGGTGGTGCTATTCTCTTAAGAACAAAAGCAATTTGCTCGAAACGGATGCGAAGATAAGTTATCATCAGTGTCGAGTATATGATAGGTACAAATATTTTACAGAACGTTTAGTGCTTTTCCTTGTGGTGGAGCACAAAATCAAAAACACATGCGTTCTAGTATTAGATCCGCGCGTTTTTTGTTGAGTGATACCACACTCTCGTTTTGACCGGAGATAGCAGCTATATTTCAGGTAGCCACAGGTCTCCTTTATTTTAGTGCAGAGAACGCTACAGTGACTGCGCCTATATTCCCCGAGCCCTCGATTCAAGAAAGTTCCTCTACTCTTTTATAAGTATTGTGTATTTGGCATGGCTCAAATAAAGAATGGAAACATATTGCTTCTCTTTAAGAGCTTGTCTGTGCCCTCTTCTATGAAGGAGAACAAAAAGTTCATATTCTGTGGAAACTTCCCGCGTTAGTTACATGTAAAACTAGTAAATTTGGGCCGTCGATAAAATCAGGAACATGGAACATTCCGAAACATTCCGGATAAATATAAGAACTATGTAAAATTAAATAAAGAAATAACTAAAAATTAAAGAAATAATTATAATAAAAAAATAAATGAACTGGTATTCCCGGCGCCTTACAAATGCCTGTACAGGTTCATGATTACAAGCAATAAAGTGCAATAAGTTGTCGTTCAGCGTATCTTTAATGATGGTTTGAGTGGGAGAAAATAAGCCTTTCCTTTTCTTTAAATTGCCCCTTGGACGGGATCCAAAGGTTTGAGATGCAAGTAACTTTTATATGGTGTAGGGGTTGTAAAACATTAAAATTCCGTCTGGCAAGTTAATAAATCATCAGTACTCGAGTAGTTCCAATTAGTTTAGACAAAAGACTATATGGCGTACGTCATCATTTTCCAAAATAAAAATTACCAATCTCCTGAAGTTTTAGTTTCGTCAAATATAAGGCCTTCTAAGAATTTGACTTTTTACAACGTTTAAGCCTTACAGGGTTCCTTATTTTGTATTAGAGCACGTTTGAATTTCCAAGTATATGCGTTGCATCACTTCATTATGGCGGCCCGATAAGGCTCTCGAGTAAGCCAAAAGAGGAATTATCGTTCAGGTTTTCGCTGTAGAAGAAATATTAGTTTTAATGTAAACTAGGTGATGGATGTCGGCTGCCATGTTCGTGCCCTCCGAAAAACACGGCATCTACATACAAATTTCGATAATTTCGGGTGAAATACTTTTCCGAATAATGCGTGAATGAATGCACAGACCCAAATTTTGGCTAGACTGTTTACATGCATATCCCATATCATATCGCCGATTTTTTTTTTCGATGGCGTGACAATGTAAACCAGCGAATAAAGATATTCTCTCTTAATCATTATATTTTTTTGATGTTCCGGGATGTTCCAGGATGTTCCATATTCCTAGTTTTACCGACGGCCGTAAATTTGTGACAAAAGAAACGATCGTCGATAAAACCAAAACATGGAACATTCCGGAATATTCCGGAACATCCCGGAATATCGAATAATTATAATAATTATGAGAAAAATATGCAAGATTAAATTTTACAAAATAAAATGTGCCAAATAAAACTGTTATCAGCTCCAAATATAATAATAAAAAAAAACACTTAAAAAAAAATAAGAAAAATGAAAACGACTGCAATGAGTGAAGGCTCGCAACTTTGTAGAGTAATCCATTCCTTCCAGTCGTTACTCATCAGTTTAGTCACCTGACTTTCCTTTATTCCCAGACTCTTCTTCATAGAAAACCAACGTTCGAGCTCGTTAATCGGACCGAAAAATATGTGTGATTTCTTTATTCATCGTAAGATTCGCGTAGACACCATTTCCAAAAAGCAGCATTAACAAAAGAAACGCAATGAACTACCTGGCATTCATCGTTCGTATCGCCCATGTTTGTGTTGAAAAATAGAGTCCTGTAAGGCCACGTGACCCAATTGGAGCCCACACTCTTTGAAGTCAGTTGAATGCGTATATGCATCCTCTTAATTGCTGTTGTGTCATTTCCTGAATAATCATAAAAATTACAATTTCCTTGACTGTGACTGGTCTATAAAACTCCTATTTTCCACTAATTCACTTGTCAAGTTGTTATCGGACAGTTTGTTATCGGACAGCTTGTTATCGGACA
>OMLO01004941.1_pt1 | contig 11188 bp, 9 predicted proteins | sample 1674811 | NCBI WGS metagenome assembly OMLO01 (sample SAMN06265003, study PRJEB25207) | coral metagenome | isolation source: Coral host | place: Mexico:La Bocana,Puerto Morelos, Mexico | collected 2008-11-13 | reverse complement strand
AAGCGAAATGACAGCTGCTGCAATAAAAAGAAAAACACTACTATAAAATGAAAAGACAATAATGGCGGGGATAACCCGTCATACAGAAGCAACATATGTGCAAGAAAGCGTCTCTTCTAGTCCATAATTATTATTCAACGCAAGCTTTGTGTTAACATATGGCATGCCTGAATATTTCCAGGCAAAGTAACCTCACTATCGGACGTCAAGGTCATTTTTCAGGCAAAGCGCAGTGTTGATTTCCTCAATTTACTAGTACATAATACCACCCCACATCGGCCTAAGATCTGTGAAAGTTCAACATTGTTTGCAAAGTTTTTAATGCGCTTGGTAATAGCATTTTCTCGGGAACTTTCTCTCTTTTTTCAAGGCCAATAATCCCAATATCACTCATAGCAATAGCGGCTTTTCTCATCGTGGCATCTAAACAGAAGTCAATGTACGGAGTCAAAGGATCACGTCTTCTTGTAACTTTTATATGCTGTCTCCTTTTTACGAAAAATTTATCAAGAGAAAGTCATTTTCTCTTGATTGTATAAATTCGAGTAAGTTGTGCTCGTGCTTGACTCTTGCCGAAATGCTCTCCAACTAATCTCGCCTCGTGGTAAAAAGACTGGCATTTCCTGTGATAATTCACTTGGGGAGTTTTTCCTTCCTTGGTATTCTCTGCCAAATAAAGCAATGGCCTATGATTTTTAATTGTGGCCACCTTCAATGAACATTTCAAAGCATCGAGATCTTTAAGTATATAGGGCTGATTAGAAAACTTTAATCTAATGAGCAGTGAATAATAAAGGTTTTAATATGAGCCTGCTTAGTCTTGTCTTTTGGAATAAAACCGTCAAGTTTTATTGTGAGTTTTAAAGCAGTCGCGTCGATCAGAAACTCTCGAACGTTTGTAAGTATTTTATCCAATCAACGTAAATACTTAAAAGTGTTGCCGGTTTCTCTGTCACTTAATAAAAAGCTTCGTAAATGCGAAAATTTGACGAGAACTTTGAACTTAACCCCTACATAGCTTGAAGTTACCCATGATGCTTTTCGAGTTTGAGCTGCATGGTTTTGTTTGAAATTTTTCTTTTTTAAATCAACTAATAAATTTTAGTATTTAGCCAAAAATGTTTGGAAAAGCTGTAAGCTATAGAATGTAGTGATTAATAGATATTAAAAATTACGAACACATTTTAAATAATTGTTTTAATGTCAGCCTCGTTTGCATGTCACAGTAATATTTTTGAAAAAAGAGAAATACACAAAAAGTACTAAAAGCTACTCTTTCATGATTGCTATCAAGTAAATTTGAAAAGTCCTTCATACTACCTTTGTGATGAACGCTCAATGATCTATTGTAGTCTTACCGCAGTATTACGTAGTTCCGTTCTAATCAAAGGAACAATTAAGCCTTATAGTTTCTGTACGTGCACGTAGCTATTAGATTGTCAGTTGTATCCTCGCTTTCACCACGAACGCAAGTCACCTAAGTTGAATAAGTTGAATTGACCGCCTAGTGAAGCCAAAGCAGTCTACCTTTAGAGGCAAGCGTAGGACTGATATGTAAGTGTTGTCTTTACCTTTTAATAGTTAGTTTCCACGGAATTCTCAGTTAGTTTTCTAGTTTCATCGCAGTTTAGTGTAAGTTAAGTACATAAGTACCACATGGACCTTAATCCTCGCAAGAAGAACTGTTTCTTTAGTAGCTTATGCTTTATTTTTAATCAAATTTCAGTTTACGGCTGTATCAAGTTGTGTACACGACTACGTGCAGGATGATACGAGAACTTTATTCGGATCACACGTAACTCGATATATCGTCATTGCACAATCACTACGAATAACAATCAACCGGAAGATGCGTCTATTGTAACAACGGCTTCTTTGTTGTTTTGCCTGTCTTATGAAGCCGCTTTTTCTCTCTTCAAACTTTAAAAGGTTTGTTTGAATCGCCATGTTTGATTTTGTAAGCATTTTTCAAAAATTTTTGTCAAAAAGCCCACACGGACACGTATTGCTTAACTAGGTAAAACGCTCGTAAGTAGGCTATTATTAAACCTTTGCATTGAAACTTGCTGTAATCTGTAGTAGCTCAAAGAAAATTCTAAGGAATACAAGATAAGTTTTCTAAAAATTCTTACCTGGAAATTAAAATATCTAGTTTTTGGCCTCAAAAATTGGGGGTCGACTTATACACGGGATGGACTAATACCCGGGTAAATACTGTAAGTCACAATATGTATAGACAAATACACATTACACTAACATGCCACGATACTCTAAAACACGCCACATCACCGGGAGGTGCGCTCAAAATACTCCGGGGGGCTTTCAGACTAAAGTGTAATAGTGGTACCCAAATACAAGCCGCAAGACCCAAGGGGTGAGCAGCAAAACTTCTAAACAACACTAGGGCCCCTAAGTGGGAAGCACTACGAAAGAAAGCAAATTAATAAAACAATTAACCATGGTGGCAGAAAGTGACCTTTATGAGCCTTTTAAGGTTCGCAGACAGCACAATGACCGATGGGAGATGTGTAGAACACGCTTATATTTGGCGAAGTCAATCCGAAGCACCAAACAACGCGACTTAAGCGCTTTATTACCAAATAATGTGTTCTTGGCTCTACCCTTAACAAAAAAATCAGATCTGCGCGGAAGAAACAACCATTCTCTTAGGAAAGGGTTCAGATGAACACCATTGTTGCATAACAAAGGCCAAAATTGCACAGATTTCCACATAGGCACAATTAGAGGCCCCACCGCCATACAGTCACGCATATGACTTAATGACCTGGATAATTCTAATGCATCAGTCAATTCCAGCAGTGCCCATCCCCCCCCCCACGGCTAACCCCCAGCATTAGAATTTTTTTAAAAAGTGGGCAAATTCACCGGGGTGGGACACATAGCTGTCTAAATGCCCTAGGGTGGGGATGAAGAATGAGGGCAAATGCCGTGCCCCCAGGATCATCGCCTTCCAACACCTCTGCAGTTTTTGTCTTAATCTGTGAATAAAATGTTCAACTGTTCAGTATGTTAATGCAGTGGTAAGACTCCTAGGACAATAGTATGTGTTAGTAACTTCTGATTATATTTGTTCCTCTATATTTTGTTTTTAACATTAAATATTTCAACTAAATGAAGAAATATCCAAAATTGAGAAAACATACCCAAGTTTTTCTAGTCCCTGACGGACAAGCCATTGCTCCACAAATACCTCGTCTTTTCCACTGAACTCATCCCTGGCACTTCAAAAAGACGTGTATCAAATGCCCCGGGTTCGCCCCGGGGTACACAAATGCCCAGATCCCGGGCCGCAATAAAATTGCGAATGTCCCACCCCCAGGACTGACAGCGTGAGCAAATGCCCCACGGTTGTTCCTGGGGGAAGGGCACTGCTGGAATTGACTGATGCATAACAATGTTTTGATTGTCAGTTTTACAGTGCCCTCTCTGTTTGGCTAAATGGGCACCAAAGGCTTCAAGCGCAAACTTGATTGCAAAACATTCCCTCGATGTAGAAGACTTTTGGTACTCTTCTGCGGACCAATTTCTGTGACAAAGCAAACTGGAATCCCGAATAAGCGCCGCATCATGTAGAAGAGGCATCTGAAAACAATGTTTTGGACTGGCCAAAATGAAACACCATTCAAAGTTCTCGAATTATCTCTCAAAAAGTAAAGCTCTTCTTTTCCATGATCCAGTACGAAAACAGTAGAATTCCAAGAACGGCGAGAATTGATAATGAGATGCAAATATCTTATAATCTGGGAAACATTCCCGCAATTGCAATTACCTTGACATGAACAAAGCTTGACAGCTCCAATTTGGCTCAAAGATCATTAAGATCAGAACAATGCTTTTCAATTCTGGAGTCACTAGTCAATACTGTATTATTGGAGTCAACATTGAAGCCAATCCACGAAAATTTATTCATGGCTCTCAATTGGACTTCCCAATTTGAAATCTGCAGCAGGAAAGATTAGAACGAACCAAAAAACTGTTAAACTTCGCATCACCATCAAAGAATGTGGCGATTGGAATCCCTTGCATTCTCCAATGCGTTTCCAAGCGCTAGAAAGGCCAAAAGAAATACCTTGTATGACCACAAGTGAAATCCTACGAAAACGCTAAATATTTCCTATTATCAGGAAATACGTCTACATGATGGTATCCTGACTTAACATCAAAGGAAAAAACAAAATAGTTTTTCACAAAGGCGCTCTTAATGGTATGCAAACCTTCACACTCAAATTTCTGTTTGTAGATATGCAAATTGATGTGCCTTAAATCCAAAATAAGCCTCTTCTTGCCACTACTTTGAACTAAAACACTCAATGCAAGTAGTAGAGGAAAAATTGTAAACATAAAGACAAAAATAATATACTAAACTGAAAACTGAAATTGATATCAGGCGGAGAAAATATTTCTTCAACACGATTGTCACGCAAAAGCTCCAGGATAGACTCGCCAACAAATTCTGCTTCATTAATAGCTGACGCACTGTTTGGGTAATGCTGACATGGCGTCGTAGAAATAAAGGGGATTTTGTAACCACAGCTGATGACAAGGTTCAAATCAGCTTCAAGCTCGAAGTTTCTAGGTTCCTGAACTGAATCTTTGGAAACAACTTCAACAACATAACAAGGGGGATTAACAAATGAAATGTCAAACTTACTTTTGTCGTCGACCACTAGTCACTTGTTACGTGAAAAACCTTTGGATCCAGGGATCACAGAACGGGAAACTTAAGGGCACCCTGACCTCCAGTGGCCAAACTTGCCACAAGCAAAACAATTACCGGATCTTGATAGAAGGCTGGGTACATGAGGTAAGGACAGCCGATCACTCTGGTTATGCAAGGAGCCAAAAGACGAGTAACTCCTGAAATTGTAGGGACCAAGATGATAAGATGATAAGGACGAGGGGCCGAGGAAGAACGCTTACTGAGAAGTCTTCTTTTGGTAGCTGCAGACTTCAAGGCTTTCTCGGCTCTTTCCTCTGCCCGTCGGATCTTTTTGCCGTCGGCATCATCAGCAAGTTCGTGCTGGGAATATTCCTCAACAGTCTTCCAACCGAAGTCTGATTTAACTGCTTAAAGGATTAGCTTTTGCCTTTCGGTGAGCAATGATGTGCCTACTGACAGGGATGCTTTAGCCTTGTCGACTGCGTTGGCCTCGAGATGCAATTTGACATAATCCAATGAATCCTGAAGCTTGGAATTGAATTTGTATAGGATTTTGTTGCCTTTGCGCTTTAACACTTCCTGGTTCTTCTCGGCTGAGCTTCTTTATCTCCCTCAACTGGTCGTCAGTGACTTCTTCGCTAGAGCATTTAATGCTGTCCACAGAATCTGCTACTAACTTAGAAATCTGGTCAAGAAGGGCTCTGTTATTCTGTGCAAGGGGATTGTTAATAAATTCCTGTACCTCTCTGGAAACCGACATAACGAATACAAGACAAAGAAACAAGAAAAAAGAAATGCAAGCGAAGACGAGGACTGACCGACCTAGAATGGCCTAAATCTCCCGCTTAAATCATATATATATACCTGAACATCCGAGAACAACCCACGAACCTTTAAGTTCTTCCGTCAGAATAGTAATTTCAGACTAATTCATTTATTCAAGCGTCAGAAACTACATTTTTCAGCGTTCGTTTATCATGTGCCACAGTTCTTGGAGGTGCATGGAACTCCCCAGCATGCAGTTCAATTGCCAGCCGGTAGAATAGAAAAACCACTGGCAATCCCAGGCATTCCACCATGGATCACAGAAAGGAAGAAGGAATTCTAAATACACTGTTCAGGTAAGCACCAGAGAACTTGTGGGAAACTCCATTTTATACCATGCCAAAGAAATTACTGTCAATCAGAATACAGGAAAGCCGTTGTATATTCAACGGTGTTAAACCCAACATTCCCATCCCGACGAAATTTAAGAAGCGTATTTTTACTTGTATTTTCTTGGTATACAATAATAATTGTTCTCTTTTTCTGATTGGTCACGGAACAAGAAAATAGGATGATGTTTGTGCGATGCAGTGACCTGAAGAGAAAAATTCAGTCAACTACACACAGAGCAGATAAATATTTTGCTTTATAACTATATTGCGAATGGCTGGGTTAATCCTTAAATAAACTATAGAATATAATTTATTAACATTGAGAGTTAGCTACAAGTACTCACCCTCAAGAAAGAACAAATCATCATATGAGTCTGTTACCAGCTCAGTTTCCACTGAATGGTACCCACTACAGGGAAAGTCGTCACCTTCTTGCTCTGACAGAACACTAGGGTCAATGGCATCGGGGCCAGTAAAGCCCCACCCCCATGTGAGAGATGAATGTTCTATTCAAGAAAATAAAAAAGTAAGTTTTTTTAATTTGGTACAAAAGCCACCCACCTTTCCAGTAAATTATCATTATATCTTCAGCATACTTTTTTTTCCAGTATACCTGTCAGGCATTCCCATTTTCTTTTTCTGTTTTTCTCGATTTCTGTGAATTCAGAAATAATCTTAGCAAACTGGCTGGTCAAATGTTTTCAAATTATTAAATTTTATCAATTCTCAAGCTGGCAAGTAAAGAGAGTTTGAATGAACCTATCTCCCTACTTGAGCTTTGGCATTGCTGATGAGTTTAGCTATTAAAGCAAATAAATATAAAATGTGTCAATGATGAGTCCGAACAAAATCCATGCAGGGGTAGATCTAAGGGGAGGGTGCAGGGGGTGTGTACCCCCTGTGCACTGATGATTGGAAACCACATCTTTGTAAACAATGCCTTACTGCACGTGATGTGTCGGAAACACAGCTCACAGACTTAAGAGTTAGTTTTGATATGGTTGCATATATGACTTACCAAACTTTGTGGCTCGCCATGATGACCTTCGGCAGCGACCACACAAAAAGTCAATGTCATCGTTATCATATTACCAGTGCCGATTTCATATTTCAATTATCTTATCATATTGAGGTGGAATGTGAAACGGCTTTTCAAATTTCCCAGGTGCTTAGCAAGTAGGATTCGTAATCTTCATCACCGGTACTGGATGAAAGGCATGTTCATGGCTCGAGGAGAACCGGTGGCTATGGTTAATTGACAGGACAAAGACCACATCATTGGTAATCTGACTCACTGGAAATTTCCCAAAAAAATAACTCGTTGGGATGCCAGTCGCGTGTTAGTCCAGGTCCGGGTCCAGGTCCAGCAAATAGCAGTTTGAAAATGGTAGGGGAAAGGCAGCTGGAAGAAAGGAGATGAGAAAGGAAAATTGAACAGAAAAGGGATGAGGCTTGTGCCAGTTGAACTACCAGATGGCACAACGTGGAATTTTTATGGTAAGGATTTGTTTCGCACTTGGAGAATGTGTTATGAATAGACCACATTGTCTTATGCAGAGCTTCACCTACAGCTCACTTTTTTCATGATAAGGTGTTTATTATTAACATTTCAGTTGTCCGTCAGACAAGAAAAGGAAGACAAGATTACTTGGCAGAAGTAGCAGTTAGGAAAAGTACAGAAGCCCAACAGCCACATGTCGTGGACAGTAAATATTATCCACAGGCTCCTAACATGAATCCATTTTGCGCGCCCAAACCTGATTAGAGAATCCCAAATATCATGCAGCTTTTTGGCGCTTTCTATACCTGTTCATCAAATGCTGAATGATTATTGTTCATTGTCGAGAGCTGAGTATACGAAATATTTTTGTTACAATATTTTGGAAAGAGCTTGTCAAGTCTTGTACTTGTATTTTCATACAAGTGACAAAAATTTATTCACTGCAACGAAAGTAACGAAAGAAAGAAAATGAACCCTTACCAATTAAAACACGCTTATTATCTCCTAGAGTAAAACAAGAGGAAATGAAGAAAAGAAGAAAGAAAAATGGCAGAAACCCATTACCTTGTTTACTGATCCAACATGAATGTTGTATGAAGCTGTTCGATATCACAATTTATTTTTAAAGTTCATGCTTTGTATCGAGATTCATTTGTAACATTATTTCATACGATTTTTTCACACTGTATATATATATAACGTTGCTACTTCATTATTTGTCAGTTTTTGGAAAATAATTATATGTAAATAGATACCGGCCGCATAAAGAGTGAGGCTTAAAGAGTGATACACTATGTTATTAAAAAATGGTCATTGCTTTCTTGCTATTTTGTAGTGACTACCCAGCGGTACTTCTTTGTCGACAGCCATGGATTTTGCCCAAGTGCGCTCCTTGAAGGAGCAAGCCACAGCAACCGCAACGATGCTGAAAGCAACAACTGACAATATGGTCAAACTAGAGGAATTAGAACGCAGAGTCATCAAACAAGAATGCTTCAACAGAAGAAAAAATATCAAATTCTTTGGCATTAACGACAACGAGCAGGAATCCCCAGAACACACACAAGCAGTTCTGAGAAACTTTCTGCATAAAGAAATGAAATTCTCAAAGAAGCACCTTGATGAAATTGAATTCGAGAGGGCTGACAGAATCCCAACTTGATCACGCGAGGAAAAAATAAATCAAGGTATCCTTCTTTAAAGATAAGCAACAAACACCTGCCAAGTGGGAAAAAGTTTGGTGTGGCTGATGACTATCCGAAAGAAGTAGATGAAATAAGAAGGGAACTCTACCCCGTGATGAAAAAGGCAAAGAGGGATCACAAAGCGATTTCTTCAACGCTGAAAAGCTTATCATTGACAAAACTGTTTACCGAGGGCCCAAAACAAAAAATTTAACTCTCTACGGTTGAATCATGGACAATTTTTAGTTTTGTTAATCAATTAGCGCCTCTGTAGGAAAGCTTACGTGAATCTCAGAGAGGAGAATTTGCCCCAATTGCTGCAGGTATTTATGTTTCGTATTGCATGTTGTATTTGTTTATTTGTTTTTCCATTGCTATAATTTTTCTCGGCAAGATTTCCATATAACCCCATACATTTATTATGCATGCAGCTTTTTGTTTTACAAAACAATAGCAAGAACAATGGAGCTCCTTTGAGACTTATTCGCCGTGAATAACTTTAAATTTAGCCATACCTTTCGACTTTTAGGACTAAAATACGGAAAAACGTAACGATTTCTTCAAGACTTTGAAAAAAAACACATTTCCTTGTTAAATTACGGAAAGCAGAAACTAGAATTAATTTGAGACGAATTTACTATATTTTCAAATTGAGCACAGGCGAAAACTGCGTCGAATAATAGCGATTTCAGTCTATGCGCTAGTTTAAAAATGCTTGAAAAATAGTTCAGTAGTTTAGGCCCAAGCAAAGAAGGCTGCTTGCGGTTAGCTATAAAATGTTGCATGGGTCAGCTACTATTGTAGTAATTCAAAAAATAAAAACAAAGTGAAAGAAAATTGTTGCTTACCTCTGGTGTCAGTACATGTTTCTTCACGAAGACTCCTGGCGGCAAATTCCAATTCAATCGAAGAAGTAACAAGTGGTTGGGAGTTAAAGGTCCTGTGTCGTCAGGACTATCACTGTTTGGAGTCAAAGGTCGTCCATTCAGAATTCCTTCAACTTCTGCCATCAAAGTTCGAAGTGCCTCTCCAGAAACCAGTTGCTCTCTAGGAAGACTCTCAGAATCTTTCTCACTGAACAAATTACTCGTTCCCAGACTCCTCCCATGTGTGATGCTCCAGAGGGATTAAACTTTCACTCGACATTTTTCTGCTGTAGAAACCCTTCAATCCTTTGCTGATTCCAGTCGTTTATGGCCTCACGGATCTCCCTCTCAACGCCAGTTAAATTGGTACCATTGTCACTTATCAGCTTCGGCATTCCTCTTCTACTAATGAACCTGCGAAGAACATTGATAAACAAATCCGTTTCAAGAGATTCGGTCACTTCAATGTGGGTTGCTCGCATAGTCAAGCAAGAGAAAAGACATGCGTAATGTTTTACGGTACTTCTTTGCTGCTTCACGTAGAATGGACCAAAAAAATTTATGCCAACATAAGAGAACGGGGGCTCATCAGGAGTTACCCTGTCGCTGGGTAAATTTGCCATTACTTGTTGGCCCTTTACAACATTTTGTTTTCGGCAGGTCAAGCAGTTGCCAAGTACTCTTCGGACAGCGGCCCATCCCTGGATAATCCAGTATTTCTGTCTTAACTTGGCCAGGATGTATTCTTGGCTTAGATGCCCCACAGATTCATGGACATCCATAACAAGCAGCTTGGTAACATGGTGCTTGGAAGGTAAAAGCAATTGGTCTTTTGATTGGTACTCCAATGTGGAATTCTGAAGCCTACCGCCAACTCTCAGCATTCCCTCTCCATCTAGAAATGGTCTCAATTTGTACACCGAGCCAATTGAGCCGATATTCTTGAATGTGCTCTTCTCAGATTCTCCATGCTTTACATCTTGGAGGGCCTTAATCACAGGTAGGAAGGCTGATTTTTGCACATACTTGATGATTTGAGCCTCTGCATATCGTAATTCATCAATAGACAGCCTGCCACAAGATGATACATCAACAGATGATGAAATTCGCGAGCACCTCCTTCTCTTGAAGAACTGCACAAATTTCAGGAGCCAAGCAACAGCTCTCTTGAATTTGAACCATGACGATTATTGGAGCATCATTAGGTCCAGTGGTCGTTTCTCCTCCATCTGGGTAACGTGATTCGCTTGACCTCGAGCTCTGACTTCTGGGTCGTCATCAGAAATGATGGCTAAGGAGACTGGGTTCATGGGCCATGATGACTTATTTTCCCACAGAAATGCTGGGCCTCTGAACCATCTCTCACTGCTCAATAACTCCTTCACCGTCAGATCTCGGCTAACATCGTCTGCTTGATTGATGTTAGTTGGTACGTAATTCCATTGGGAAAGGTCTGAACGATCGTGAATCACTGCAAGACGATTGGCCACAAATGTGTAGAATCGTTTGTCTTCCTTCTTGATGTATTGGAGAACGGCTGTTGAATCAGTCCAAACTGTCGATCTGTCAAACTTTAACTGGAGTTCCTCTTGTAAGGTCTGATTCATTTTGACAGCCAAAACAGTGGCTGACAACTCTAATCTGGGTATAGTCATCTGCTTAATGTGAGCTAAGCGGGATTTCCCAGCGAGGAAACTGCAATGAATGCAGCCATTCTTGTCAAAGTCCCTATGAAGTAAAAAATAATTGCTGTTTATTTGAAAGGCTTTTCAAAGTAAAGAAGAATGGTGTTTCCCTTC
>OMLO01004940.1_pt1 | contig 11189 bp, 3 predicted proteins | sample 1674811 | NCBI WGS metagenome assembly OMLO01 (sample SAMN06265003, study PRJEB25207) | coral metagenome | isolation source: Coral host | place: Mexico:La Bocana,Puerto Morelos, Mexico | collected 2008-11-13 | reverse complement strand
CTTCTCGTGTGGCTCTCGAAGTTTAGTGGCCCATTCAATTTGCTCGTGGCTGGTTAAAAATAGGGTCATGTAAGTTGCCACTTCTACCCCTTGGAAGGCCTCTATAATAAACTTAAAAAAATAAAAAAAACCTCACTCTTACGTCGCCAGCTGCTATACATTCAGCTTTGTTCAATCATACCAATTTATATAAGGTTAATTCAACTCACAGATGGAGAGTTATGCCCATTTCACGTAATTCCTTTACATTCAGCAGTGGAGAGATAATATCCTGGCCATATCGATCATAAACAAGGACCTGTGTGAAAGAAAAAATTTTCTCAGATTTAAAAGCCCAGGGTGCATTCAGTCTAGGCAGTATACACTTCAAATTTTGTGGCATACCCATGCAACTGGAGTTTTTGCCATGCACATAATGGTGTGCACAATTATATTTGCCTGAAAGCTGGCATACAAATGATAAACTATGCAAGGCATATTGACGTGATAACTATGACTTCTTAGTCTCTCTTTTTATCCCCCCTACCGGCTGGCCAATAACAGGCATCTTGTACAATCCATTTGAGTCCAAATTTTACCACCAGCATTGGGTTGGCGTTAAAAAGAAAGCATTCTTTGGTGTGAGACTTTTGATACTTGCCAGGCACATGGCCTGAAATTCAAAAAGCCTTGGCATCTCTTCGACGTGGAAGTCCTGTGGAATGCACCTAGGTTAAAAACCCTACAGGTGCACATCTGCCAAAGGCATTCAGTACATAAGCTCTTTGTGGTCAAAACAATAAATTGTCTATATTTTCCAAGATATTTGAGGCAAAATATGATTTCCTTATGTAATGGTTAGTAAGTGTGTTGAGGTCCAGACGAAATGGATTGGTGCAATTATCGAGTTTAATTCTTACCTTCCACACTGGTTCGACAGCGGTTGATTTTGTGATTGGCTGATTTAGGTTCAGCATACGCCTCAAGGAATCTAAAATGAAATATTTAAATGTATCCCAGAGTTTATTCTTCAAACATTAAAATTTACAAATTTTATATGTGCGTACCACAATACATAGCTAGTCGTGCAATGGTTTCGACATTTTATAGAAATCAAATCTATTAAATAGCACAATCTTCAGGCTTATACGTATACATCAAGATAACAGATATCATATCTCAAAACTTATGGGTTCACAATAGAGATCTAACCAAAGAAAAGTAAATATATATAGGTATTTTAAATTTACCTATCTGTCTTGCTCGTATGCTGGCCGCCATCTTGAATTTCCAAGGAGAACGCAGGCGCAGTTTCAATGCCTACGTGTCTGTTCGCCCCAGTTTTCCGAGCGTTTACTAACTGCTGGTGTAATCGATTGTGTTATATTTTGAAGCTGTAAAAAGCGCAAATCGGCTGCAATCGGCTGCAAATAAACCTCATGGTTTATTGGGGTTACATTTGGTTACGTTAGACTAACTTTTCCTGTATTTCTGGGAAAAACTGCTGTCCTGCCAAATTGGACCCCACTCCGACCCACTATTCTCGCAGATCGATGAACGCTAGATAAGGGCAGAGCGGAACAAGCAAACCTACCGGCCAGTGTTCTCGTTATCTCTTGATGCGCAGTCCACAGTCTGTGGGAACACTGACTAAGTTATCCTCTAAGGAATAAAACGCAAACTGTGGTAATAAACATAGCAATAAAACGTATGTTGGAAAACAAAGTTCATTTACTTGGCGTTTCGTATGTTTCGATGTACATCTTCAGAAGTGACTGTTAGGAATAGAACTAATAACAACTAAACTTAAATTTGAAATAAGAAACTGAGAAAAATTTGCATATATTTTCATAATGTTTGGTCTTTAAGCTTTCTAAAAATGTACACTTCAGTTGTCATGATTTGGAATAAAATCTTTGCAACGAAAAAAGTTTGAAAAATGGTGTGTCGCGCCTAAGTCCAGTAAAAGCTAATTTTTAAAAGTATATTTTTAATCAGACCTAAGTGCATGTACATTAGCCAACATTTTGCAGTGCAGATGGGGTTGACGGGCCTACTTCTAGGGTTTGTGACATTCACTTGTTGTGTCAGTTGATGGCCCATCGTTCTCATAGCAAACTCAAAACAAAAATGAAAATCAAATGCTTTGATTTGATTGGAAATGCCATTTTTTAAATTATATTTTATTTTCAGTCCTTTGTTTATTTTATTTTGTTTTTACTTTGTTTCTATTTTACTTTTATTTAATTTGTATTTTGTTTCTATTTTAGTTTAATTTTGTTTTTTTTCATTCCTCAGTTGCTGTTTGTTTGTTTGGTTGGTTTTTACTTCTTGTTGTTTTTATTTTATGTCATCTAGTTTTCTGGCAAATATTATGCATATTAATGTAATTTTCCTATGAGAATGCTGGATCACCATATTGCAACAATAGAAGACAACGAATCTCCGACAACAAACAATTCCATTTGAAACTACCTGGACAGATCTTACCTTTATTGATTTACTTTAAATTCTGTCAACAAATAATCTGATTTGACACGAGCTAGAAAGGATCTGACTTTTACTGAAAATTTATTTTTTTGGCTTGTTTGCTCATTTTCGGATAACGCACATTGCCTGTAATTTTTTAATCGGCTCATTGCGATGTTTAAATTTCACAAATCATAGCGTTGAATTTACTTTGTTCAGTTGGAGAACTATTTTGCACAGCAAAATCTGAAAGAGAATCTCCGACAACATCCTGGATAAAATAAATAAAAACACACGCTTCACAGGCCTCTTATATTAGGAACGCAAAGAATGGTCGCACAGAAGTGTCGTCTTATACAGGAATTTCCAAATCCACACTATAACTGCGTCTCCACGTGATTTTGGACATGAGAGAGAAAGCGATTCTTGGCGCAATTGGATCTTCAAATCAACGCGCTTTTTAGGCAAATGCCACAGTTCAGGAATTAGGAAAACACGCATATATGAATATAACATTTTGTCAATTTATTTTGTTGATCCCCTTTTAAAAAGTTCTGTGACTCTCGACCCTGTCACTTGACCGTGTCAATCGTAACCAGTAAAAAATGGGCAAAAATTAAAATAGCAAATCGAAATTTAGTAACAGGAAGGTAATGTTACGCCTTGAATCGAACATTGGTCCCTCAGAACTGGTTATAAGTCAAATTAGAGCCCGCTAAATTAGTAGATGTATCAGACAGGAAATACGGAGTTCCATATTGCATTTCGAAAAACCGAGGCCGGCTGTATGGCCTGTGGTGTATGTCAAAAACACGTGTTTTCTTTAAATATTTGACATCGCATTTAAGCCCTCTAGTCATATAAATAAAGTTTGTTTTCTCACTTGCGTTTTCCCCGTTGTCTCAGGCCATCGCAATTGAGAGGACCTTGTTCACCTATGACGTCATCACTTTACGTCTGAAGATTTAAATCATCAACGGATAAAATAACTTTTTTTCAAAGTGCGCTATCTTTTGGCTATCTTTTTCTACAATCTCCTAGCAAAAGAAATAGACCTGAATACTAGAAAACTACAGAAAGCAAAAAAAAGAATTGTCTCTAGAGAGGCCTATACTTCTAACAGACCACTTCAAGAGTACCCGGGCAAGAATGGTGTCCAAGAAGAGAGGTGCGTGGGACTTTTATGGTCGCGATCTCCTTGTTTGCGTGATCGGAGGCGGATGTCAGGCGACAAGTTTCAGTACATAGGTTAAAACTCTGATAACTTAATTAATCTATCCTGCATTCAACCAAGTGGATATGACCTGATTAATATTCCGATTCGTCGAGAGTAGATCACCCCAGATGCCCGCATGCGTAGTAGCACTCTGGGAAAGCGACCAAGCCGTCTCGTACAAGATGTGTGTGTTCTGAGCAAAATGGCCTCTGGAAGAGGCTCTGCAAACCAAGAAATCAAGCAACACTTTGCTACCAAAGAGGGCTGCTATCGATTGCTGGATCTGTCGGTTTATTCACGACCTACCAAGATACCATATTCTGTCCAGCAGTGCCATCCAGTTCGCGTGTCCTTTGTAACAGTGAAGGATCAAGGTGGCTGCAACGATCGCATTGCGTTCAACGTCGGGAGAGAATTGTACTTCTACATCTACAAGGGGGTTCGGAAGGTCAGTAAAAATTCCGTAGCATTCTAAGGAACGCTTAGAAAATAATTGCATGCTTGTAGCTATGTATGTTTGTTTGGTGCTTTTGCGGTGGGTATGTTTTCGTGTACTTGCAGGTTTCGCTTGCTTTGTGTGTTAAATTTAGAAAAAAGCGGATGTTGTTGCTTTAACCTGCTCTAACTTGTTTAATTTGAATTTCTCCGGCGTTTTTGAAATAGAAGTGTCGGAGAATTGTCTCAATAATTGGAACGTATGTGTCTTTGTTTTACCGTTATGACTGTTAATGGTTTGTGCCGAGGAGGTGAATTCGACCATTTTGTGAAAAACGTCCATCGACTATCGTTAACAAGGCATGTGATTCCCACGGACAATGATGTTAAAACGAGTCATGTCTGGCCGTAATTCATGGGATCACCGATTTTAACGCTGATTTTTCAAGTGCCAAAAGTTCTTTAAGAAGTTGTTATTCTGCTTCGTTAAACTTTGTCATTAATAACGCTGGCCTCTCTATTCTGTATTGACGTGATCAATTCTTCGAGAAGAATTTTTTTTCTAGGAATCAATATATATTTCAGTTTCTCAATAACCTCTTCAGTCAGTGACGTTAATTTCCCAATTTAAGTTCCATTTCGTTTTACGGTTCAAGTGAATAAATTTAGAAAAATATACAGAGAATCTGCTATAGTGTGTTACAGTATAATTGTAATTTGAAACAAAATATTAATATTTACAGACTTAAAAGCTAATTCGTTGTGTCGTGGAGCTGTTCGTACAAAAAGTATTGTGGCATGTAGCAATTATTTATATATTTACCTGCATGGATTTCGTTTCTTTCTTTTAATCTTGATATTGAAATGTGTCCACTTTAAGCAGCACCTTTCACTAGTTCAGAAGCATTTGTTTACATTGTGCACTCAATTTATGCATGAATTCAATTGCAGTCTGAAATTTAGACAATTATGTGGAAGGTCTTGTCATCTCAGCGCCACGTTTTGAATAATATAGACTTAATTTGGGTAGCTGAGATATTCTTGTTGGTCTACAATTAATTTATCGCAAACAGCAAACTAGGAAAATAATGGAAAAACATGCAAATGTTATGACGTTTGTGGTAAACACGTTCTTTGTAAGATGTCCTATGACCATGAGCTAGCCAATGAATGGTTGCACTGTAGCAGGAAAAACCACAGCTATATATATATATATATATGCAACAAGCTGTCTTCAGAGTTTCCTAACTCAACTTACATAGATGAAGAAAATAATTTTTTTGTGCATCTTCAAGTAAAACAGCTGTCTGTGAAACTGATAGAACTCATGTAGTGAAATGACTGATCATTAATCAGCCATGAGGATATTTTTAGTACCGGTATATTCAATTTATAGGTGTCACACATCCTGTGAGTGTTTTACTCATTCATACTGACTTTATGATTAGTATTGTTGTTCTTCATTAAACAATGTTGTAATGGGGTTTCTGTTAGCCATGTTGTTTTGTTCTGTGGCTGTGATATCTGAAGCATTTTAATTCACTTTCTTAATTGTCCATTCCAGGCTGCGGATCTTACAAAGCCGCTTGATAAACGGCTCTATAAAGGTACCATTCCAACTTGCCATGATTTTAACTTGCTGACGCGGTCATCTGACAGCTTGGAATTGTTAATTGGTTTCTCTGCTGGGCAAGTGCAGCTGCTAGATCCAGTCAAGCATGAAGTAAACAAACTGTTCAATGAAGAGGTTAGTGCTCTTAAACAGACTGTGTGGTGCTATCTAGGGTCTTCGGAAAATTTTTATTACAAGGAGACAATTACCAAGCAGCCAGCAAAAAAACAAGTTGTGTTGGGCAAGTGGAGTTTTTGGATAAAATAATTGAGGACATCCAAATTGCAGATCAGTGTACTGTTACACCTGTACATGTTATGCTTATGTGACATGTTTTGGGGGAGGGGGGGGGTTGCTTCTGCAAATGAAAATTCTTCCTCAACAAGGAAGCATGGAAAGTACATGTAACTTAATAAGATGAACTCCTTGTCCCCCTCACCTCCCCCTCCAGCAAAGGTACTTCAATCCATTAACAATTTTCTAGATAGGGTTTGCATTTATGCAACCAAAGTGTAGAGAGGTGTTGCGGAAAGAGTTTCACATCACTGAAAAAAAAGAGTATAGTATGTATTGGCTTCTGCAAGTTCTAAGGATTTCATTGAAAGTATTTCCTCTCACCTTTTCAGAGACTGGTGGATAAGACAAAGGTTATGTGCCTCAAATGGATCCCTGGATCAGAAAATTTGTTTCTTGTAGCACATGAAAGTGGCAACATGTTTGTATACAACAAGGAACACCCCCCTGGCTTGGGACCTCCACAGTATGCGTTAATGAAACAGGGACCAGGCTATTCAATCCACAGCGGGAAATCAAAGACAACGCGCAACCCAGTTTGTAAGTGGACTATTGGAGAAGGCTCCATAAATGAGTTTGCCTTCTCCCCAGACTGTAAACACATTGCAACAGCAAATCAGGATGGCTTTCTTCGAGTTTTTGACTTTGACTTGCAGACACTGTGTGGTGTAATGAAGAGTTACTTTGGAGGCTTAACTTGTGTTTGTTGGAGTCCAGACGGTAAGTATATTGTCACAGGAGGTGAAGATGACCTTGTAACAGTGTGGTCTTTCCTCGAACGTAGAGTCATAGCACGGGGTGTGGGTCACCATTCTTGGGTTCAAGTAGTTGCTTTTGATCCCTACACTACAAGCGTCGGAGGTCGTGTGGATGACAGTGACGAAGAGGAAATTGAACAAAATGGAGTAGCATCTTCACATGGTCATGCTTCAGTAACTCCAGATGACAAGAACTTGACATGTTATAGATTTGGTTCTGTTGGGCAGGATACAAATCTTATGTTGTGGGACTTAGGTGATGATGTTCTTAAGCCACAGAGACCTCGCGGTAGAAGCATGCGTGCTGCAACTCTTTCGAACTCGCATGTAACCACCACAAATTACCTTTCTAATGGACCAGTTTCACATGAAGTGAATCACTCTGGCAGCGGCAATGCTGTTGCACCAATGTCATTTGACACACCGAAGAGTTTAACTCAAGTACATTCTTTAAGTACGTCAGTGGAGCACTTAGTGAATATTGGAAATGTTACACCAGGGACAGTTCTGTGTCCCAGGATGGATGAAGTGTCCATTTTAGAACCTCTGGTTGCCAAGAAAGTGGCAAATGAGAGATTAACAGCACTGTCATTTAGAGAGGATTGTATCGTCATGGCTTGTCATGAGGGTTTCATTCGGACTTGGGCACGACCAGGTAAAGTGGTAAGTGTGATATGTGCGGCCATCATATCTTTCGCTGTTCCTGTGTTTTCTGAATTGAAAACCACAGCCATTCATTTAAAACTTGGCCTGGTCAAGCTGATGTTTATTCACGACATTTTTTTTTCATTAGGTGGGACAACCTCATAAATACATGTATCTGCAAAAAGCCAAATTATTTTAATCCTTTCAGCTTATTTGACTAAGAGTATTTCTACCCCCCTATTGAATACAGGTCCATAAAAGGACACCCCCCTGAATAAGAATACCCACTTATACACAGAGAGGGGGGAACTGTTGTTGCCCAAGAACTCCCCGCTATGATCCTGGTCCTGGGTGAAACCCGGACTACTGGATCTGCTGTATATTGCACCAGTTGATCATTAGGCTGCCACATCTCCTAGCATTCAACTGGTGTTTATTTCTGTCTGAATAATACATGTTGAAAAGAGTGCTCATCAGTCAATTTCACTTTGTAATAACAAATACATAAACATACCCATCCACTGCCTTGCCATCCAATCATAAATAATAAACTTACAAGTGTATAAACATGTTTTGTATTCATTTAGATCAAGTAACATTATTGTAATTATTGTACTTGTCATTGTTCCTGAAAAGCCCAATTGGAGGCAACAATGAAGTATGTATTTAAGTAGGCAAGTATGTTCTATTTGCATCAACTTTTTCAACCACAACCAGTTTGGCTTGATTTGGTTGATGGTTCTCAATAGGACACTTTTCCTTGACAGCTTATGGGAATATTCCTTACATAAGCTTTAATCACACAACATAATCGTACAAATTCTTTTTTAACTATTTCAACCTGATTTGAAGATAGCTGAAAAAGTTGATCAACCAAATCATCTGAAAACAGTTTTTACCCATTAGAAATCAAAACAGAACCAATCAACGGGAGATGGCTGATCCCAACAGAACACAACCCTATGATGTACAAAATAACCATTTTTTTATTTGTTTGGCTCACACAGGGTGTGCAACCAACCGGGACTGTGGTCTGAACGAGGATGGCACTGATGAAGATCATGATACAGACAATCCATCAAATTCATCATATTCTTTATCCTGAAGTGTCAGTGGTCAAGGATTGAGGAAAAAGTTGACATTTCAGACAACATGCTCTCATCCTGTTTACAGTTCATAATCCAACCATAACTTCCCTTTCTGTAAATAGCAAAAAGGTCAATTTCTTGATAAACTAAATTAATGTTGAAAAAATGTGACTAACGTTGTTGTTCTTGAATGAGTAAGGTTGAAAAAATAAATAAATAAATAGAAGAGTTAGTATTGTAATGAGTTTTTGTAGCTTTGTCACATTATTTCCAAGTACTTATACCACAGAGTCCCAAAACAATGACTCTGAACTTAGTAAAAGTTTAGTTTATGCTGAAAGTGACAGTGTTTGCAACTGTCGATGAACTTCATCAAAGCAATCCAATTAGTCACTTCTTAAGAGAAGGAGTTAGGCCAAAAGAGGAAGTCTTGTTTGTCTTCCCATATCAGATACAATAGACAACCCATTTTTATGCAGCTAATTAGTTCTGCCTTGTCACATTTTTACAACAAATAAACATTAGACAATTTTACTTTACTTGTCAGAGGAGAAGGTAAATTAATTAACTGATATTCATATTGCAGCAAGAAAATCAACATTAAAAATTATTACTTGACCATTTGATGACCTTAAGTCATCTTTATCAAAATGGAATGTGGCAAAATTTTTAACATAAAGATATTAAATTCATATGTTAAAAATTTTTCCACATTTCACTTTTGATAGTGATGACATTGATTTTCTTGTTGCAATGCTTTTCAAAATCTATTACTTTTACTAGATATTCACATTAACATAAGAAAATGTAAATGAGGAATGAAACGAAATGTCAGCATTTTTGCACACGTGATGTAAAAAACACTGAGTTTTCAATAGTACAATATTTCACAAGGTTTGTACAAAGTTTTGTCAGGGTGCAGAATTCTTTTAAAACATCAAGTGGACTTGGAGTAGGCAAATTTTACCAGTGGCTCAAGTTCTTGGAGAAAAGTCCAAACTTTGCCATCTCAAGCAAGCACAATTTTCTGCAAAATTATGTACAAGCCATGATATTTAGGTGTTCAGTTAATTGGCAAGTTGCCTTCGCATACAGCAGTCTGTTCTAGCAGCTTGTCGCAAGAGACACCTGTATTCACTGACACTTGAATACAGGTGTTTTGTCCCACATAACTCTTAGCCACAAATAAATAACAAAGACCTATTTGTAAAGCATGATTATATGAACTTAAAAATACAAAAGTATTTAATGTGGTTTGAGCTGTACCTCATGATCTTTGTTTTTAATATCTTTTGCAAAAAAATTCTATATTGAACAAAGAGATGTTTAGAAACTTACAGAACTAGCTTTGTTTACCAGCAGCAATGTGTCATTCAAGAGAAGACCTGCAACCCCTCCACTGGAACCATTTTTTTCCCCCCCCCCCCCCCGCCACCACCACCCCTTTGGAAATTCCTGATAAGGTAGCCCAATGCTTACTTCGAAATTCTTTGGCTTTTGAACCCCCCGTCTTCTTGTTAGCATGGTTGCATCAATACTTTCTGGAAGTGCACAATGTATATTTCTTGAGTGGCAAATGAATTTACTAAGGAATTAAAAGACTTATTGTACGATGTTGAAGTTGTCAGGAACATTGTGAGGGCTACTGTTAGCGACAAAATCCTAAAGGGTTTAATAGCCTGGTTGGGGGGGGGGGGGGGGGGGGGGGTCAGAAGCAGTGGGGACAGGGATGGAATATTTTTATTTCTAGAAATGCAATCTCAAGGACAACTTTACAAGCAAAACTCAAGTGAAGCCATAAACTGCAAATTTGCTCTTCTAGGCAGTACTCCATCTGTCAAATAGGAACCCCTTGGCAGTTCATGTGTCATGTAAGTACCCCAGGGGCGTGATTAAAATTACGTGTGAGAAGGGACATTCATTGCTTTAGATTAGTTTAGTAGTTTCGACACAAGGCTTAAGTGATGGCAGTATAATTCTGTTTGGCATACATAATGTGGCATATAGCAACTGATAACTTGATAATCTCTAGCATAACCATAAGTACTAGACAAAATAAGTACATGGCACTGTGTAGGAAGTTTTAGTAGCCGGGAGTGAAATGTTGCACATCGATTAAATTCAACACAACTGATTCCAGCGATTACACAGTATACTGGAGAAACATTGTACCGATTAAAATAATAGTCGATCGAAATTTCAAAGGACGGGATCCTACACAAAGATCACAAAGAACTGTGCCGAAAGTAACAGACCCCGTACAGAGTCTTGTGTTACAAGCGTGTCCAAATCAAGTACCTATGGGAGAGATTTCTTATTACAGTCAAACCGAGTGAAGAGTACCCCTTACGAAAATAGTGTTTGGGGTAAGGTACACTTTAAGATTACATTAATGGCTTGATTATTTGAATATTGAACCTGCTTGTCGTTTCAAGAATGCGATATAAATTAATTGATTATTTTGAATATAGAACTCGCTAGTCATTTCATAACTCAATATTAAATTGATTTTTTGAAAATTAAACCCATTAGCTACATTCTTGGAACAACAAGTGGGTTCGATTTTGAAATAATAAATTTATTATTGCATTCTTGAAACGACTAGCGGGTTCAGTATTCAATTAATCAATTCACTAATGTAATCGTGAGGGGTGCACTTTTCTTGGTCTGTAACAGCACCGTTTTTGCGTCAA
>OMLO01004939.1_pt1 | contig 11189 bp, 8 predicted proteins | sample 1674811 | NCBI WGS metagenome assembly OMLO01 (sample SAMN06265003, study PRJEB25207) | coral metagenome | isolation source: Coral host | place: Mexico:La Bocana,Puerto Morelos, Mexico | collected 2008-11-13 | reverse complement strand
CCCCAGTGCCATGCACTGGTCTTTGCACCAAAGTGTGCTGAGCGATATGCAAAAAGTCGACCATCAAATTTAAAAAGGAGAGATCCCCGTTCATCTTCACGGATGAGCATTCTTTTGTGTGCTGCTTTGATGTCGATGGATGCTCCTTGCCACTCGTCTTGTAAAGGAGGACAAGAGGAGAGGAAGAATGATATATGTCGGAGGTTTGGGAGTCGCTGTTTCTCAGGTAAATGACATCGTCCATTCATACCACATATGGTAGAGTCAAGGACTAATCGAGGATCCCGATTGTCTGCATGGACTACTCCCAGTTTTCCCAAAGCAATGCCTTTGGGCCAACGCTGTTCAGCTGTTGCAATATCTGGTAGTTCTTCAATGAAGCCGTCATCAAGTTCCTTTTGAATTAATTGGCGTGTTGTATCTGGGTTGTGATTGGCACTGGTCCAGTTGTCATGGCAAACGACAAGGTCAGGGTAGTCTGATGATATACTGCAGTTTGTTTCCCAGAGCCCCACTGGTTCGAGTTGTGAGAAAGCACCTGATGGGATGCCTTCTTGAAGTAAAGTGGCAATTTTTGGATCAGGGTCCTTGGAGAGGAGTAATAATGAGTGGAACAGGTGAAGGCGGAAGGGTTGATGATCTGGAATTGTGAAGTCCAGTGAGATGGATGGAAATGAGTGTTGAATATCGTCGAGGAAAGGTAGTAGTTCATCTTCTGATACAAATGGGTCGGATTGGTGATTTTTGCACGCATCAACTACTTTTGTGTGTAGTTTCGTTGTAAGGATGCGTTTGATCCACATCTGTCGGAGGGATTTGAGAAGATCTTTTGACTGCGGTATAGTCCAATTGGCTGAGCTGGCATCGCCGGCACCGTCAGTGATACGAGGCCCTTTTGAGATCGGGTTTCGATATAGCAAACTTCTCCACTTTGACAAGTCTTGGTTCATCAACGTGGATTTGGTAACCCATGGTGAAATGATGTCGATGATAGCTGAAGCAAATGCTGAAGGGTACTCTGCTGTAAGAGCACTGATGTAGGAGCCATCTGGGAGTCGTTTTCCTCTAAAATCCATGTGATCTCGATGAGAACAATGACCTGCTAAGTGGGAGATGTGCTCTGAAGTGGCGGCAATTGCCCAATATTTGAAGAAATCAAGTCCCCATTTGCATGCTGGAGTAGCGACGAAGTAGCATGAACATTGCTCCACAAATTGACGACTAGAAGGTTCTTTCCAAGCGATGGAGTTAAGAGGTTGTTCCTTACCTGCAAAGCCTCCTTGTTGAAATACAGCAATGCAAATGAGGTCGGATCGACGATGTATCTCCTTGGAGTCTCGGACTTGACGTTTTTGGTAGTTGGAAAGTGAAGGAAAACCATCAAGGAATTCCTTGGATCTCAGTGGAGGGGGTCCTCCATCATTCTTCCTAAGTGTCGAATAAAATCGGCAAGGTGGGGCTGACCAAACAGCCCCAACAAGTCCTGAATGTGCAAGTTTCAATAGATTCTCAAACAAATCGTCGTTAAGAATATCACAAGATGCATCGAACTCAATATCAAAGGGGGAAAAATGATCCATGTTCAAAGTTTTGGCAGCACAGGAAAGTGGAGCTGAGTGTCCGGCAAAAAGGTCAAGGAACAAACGTATAGGTTTGGAAGAAGCAGGTGCAGTAGCTGCTGGATTGGTCTGATGTTGTTGAGATGGAATATCAGTGATAGGTGATGAAGAGTCCTCTGTCGAAGTGAAGAGTGTAAGTGGAGGAGGAACTGAAGGTGGTGGAGTTGTATCTGGAGTAGTATCTTGGATGTATTGGTGTGAATTGATATCGTTGACAATCTTCAGTGGTTGAAGGTGAGACACCGTATCATAGTCGGTTTCGAGTCAGGTGGACCCACGGTGGTCCTTTGCGGCGTGTTGCTGCATACATGGTCTTCCGCTTTGGAGACGGGCTGAACAGGCATGGAAGTAAGGACAGCTGTCTCCTCTTTTGCACTCTCCGGCATTATACTTCATGCATAGTGTAACCTTCTTGTTGTCGTTGAATCCATAGGTGCATTGGTTCTTCTTGTCGAAGGTGAAGGATTTTGTTTTTCCTTTTCCATTCTTTCCTTTGCCTCCTCCTTTCCCTTTGTGGCCCTTGCCTTTTGGATCACGAGGTGGAGGTAGTTGTTTTGGAATTCTTGGCCTCGGCTGAAGTAATGAGGAGATGTCTGATCGAACGACGGTCATTTCGTGTAGGCATTCTTCGAATGACCAAGAACCCTGTGAGTATAGGTTCGAGATAGCTGCCCAGATCTTCTTGTCCGCACTGAAGAATTCTTGGGCAACCACATGTCGTAGACCTAATTCCTGATCAAGTTGTACAAAGGTATGTTCAGCAACTTTCGCGTCGAAGGCTTTAAAGACTTGTAGGTGACACAAACCACAAAGAACGTAAGCATTCCTGAGGACTGTTGAAGTTCTGTTGAACCAATCGCGAGAGAATCGTACTGATGTGATGTCCATCTCTGGAGTGTCGTCCCAACAAAGTTGTGAGAGGAGTTGGATTTCGCTCCGAAGGGGTTTGGATGATCTGGTCTCAATCATGGCTGAGTATTGATGTTCGCTGAGACGAAGTTGGATAGGGATATACTTGATCGTCTTACTAACCTTCTGTTGATGGACCAATGACCAAAGTCGAATTGATGGAGTAGAATGAGAGTCGAGAACTTCTCCTGGATAGTTCTTCTCAAAAAGCTGTTTCATGGCTGTCACATCGTCGGGGCTTAGCTTAGGAGGTAAGGTTTCGTGCCAGTTGGATGAAGAATTAAAAGTGGAAGGTGAAGGTGTAGCAATTGGAGTAGGAGGGAAGGTCTGAGCTGAAGGGATAGGAGGAGACATGTGGATAGAGTTGCATCTGGACCAAAGAGCTCGGAGTCTTGCACACACGGGTGACGTGGTATCGTCTTCTCCTGGTGGAAGTAGGCGTTGGATGTTCTGATCCAGCATCTGCATAGATGAGAAGGCAAGTCCGAAGGTCAAAGTACAATCATAGCCCAAATGGTTCAAGATATCCTTGATAGGGTCAGAAATGTGGAACTGCTGTAAGAGATCCTGGAATTCTTCGTCCATCAAGTAAAGAACGGAGTGTCGAACCTATCATGAAGTTAGGGTTGTTTGAGCCTGCAACCGAACATGAATCGGAAAGAAAACAGGGTGCAAAGCCAAAGTTACAAGGTGGTACCAAGAGAGCATTGAAGTGGTATTAATCCCATCAAAAAAAAACCTTTTTTCAAGGAAGATCCGAGAGTGTTTGCAACCTAAACGTCCTCTTCAATCGGGTCATTGACCGACGGAAGTGTTGGAAGAGGGCAATGGTGTGACAAAATGAGATTGACATGTGCACGTATGAGGTGTCGAGGAACCACTTCCAATGCAGCGATGATCGTCGACTCGATTGCCATTGTTGCTTCTTGAATCGGAGGTGTAAGTCCGAACGTACCTGGTCTAAAGAGTGGCGGACGTCTTGAGGCTGGAGTCAAAGGATGCGAGTTTCTTTCAGCACCTTCACGTTCAGGTGGTGGTGATCTTGATCTTGGACGAGGTGTCCTACGAAGTAACTGAATGATGGAGGGACTTGGAGGAGGAGTAGTGTTCTCCGGTTGGTCATCTTCGGTAGTTGTCGACGTCCTTGGTGTTGCGTCAGCTGTAGAGGTAGATGTGCGGTTCAAGAACCATGCCACTCGGAGAGACTCGGGTATTGGGACTGAACGTGGAGCTGAGGCAGGAGGAGTTAAAGTGCGTTCCGGTCCAACCCGACCTTCTCCATTATCTCGAGGACCATGATAGCTCATTGTGAAACAACAAGTCGAAATAGATGTTGAGCCGCAAACTAAGAAGGAAAAAAAAAGGGGAACATGGAACCATTTCAACAAGACACATCACATCCCCTCCGAAAAAAAAAATTGATCAGCGAAGCAAGGTGTGTTTTGCCACAGAGTCTGGTCCGAAACGATCAAGGCATTGTGCAGCTTGGTCATATTAGCATTGGAAGTTAGTCTGATACCACAGAGGTTTCGAGGAGTGTTTTTGTGTCTGAAAGCCTTTTTCCACAGTGTTGTAGTCCTTTGTTCTTCAAGGCGATGAAGGCTCCAATCTTCTTGATGACAATCTCCGGACTTGAGATACCATTTATCTTCATAATGCCCTTAGAGTCATTGAGAGCTTGGAGGTGGCCTCTGACACGGCTAATATATAATTGTAGCGACTCCTCTGCTGTAGGCTCAGGTCTGCATCGTAAAGTCGAAGGGAGAGCTGTTAAGGTCACGATATAATCTGCATCATCCAAGAGGGTATCACATTCGAACAGCCGGTGACCTTCGACAATGATGAAGTGGCGACCAACACCATGAGAGATGCTGTTGATGCTTTGACGAAGGCGGTCCCAATTGATGCCTGAAGGGGATGCGAAAGAATCGTTGCAAAAGTGGTACATGTTGGAGTTCGTAGACTCGTTGACATACTTGTAGAACTTCTTCGAAGTTGTTGTGACTTGAACTCCTTGAACAAACGTGTTCATGCCTCCAGCGGCTGAACTTTTTCCAATATTCGGGGGTCCAAAGATACACAACATCCGATAAGGCTTGGTGTCGGTAGTCTCCTTGGGGTTCCAAACATAAAAGTTGTTCTTCAAGAGGTACTCGTTGAAGGTAGCAGGTGAAATGGAAGGATCACATGCTTTCGACATAATGACTCTGGCTTGAAGTTCCAAGGTGTCAAAGGTCGGAAGTTTTGGAACTGTTTCTGGACCAAGTTGAAGCGGGTGACGTACCTGAGATTGAAGTGGTGTTTTATCGATGGACTTGTCCTCGCTGACATCTGACTCTTCAGAGGAGGTTTGATAGACGTAGGTATATTCAGAATCTGAGACGATGGTAGGTTCAGATTTTTGAGCCGGTCGGGAAGCGGCTGATGATTTGGCCTTAGTAGTGAGATCGACCTTGGGAGGAGGTCTGACAGGTGGTTTTCGGACTGGAGGTCGAACTGAAGATGCCATAGGTCTGGCGGGTGATGAAGAAGGTGAAGCGTGTCGAGGAGCTTCTTGCAAGGTGACTGTCTTGGTGAAGGTGATAGGTGCAAGCATGGAAGGGCTTCGATGGGATCGATGATGACGTTTGCGACGTCTTTTAGGTGGAAGTGAGTTTGAATGAAGGATGCGTGAGGTTGCTTCACTTGGAGGTGGAAAGTTGTCTTTGGAAGAGACAGGTGAAGTTGGAGATCGTGGAGGTGGATGAAACGGAATAGGTGGAAGAATATCATAACGATACTCTGTGTAGACGGTAAGTGGAGGTGAAGCTGGGACTGGGATTCTGGTTGAAACTGCAGTCGGTGATGTTGTAGAAATGTCAACACCGGCAACCTCATCTTCCTCACGACTGGTAGTACCTGTAGTCTGTCTCGATCTACGTCTTCTGGATCTTGAACGAGCAGCATCGACTCCAAAACAAATCAATGAGCTCATAACTCCCAAAGTACAAGTAAAAGTCTCCAAATTCCACCAAAATGACATCGACATAGTGATCACAATCGAACTGGTAAAGCACAAAGCAAATGACAAAGGTAGGCACAAAAGTACCCCAAATCCAAAAAAGGTTGAATAACCAAAGAGCAATCTTGAGCCAAAATGGCTACTGTGAGAAAAGTGCTTGACACTCGAAGTTCAAATCACTGACTGCAGCTGCAACGGGAAAAGCACGAATCCTTTTCCGAGCGTGTGCCAATGGTTTGGCTCTTGAAGCCCACCCTAGTGAGCAAACGTTGCGGTGATACCAAAGGTGATACATGATATGTCTATGGAATGGATCTATGAACCACAGTGCAAGGAATGCAACTCACAGATTGTTTTTTCTATTGGTTCAGCGGGTTCCGCATGCACATTTGAAGCTAAAAGAGTATGGCTACCATCGTGCCCAAAACCTGGAGATGGACCAGTACAACAGTCCGTGCTACTGGACATTTTGCAGTCAAAATAACGCGAGGAGAAAACAAACTATTGTTATTTAATGCTGCCTCGGAATATACAATCATATCACCATCAACAGCAACAAAAATAGCAGGGAACATTGGTTGTTTCAAGTTGTGTTGTCAAACTTTTGGTCTGGGTGTTCCATATGAACCTGCAGCTGACAATTCCTCAACCAAATTCTCAACCCCACTCGCAAAATCAACGTCGTTTTTTGCATGTAGCATCAACTCATCCACGTAACATACATTCGCTAACAACTCATCATCACCACACTTCAGGTCGCAATGTTGAACACGAGATTTTCACTTTTTTCATGAAGGGCAAAAGCATAATTAAAATTTGTCGGGTGCTCTTCCGAATGGACCAATGGTGGATTTGTAACATCGGAGTCACATCGCCTGGATGAAGTTCAACAAACATGGGGACACACTTGTGAATCGGCATGTGTCATTAGGATTGCGGATTGCATGTTATTTTTTTTGTTCTCCCCCCACTCGTTTTCACAACGCGGAGGCCGCCAGAAGCTCCGGGAAGTCAGCGGTGTCACAATTCCGTCATCAGTCCCGTAATTGTATTTAGGCGTTTGCCAGGTCCATTGATTGGCTCTTGAAGGTCGTCATCTGAGTCTGAGATTTGCGTCGAAAAGGCAGCCTTTTGTAGGGCACGAACCACTACGAAAACTGCGAAATTATGCACAATCTGTGAAACGAAGTCGGCTGGCTATTGTGTACAAAATCTTAAAAACTCATCCACCTCCGACATCCATTGGTCAACATTTGCAGCCATGTTTTTTCCATTTGGTCGACATGTGAGGACAAATATGCGTTTTGCGTGCAAGCAATTTAATTTGTTTTTTTCCTCGCTCCTTTTTTCTGCCAAAGTCTTGTTTGTTTCACCTGTGCCCTTCATGGTCGCCTCCAGGCGTATAGGTTTCACTCACTCACTCATTCATCAATTTCGGATCAACTTCAGCTCGGGCGTAGTTTCTTTGAAGTTGGGCGCACGCCGTGCCGCTCTCACAAACGCAAATTTCTGCATTGAAACCCCCGGAAACAGCTTTCAGTTTCCAACAAGAAGATCCGAAGAAACCAAGGACCAAGGCGCATGAACGTTTTGAAATATACAAAGGGCCAGAGACAATCGGCGATGCCATGCCGAAAGGAGCGAATTGCCAGAATTTGTCAGGTGATTTATATCCGAAAATGCTTCACTTCTTGTAACAACAATTGAAGGGATCCCAATGCATGAAAAGGGCAGCTTCGGAACGCACACCTGACAAGGAAACGCAAAGCCGAAGCAAAATGCCAAGTACAGATATGGTTCCAAGAACTTTTGTCCCAGAAAAAACAGATCCAGTGACAAAAGTCGAAATGAGTGCAGCCACCATTTCCGCCTTACAAGCCATGATGCATAGTGAAAACCAACATGGCTTCATGGACATGGGACAGCGCTTCAACAACATGTCGGACAAGTCCGTGGATGAATTGAGAAAACATTCTATGGAAGAGTTGCGCTAGGAAAAAAATACCCGTGTAACTTTGGAACGAAGAATTTGTGACCTGGAAAACTCTGGTTCCTCATCATGGCACGTGCCGCCAATGGATTTTGAACAGCTGGACAAATCAGTGGTGGTCATTGGCGGCTTCATTGAAAGAATCATTGTGGATCTGGAATCGTTGATGCAAGAAATGATGTCGGGCATCGCCGGGCACAAGGACGTGGAGATCATCGAAACCACACCTCCGATTGTTTTACCCCATTTTGCTTCCCCAGAACGCGGCATGAAGTTTCATCAAAAATGAGACAATCCATGCAAACAAATCGTGTGCTTCGGAGAAAGATCCAAACCGGAGAGGCTTCGGTGCAAAAGGGTGAGTAAACTCCAACAAAACTGGTTGCATTGGATAGGTTTGCTGCCAAAGACTTGCATGCGAATTATAAGTATTATAAAGTTGGTGGAGAACTCGGATGGCAGGATGTTGCCCGTGGTTTACTTCAATGACAACGGCTCAGTGGTGAGCGATGGTGTACGAGAAGCGTTGGAGTCCCTCATTCCTGTAATGGAACAGGGCAACAATTTTCGAACGCGTGGTGTTTACAGAAAAGCTGGCCTGTGGGATGGTTCAACGCTTGTTCGTAAGCCAACGGATGATGTCCATCAGACGCAAGACTGCATTTGCATGCATGATTTTCCTCCAAGCCCTGGTTTTGACCCAGTGCCAACGAATGATGTCCGTCAAAAAATACAATCCATAACCCTGCAAGTGGTGGCTAAAAATTTGCAAGGTATACGTAACAACGATAAACTTGTCGATTGTCTGGCAAGACTTGATCGTTTTGATTTCCAACTTCTGTGCATGTCTGAAACTTCGAAAAGCGAACGTGGTGATATTTTGAGAACTCTTGGGCACCACAGCGCGTTCTCCGGTGGAGGTGGCCATTGCGGAACCATAATGTGTATTTCCGGATGCTGCAGGTGTGACGATTTGGCTTTGGGTGAACGTGTTTGCTCCTTATCATTCCGTGTTGGCCGGAAACGATTTGTTTTGTTTATCCCTCGCTCATTTTTAGCTGCAGAAGGGTACAAAGTTCTTGTACTGGGCAGCTTCAAGGCACTGCTGTTTGGTAACTTCGCACGCCACAAATGATGAAGTGGAACATGTGCATGCAATTCTGCGCTTTCTTCGGGCAATACCGTTCACGATGGACAATTTTCGTTGGTCCGTGGTGATTGCAATGCTTGCATTGGCAAGGCTGAAGAGCTTCACCTACTGGAATTTTTTGGTCCTTGCGGCATGGGGAAGGGAGGAATGACCGAAGCAACGCCGTGATTGAGTTCGTGTTGGATGGGAGGTTTTTGCATTTTCAATCGCTACATGGACCTGCCGCATGTGAATGACAGGAAGGTTTGTTCCCACAGCAGCTATGGAAGGTTGGTGCGAATTAATTTTGTTCTTGGTGCTGTGCAATTTGTCTTGGATGATGTGTGGTCCGATTTTGGCCTCCACATTGATTTTGATCGCAGGCGCGCACACTGCGAAAAATCCGATGCTTTGCCGGCACCCGTCGCTCTTACACGCAAAAGGCTGGAGACCACATTTTGATGACGACAAGTTAAAATGCATTTCCTGTAATTTGGACGTGCTGCCCCAAGCTGTCCCCTGCTTCTTCGAACAGGTTTTACCTCATAGTCATTATTTTTTTATGGCGGAGAAATTCGAAAAGACCAACCGATTTTCATCATTGAGGCTGAAACGTCGCACTAATGAATCCTGTCAAAGTACTTTTGTTGAAAAAACAGAATCGTAAAATGTCGTAATTGCCCGCGACAAAAGCGGCAACTTTGCAAAATTCGGCTTGACTCGGAATATTGATGCCAAAAAAAAACGACCATTTGCTATACAAAACCTAACGGTACAGCACTTTCCACAATTTCTAAGAACATTATGTGCAGGTGGTGTCGATGTGTTTTTAAGTGAAGTGCCTGCAATGGTGTGGTAATCGTTTTTTTTCCAAACAGATATATTTTTTATTGGGTCCGCATTTTTTTCAACATCATAGGAGGAGATCGGCTAGGTATTGGACATGTTGGTGGATGCCCTCCGACAAATTGATCTTGTTCTCAACGCTGCGAAAAAGAAAGCTCTTACCGACGCCGGGCCAACATCCAGCAAAGTTTGCATTTCCAAACGGAGTAAGTGTGGAAATCTTGGAACGAAACTGTGCACACAAATGGTTGGGTTGTATGATAAGCACTGACGATGGCCGCCACGGACTTGATCCCGAACACCATTTCCAAGCTGCAGCTAAAAAATTTTACGCAAACAAACCGTTGGTTGAAAAGTGCCATGGCATGGGCGACGGGACTGGCAAGAATTGGAAGACCAAGGAACACATGGGACTCCCAAATACACATGCACTCCCGATGGAAACTCTTAGGAAAGTAGAAGAAATGGGAGATGACAGCAAAACGGATGGTGGGGGAGGAGGTTAAATTGGCTGTTGCTGTGCCCCTGCGCGCTACATGGCCGCCTTCGGGCAAGCAGGTTTGACTCGACTCGACTCGTTTGCTCAAAATAATTCTTGCGTACATGATGTTTGCGCGCGTGGAACCTGCATGTCTGGGTTTGTGTCTGAATGCTGATCCATGTAGGGTTTTGATTGTGACCAAACAAACTCAGCCACAGAAATGTCTGATTTTATGAATCAGGACGCAACTGTCGTGAATGGCAACGATGTCGGACACAAATGGTTGAAGTGTATTCTGTCCGCTGCGTCCCTTCCAGCGTTCTTTGGTACCAAACAAACTCGGTGACGAGAAGGTTGCTCTCGCAGCTTTTCCTTCCTTGCTATGAGCAGGCCATTACACCTGTTTGTTTTTTGTCCCTAGCCATCGAACAATCCGGAGGAGCGGCTTGTACAAATTGGAAATGCTGCTTGCGATCGTCGGGCCGCCAAATTTTGTTGAATGGAATGCACCTTGGCTTTTAACGCCCGCTGACTGACTGAGTGAAATGCACCTGGAATCGTTCTCTGAATCATCGGAAGGAAAAGGCAACAATCGCTCAGCTATGTATATGTTGCAAACTTGGTCGGAACATTCATTTCAAAACCTCGCGTCAGTGACACATGGGCATGGAACAGTGCGTGAAAAGGTTCGGATACATGCTCCACTTGTGGTTGTTTGACTTTGTTGGCGCCCCAAAGAGGGCTCCCTTCGGACATGCACGAGCGAAGTCAAAGTCAACGAAATGCCTCGACGCGGTTGACGCAACTACGTTGACGCCTGTCCTCCGACAAGGGTGCGAAAGTGTCGTCCACCAATTTTTCGCTGGGCCAAAAGTCAGGGCAAAAAATCGGTCACTGATTTTTTGGTCTGCCTGAACACTGACCAGTAGAACAACCCTTGCTACTGGACATTCTGCGGTCAAAAAGGCGCGGAAAAAAATATGTTGTAACATAAATGTCTTATCGCCCCGGCCCTGACACGCACAATGTGTTGGTTGCAACACTTCAGGACACATGTTTCGGACGCTCACATACTTATTTAGTGGCCCGGGGTCCGCGTAATGCAACTAATTCAAATTCGTTTTCTGAGGGCATGTGACTTTTGACTGTGTTCCTGTATGCCGAGCGGCGGCCCATTTAGGGCACAGGAAGTGAAACGCAAAAGCATTGTATGT
>OMLO01004938.1_pt1 | contig 11191 bp, 13 predicted proteins | sample 1674811 | NCBI WGS metagenome assembly OMLO01 (sample SAMN06265003, study PRJEB25207) | coral metagenome | isolation source: Coral host | place: Mexico:La Bocana,Puerto Morelos, Mexico | collected 2008-11-13 | reverse complement strand
TTTAAAGAATGTATCGATTACATGCATTACGTCAGCATATATAATTGTGACACCACGATAGATAGATAGATAGATAGGAAAGCCATTTTATAACTCGTGCTACCTTACAGGTAGCCCGAGTAATTATTATCGTACAAGAAATTTAAACCTAATACATCTACGCAATAGTGATACGTAACGTGGCGTTTGTAAGGAGTGCTGACATGGCCAATATAAAAACATTAAACGAGAACTTCTAACTTGGGCCTTAAACAAATTTCTGTTCAGAACTGCTAGCTTGCACTTCCTCCTTCTTACACCATTTGGGTGTAAACTGTGGCATTAAAAACAGCAGTCAGTCCGGCCCGACACATAATGGCCCGGGGGGGGTACTCAAAAAAGTTTTATACGGGGAGGCTCCGCCCCGAGGTCCAACCCCTTACCTTTTTATATACCATTTTTTCAGAAAAGGCACCCCTTTCGTATACCTTTTATTGCAAAAAGGCACCCCTTTCATATACCTTCTTAAGAAGACTTATGAATAAGTCGTTAAAACAGGAAGTCTTCTTGTCATTTTTTTCACGTAGCGCGTAATAAATTAAAATGAGACAATCATAAGTTGCGTCTGCTTGATCTGTTTTAATTCAAGGCCCTTTTTAATACCCGAATGAGGATTTTCCCTCCCTTTCATATACCTAAACTTGTGAAATCCCTACCCTTTTATACTGACCTGAAGCCTGAAAAAGGTACCCCTTTCGGGCGGAGCCTCTCCGTACAGGCCATTGTAGGGAATACACCCCCCCGGGGCGAAGAACAACATTGATGACGGAAGTTTCGCATCCCATCGAGTGAGAAAGCATAACCCAGACTGATGGGGTTATAACTATAAGGACAGATAAATGAACAAAAACGCAATTATAGTACAATTAACGATGTTGGACCAGGATGATATGTCTATGCCTCTGATAGCCTTCGTTTAGGCCAGGCTACGCTATGCCTAGCCTCTTTTCACTTTCTCTGAGAACTGATCGATACGCTGATAGAAACCAGAAACCTGGCCTACGTTAAGGGGTGTATATTACAGCCAAATTTGGCGCATGAAACGAAATTCCGCAATCTCGTGACTTCCGATCTTGTGACTAGCCTCGTGATAAGTACTTTTGCAATTTCTAGTTAACTGTTAGCAGTGAAATTTCGTTGCAGAACTATGGCCATGCTATTTGTTTCTCTGATTGTCCTTTTTGCCTCATGCCAGGCAAAATATTTGCATGAACCACTCACTAAAGAAGCGATTGACTACATCAATTCTGCTCAAGATATTTCATGGACAGCGAACCCTGACTACGTCGGCTACGATGTGGAACATTTCAAGAGTTTGTGCGGTGTCCCGTTGGATGGCAATATCCCACCACGGCCATTAAAACTTGGACTCCTTTCAGGTTAGTTAAATCAGTGTAATCTTAAACATTTAAAAATTCAACAACAATAACTTTGAGAATGTCATAGGCTTCTTCCTCCCTTTCACTCAATCTCTCGGCTGTTGAACATAGCTTCGCAAAATATTTCATCTTCCGCTTCCCTGGCCCCTTCAGACAGGGGAACATGCGGAAAAAACTTCCATCATTTGCATTAGAATTGAGATCCTGCCCTCTTGAATAATTGAACTGCGCAACGAAATTCTAGAAGGATTGCAAAACAGTTTTCATCAAATTTTATGCGAAGTCATGAACGTGCTGATGGCCTCCCAACGCAGACGTAATTCGCGCCGGAAATACGTCTGCGTTGAAATGCTAGGGTCATTACAACCTCGTTCCCAGGGTCCTCTCTCTTCCTACCTCGAGGTAGGAAGAGAGAGGACCCTGGGAACGAGGTTGGGGTCATTAACCAAATTTCTCATGAAATCATCATGATCGTCGGGGAAGGAGAGGGAGGTGACGGTATTTGTAAAATTGAATGTTTTATTTCCTTGCTGATTTACAATGTAGAGAAGACAGAATATGAGGCTGTTGATATCCCAGAATCTTTTGATGCCAGACAGCAGTGGCCCGATTGTCCATCTACAAAAGAAATCCGGGACCAAGGATCTTGCGGAAGTTGCTGGGTGAGTTCGTTTCTTTAGACGTCCGATTTAAAGAGGGAGCTAGAGGGGAGAGACAGGACAGGGGTCAGGTTTGACTGTTGTTTGCACCCCACCCCTACATAAGTTTCAAATTGGAAGATTTTATATTTTACAGATTTTCACAGGAACCACTACTTCCTGTCAACCAGGAAAGTGACTTGTAATAGAAATGGAAAATCACTTGGCTTGGGTTTGCTTGATCTTGATATAGCAATAAATTCTTGACATTCTTTGAACTAACATGAAAAAAAATTTCTATAGAATTAGTAGAGATGGGGCTATACAAGAATATGTGGCTTAAAGGGTATGGTTTTTTAGCTGTTTTAGTCTGAAATAATTTATTGATTTTGGCCATTTTGGTGTCAAATGGGGTTTGCACTTTAAATATCGAATATGGGGTTTGCACTCTATACCTGAATTGGGTATGCTTTTTTAAAAGAAGTTATCCTACCTAATAAAAGCACATTGCTACGTACTGTTCTGAAGTAGGAAACTAATTACATGGCAGGTCTGAAACAGGTTGTGTATTGAGGGCCAGGTCATCATCAATAGGGTAGGGAAAATCCCATATCTTGGTCTAGGATGAGGGTTTTGGGATGTGGGCCCTCCATCTCAACACATTTTTGGTTGGAGTACCCTCCCTTCCCTAACAAACTAATACTCTACAGATTAACTTTGGGTAATACTTTCTTAGGCATTTGGAGCTGTGGAAGCCATGACGGATAGATTTTGCATCTCATCAGGTGGCAAACTAATGCCCCACATTTCTGCTGAAGATTTGCTATCCTGCTGTGAGGCTTGTGGCATGGGGTAAGAGGAACTGCATTTATTACAGGGTAATTTTAAAAAACTTTCAGAATTCTAGGAACAAATGAGTTATTTCACTGTTATTCATAACAAGTTGGTTCTTATGGTGAGCATTAGGAGGTGTCTCATGACAGACAGATTCCAAGATACCAATAGACTGTTTTACAGTTGTCTGCTCAGTGGCCTGGCCTTTGGATGACAGCGAGGCTAGAGTTGACTTTTGATACAGACCTCAATGCTTTTGTTGTGTAAAACAAGTTGTTCTGATGCTAACTAGGTGCATTTACATGACAAAAGCAGTGAGGTCTGTATCAAAACAATGTCAACTCCAGCCTCGCTGTCATCCAAAGGCCAGGTCACTGAGCAGACAACTGTAAAATGGTCTATTCTAAAGTTTAATTATTTTAATTCTAGGTGCAATGGAGGATTCCCGGAGGCTGCATGGTAAGAAAACCATATTACTATGATTGCACGCAGTGATAAATTTAACTATTGTCATTTTGTTCTGGGGGTTTCGTTGTAATCAAAATGATGTACCATAATTTTTGCTCTACAGGAATTACTGGAAGGAGAATGGACTCGTAACAGGAGGGCAGTATGATTCTCACGAGGGATGTGAGCCATATGAAATTCCTGCTTGTGATCACCATGTGAAAGGAAAACTCAAGCCTTGCAATAAATCCATTGCACCCACACCACCATGTAAACGCAAGTGTGAGCCAGGTAAGTGTTGTAGTCACAAGAAGTGAATATTGCTGGCAGTTCTTTCACATATATACACTCCTTTTAGTCTTTGCCAGCCTATGCTACTGTAGATTAGAATTTTTCTGTGATTGTGTGAGAAACCCAAGCTTCATTTATAATAAATTAATTAATTTATCAGGGCTCGACACTAACTTCAAAGTTTACTTTCCATCTCAAAATTTTACTATCCTAAAAGGATTACAGTTTCATAGTTGCTAACCATGTTTAATTAATAATAAAAAATCTTACTTTACTTTAGTCGTTAAAAAAAGGGGACACCTCATCCTAGATCCACTTGACCAGCACAAATTAAGTCCAGGTTGAGGATCAAACTCTGCAATGGCAGGCCCTTCAATACAAATCCTCATGAGGCAGTTTAATACTTCAACAGACAAGCCTGATCTCCAGTCTGACTTTATTTTCCCCATTACTGAGAAACCTCGCTCACAGCATGCTGTTGACAGTGGTAGAATCAGCATACCACGTGTTTATAGTACCCAGACCTCCTCAGGAGTTCTCTTGAATGACCACAATGATGTAAATTTGTCTTTTTAAGACGAGTAGCCATTGTCATATGGTCATTTGTATCATTTTCTTAAATTTTTTCGCACTTTTTTTACACTTAAGCCTTTTAATTAGGCATAAAATTTGCTTTCCATTGAAGCCCAAAATTTACTTTCCAGATCGGATAAGTATTTTGGTTCATTTTCGTTTTTTTTTACTTTCCAAGTAGTAAATTTACTTTCCAGTGGAAATCAGGAAAGTATTAGTGTCAAGCACTGATTTATTATTATAGAGATCATCGTGACCAACTCCATGCATGTTCTACCAACAGGGTACAATGTTTCTTACCAAGATGACAAGAGATTTGGGGAAAGTGGTTATTCTGTAAGCAGTGAAGTGGAAAAGATTCAGACAGAAATAATGACCAATGGTCCTGTAGAGGGTGCATTCACTGTCTATGCTGACTTCCCTAGCTACAGGAGTGGTAAGTGTTTCCATCTCAAGTTTGACTTGCTAGTTCTCCCAACTCACACTGTCTTACATCTCTCTTATTATGATAGTTCCTTGACTGATGATTTATCATTTGTCTAGGTGTATATCAACACACATCTGGAAGTGCACTTGGTGGGCATGCTATTAAGATCTTGGGTTGGGGAACAGAGGATGACAAACCATACTGGTAATATACAGTAATCCTCGTGTACTGAAATTTTCTGGAATTTTCTTGAAATGTGAAACACAAAATAAATCATTTTCATTTCTACCAATTTATTTTTAGGCTTGTGGCAAATTCCTGGAATACTGACTGGGGAGACCAAGGTAAAATGTAACATGTTAAGAAGGTATTCACTGATTATGACATCTAGATGGCAATTTGCAAATAAGACCATACCCTAGAGAATGGACCAAAGGTTAAGTGACAGTGACATCACATGACAGCCAGTAGCAAAGATGCTTGGACAAACATTCTGCTTTGTAATGAAGCTCACAAGCTGCTTATTGTCTCTCTTTACAGGCTACTTCAAGATTCTGCGAGGATCAGATGAATGTGGAATTGAGTCTGGCATTGTTGCTGGACAACCAAAGTTGACAGAAGAACCAGTGAAGAGTGTTTTAGCTTAAACTTCTACATAAATGTATCAGGAAAATTTGAATGGAATCTAATGATTTTCCATGCTAAGAATCCATTCTGTAGCTGATTCATTGTTAATAAAAAATGATTACAAAGTACAATACTGTTGTCTTCAGACAAACAAATGAATATGAAACCTTTTTAAAGCTGTGCCCTAGAAGCACCCAGGTGCCACAGGCAATTAACTTTTGCACTGGGCTGAATGTTAAAGTGCTGGGCACCTGGGATTTTATGATTGAGAACCTTAAGGCTCTTCATAAGTTCTTCTTAGACCACAGCCTTGCTCTTTACAAGAGGAGGAGAGGCTCACAACAAACCTCCTTAAAAACAAATGAGTTATAGGTTTAAGGAGTGAGCTGAGATTCCAGTAGAGAAAGAAAGCTTGTGAAAGGATGGTACCTACAAAAACAAGTTTAAATTTTGTTTAATAATCTTCATCAAGATATGGGACAAGGAACAGAGTTCTGAGTTCTGAAAGAGTCAGATGTCAGCTAATGAGTTGTTCTTTGAGGGTTGCCAAATAATTACATCATTGCCACTTAATTTCGCGCGACTTCAATTTCGGGAATTTGGAATAGAAGTATTTCATGGAACTTACGATGGCTCCCTATAGTTTACAATCACACCCATGCTGAGGACAAAAGCTTAAATAATCTGTGCATACTTGAATGAAAACGTAGGTGTTTTTCTATAATTTACGACTTTAACATGGGCTCAAAAAGCAACACTGACAGTGAATTTTCTCATGCTTCCTTCAGTGAAATTCTGTAAAACTTGGCAGACTGCTAGTAAATATTTTACCAAAGCCGGAGCTTGTTTTTCAGGGAAATCTATAAGACCAGTTTTTTTAAACACCAGTAAAAGACATCAATTTGCAAAAATCGAGAAAAATGCCCTTACAAACAAACCCTTCTTTTTTCGTGATTAAAATTTGTGTCCAGCAGGATGCAATATAAGGAAATTCAAGAAAATCAGCAATAAAAACAGTAAAAATAAGTTTTGGACATTTATAATTCAAGACTAAGGCGCAAATTTGTAGCAGAGATGATAACAAAACACTAAAACCCAAGTTTGAGAGGACTGGATGTAAAAATGAATGCAAAAACAACATTCAGAACATAACACTAGCACGCACAATGCAATACATGATTACCCTATGGAGCCACCTTAAATTTTGCAATTTGGACAAATTGCCATTTTTTAAGGTAGTTAAATTTCGAGAATTTCATAACTGATGCTTGTTTTTTAAACTTCGATTTCTGTATTTTGTTTAACCATAACAATAGAAATGTAACAAGCCCTCCTACTCACATGTCAACTCTTAACAGACAGAAAACTTAAAAAAGGCTTTTATAAAGGTCACTAAATTTTGCATCTTTAATTTTTCGCGGGACTTAAAATTTCACTTACTTTTTTAAATCACAAAATGTTAATACCTTGATACTTTACCTTAATACTTTACAATACCTTACTATCGCTTATTTTTACAAGATTTAAAAGTCTCGTAAAAATAAGTGAGAGTAAGGTACTGAAAGCTGATGGAGTGTCTAATATCTCTATCTAGTGTCAAATAGCTGTACAGTATTCTGGCGAAGAGGTGTCCACCATTTCTTCACTGACATTGTGCAGTTGTCTTGCTGAAAAAGTAATCAAAGTCATAAGGTTCCAGATTTTTCCTTCCTCCAACTGAAAGCTCATGCCTCTCATAGGATTTAATCTGAAAAGGAATTAAAAATGATAAAATTACAAGATGAACAAGCCACAGAATTAACATCTAAATGTACAATCCCTCAAAAGATAAAAGTCCCCAAAGACATCCCATGTTAAGTCTAAAACTATGTACCCGTGTACCTTCCTGCAGTCCTTATATATACTTAAATGTGGCACACAAAACTAAACTGCAAGAATAGACAAAAAGAAAGTCTTGCAATTGCACAAACAGCTTACAGCAAAAGAATTTCACATACCTGAGAGAGGAAGTCTTGATCTGTGCTAGGTGTGATATCCAGTTGTGAGACCTTGTTGAACAAATTGTGAGCTGCCAGTATATCAGGTACTCTGCACTTTGTGAAGAACTCAACAACATTTGTACAATCTCTATAGAGGAACTCCAAGGCGTGAGGGTGCATTGGTTCCACCGACTGACTGACATCTATAAACCATACTTTGTTTTCATGCCACAACATGTTGTACTCACTCAGATCTGCATGAATCAGTTTGCATTTCTGGTACATTGTGCACATCATCTAGAAAACATCACTTGATATCAAATTGTAGTTTAACACTGTGCTGTATGGCCAATGTTCTGTGATACACATACACTGTAAGGATTTCACATTTTAAACTTCTTGCATTCATTTGACACTATATGCCTTCACTTAAATATACCTCTATAAGGAATACTCGTATTAAGTCACTCTGTACCTGAACACACTGCTCATATGCCAGCTGCAACTGACGTGGAGACAAAACGGCATCTTTCAGTTTTGGTGCAGGCTGTTGATCTTTGCCTATGAAACTCATGACCAGAATGTGTTTCTTCAAAAGTGCAACAGTAGGGCAAGCAATATCAGCTTTCTTCATCCTGTGAACAACAATAACTTTAATTAATACTTTTGATGAACACAGTATGTCATCCATCTTTTGCTCCTTAAAATGAGTTGATAACTGTACAGTGATATACGTTATAGCCTTAAAACTTTCTCAGTTGCAGCTCGGTAAATATCCACCACTATTCACCTCCACTTCAGTGATTGTTAATTAGTATTGATAGAACGTTAATGTCATTCATAAACACGGCTGTTGATTCAGATGAACAAGAAGAACAGTGCACGAAACCAACCTGCTTAGATTGCACATTTCTTTCTCTGCCCAGAGCCTGATTACCTTCCTAGGATTTTGTTTGCTGAAGCGATCTCTGAATCGATGGTCATCCTTGATATAACGATCTCTTGTCTTGAATTCATTCAAAGTTGTCTTGAACACTTTAACTGCACACTCCTCGGGCATTGGCTCTTCTTCCCTCCTTTGCATTAAAAAAATATACTTCTCTCAATGTCAGACCAAACAAATTAATTCACATTTTTGCTAGAGAATTTAATTGCAGGCCCAAGAAGAGCCCACAACCTATTTTGCATGCCATATCTCAATTTCAGAGATAAATTCTTCTGCATCCATTTCCACTCAAACAAGAATATTTTAAAAGATGGTCGCTGCACTAGCCAAGCGTACTCGATTTTCCAAACCAGTTTCACATCATTAGAGTGATAACTTACATTTAAGAGATTGAAACTGGAAAGAAACGGAAAGAATCCTCAATTCTCAAAAGAAGAGCAGCAAGTGATGAAAGCTAATGCAAACTAACAGTTGAACCATAGTTAGTAGAGACCCCTCTACTAACTATGGTGGAACCAAAGAAGGTAACATCTCCAATGTTCTTTTCACATGAATACTCTGCAAATATGGCAACCGTTTTTACATGAACACTCAACAAATTTGGCAATGGGAACTTACATTAAAAATCTCTCAACTCATAAGTTTGCTAGCCCACACTTCCTAACCATTGGTTATTTCTAGTTATCAAGACCTAGTTCACAAACCTTCCACCATTAGCATGGAAGACACATGCTTCTTTTCCTGTACTGATACAGCCATTCACAGCTTCCAGTATTTCTCCATTTACCAGCTTGTACAACATCAGTCTGGTCTTTGGATCTAACACTTGTTCCTGTAAACATACACAAACCACCCAATTAGCAAAGTAATTAAAAATGGTAACTGCAAAATATATAAATCATGCCTTATAGCTGGTACCAAATGTTTTTATGAGCCCAGTGCATTTCAGCCTAAAGTAACAAAGAGTACACCTCAATGGTGGGGCACAGGAGATACCGAACACTGAAGGGAGGCCCAAGGCTTATTAACAGCCAGGCACTGGGCAAATTGACTGGTTGTGAGGATGAATTTGCCCACCTGATTTGACCATCTGGAGGAAATGTTTTTCTTATAAAGAAGTTACATTCAAAAAGTTTGGCTTGTGTGTAGATACCAGTTGCCCTTCTGCTAAAAATGTTAATGAAACCCCTGGGTCCTGGGGCATTCTCCTCCAGAAATAGGATTTCCAGCAATCTGAGGCCAAGTTGGCATATTGTAAGGGTGCATTTTTTTTTAATTTAGGGGGTTCCACCAAATGCCACTAGATCTGCCCAAGCATTCTCAATGGCATGTTTCTCCCAGATAAAAACAACACTCCTTAAATTCAATAGAGTATTACTTACATGTGTCGAATGCTCTTTCTTCTCATGAAGTCGAGCACTCTGCCTTTCCTCGCGGTAAGAGTGTTGCTTCAAAGTATTGAACACACTGTTAGAAAGCTTGAGATCAAGCGCTGAATTGCCAACATCACCAGAAGCAAAACTTGGTGGGAACTGCAAAAGAAACAGAATGGAAATGTGAAATGTTTTTATCAACAATTTGTACAGTTACTGCCAGAAATAGGGCTGCAGCAAGTGGGTTGCATTTGTCTTCTTAAGCACAATGGATTACCAGTACTTAAACTCACAACTTACCTTTTCCATTATCTTTACATTGCGTCGTCCACAAACTGTTGAATCATGTTTGGTAATTATTTCCTTTTTCTTGCCAGGAGACTGTTTAGGAGGAGCTTTAGAGGGCACAGGACACTCTGTGGAGACATTGAGAACTACCAGTGAAGAAATCAAAGCTTTGTACTATTATTTGGCATGAGCTTGCTCACCTAGATCTTCATCATTCCAGTCATCTGAATCTGAAGAACTGGATTCATCCTTCAACACCGGATGGACATTGCGAAAGTTGTCAAATGATACCGAAACTGAAAACAAAGAAGACACAATCTAAGATCTGTGCACTTTGAACAAACTCAACAGCAGTACGTTGCTATTTTTGTTGTTCTCATAAGGTTGAGGTCAGTTTTATGTTGTCGTAGAATTGGGTGATTCCGGGAGAGGGTCTGGAGAAAAATTGGGAGAAGGAAAAGGGAAGGAGGGGTGAACGATTTTGGAACTGGCAGAGTATGCATGGTAGAGCATTTTGGAATCCAGAGTGCATTGTGCAGTGAGGTATAAATTTGTAGACTGCAAAATTTTTAACTAACATTGCATTCCCCTATCCATTATCAATAGCTCTTATGAAACAGGCTAATATAACCTGACTGGTATTCAATATGAACCAGAGAGCAGCTTAAGGCCTAAAAATGTTGACCTCAGTCTGCAAAATGTCATATAAAAGATTGCTCAGTGTATGATGTATCACAATGTATACATGCGCATGCATATGTTGTTGTTTAAAAATTAAATTCCTCTGTCTCTTAACCCTTATTAGGGCTAGAAGACAAAGGAAATTGAGAATCAAACTAGGTTAAAATTATTTTTACCTTAATTTAATTAACTGCAACACATACAACCTTCACTCACAAACTCACAAGTGTAAATACCTTTGCTGTCCCCATTGTATCTCTTTTCCATCGAATCAATTGTACGATCATACTCTTTATCATACTCAAGCTGAATCATCTGAGCCAGAAGAAAATCATTCTCAGTGTCTGGACTTGTGCCTCCTGTGAAGCAACAAACAAGCCATTTTACTTTAAAAACAAAAACACCGCCATGGATAGAGGTTTTCAAATTCTCATCCACAAAATAAATGCTCTATCACTGTGACGTCTTTTAGAGGGGGGCATAAGGGGGGTCTAAAAACCGCAAAACCGCACAAAAATACGCCAAAAAACCGCAAACCGCATCGGATTTCTTCCCGAATACCGAAACCGCATGTACATGGAGGCCACAATACGAAAGCTGACGTCAGCAAGACTTGTGATATATTCTGATAACATTGTACTTTAATATTAAACTGTAAGCTGATATAAT
>OMLO01004937.1_pt1 | contig 11192 bp, 4 predicted proteins | sample 1674811 | NCBI WGS metagenome assembly OMLO01 (sample SAMN06265003, study PRJEB25207) | coral metagenome | isolation source: Coral host | place: Mexico:La Bocana,Puerto Morelos, Mexico | collected 2008-11-13 | reverse complement strand
CAGGTGGAAAACGCGGGGCCGGGGTCCCGGGATACGGGGTCCCGGAGTGTGGAAAACGCGGGGTCTGGTGGAAAACGCGGGGTACGATTTTTTTTTTTTACCAAAATATGAATTTTCCTCACTAAATGAGAAGCCAAAATTTAGTTAGCTTATATTGCGATGAATATCACTTCAGCACCTTGGCCTCAAATGCGTTGCTCGAACAAAAACGCAAATTAAGCATCTCGTGAAAAATAAGACCATTCAAGAGCCAACGTGTAGTGCATTGTAAGTGGGCGTCGTTGTGTTACGTGACACATTTTGAGACTTCCATTTACGATTTGAAAAACTTTGTCTGCGTACTTTTGACCTGCTGTGAAAAGTGTATCGATTGTTTTGTTTGAAATGAATATTGCATGCACCGTAAAATTTAATTAAAGTTGATTATTTACTTTCTTCTCAATTCCGAAAGGGCGGAAGTCGAAACACTGATAACTCAGCATTAGAGCACAGGTGTAAAAATAGCATCCTTGGATTTGAACAAAATTCTCATGGTGAAGGTTGTTTAGCAGCCTACCTTCTTTGGCAAACAAAGCAATCTCGGCTAGCCGCTCACTCCCTCCCGTTGTTCCTCCGGGGGTGGGTACGGCTACACGTAGGCTTAGGCTCTAACAGTTCCAGTACTCACCACCAACGCGGTCACTCCCAGGCGAGGATCACTGCTCACTAGCGTGAGAAGGCGGCTAACACAAATTGGCGCGTGCAGGAGCCCGATTAAAATCCGAAAAGTACATGGTAATCGACCATGCTTTTCCGTTCTGTGTTTGAAAAGATAAATATATAGCCACGATGATCACTTGTGTCAAAGTCGAGAAGTTTGAGCCATTTGGTAAAGCCTTCTGTTCGCAGCATCCATTTGCGAATGCTCCAAGTCAGGCTGATTCACCTTCGAACCAGGAGGACAAGAACCAAACAGTAAGCTTGAGTGTTGTAAAACAAATCAATGACCCCCTTTAATGCCTGGTATTAAAGCTTGGGCAACTAAACTAGCCTGACATCTGGGCGCATCTGGGTGGATTGCAATGGACGTTGAATTTACCAGGCAGCAAAATTATAAGATAATTTGGTTTTATTACACCCATTTTGAAATCACTGGTTATCCTTGCAATCTGATTGGGTCTCAGCGGTGAGATTTACTCACAAATCGCACCATTTTTGCTCTAAATTGCTTCGTTTTCTCAGCCAATGAGAATAAGACAGTAAAACTAAACAACCAATCACATTACGTTGACATGATGGTGACATGTTTTCAAAATGCAATGTAAACGCATTTCTGGTTTCGGTTTTTTGACAAACCGGCTACTGGTTCAAGAAATAATGGTACTGACCAAAATCTTGTAGTGTGTATTTCGGCTATTAATTGTGCGATTTCAAAATGGATATAATAAAGTGGCAATTGAACTTTGGGTCGTGCAATTTTGGTCTGAAATCATTTGGGATTTCAAATCAAACTCGCGCTGCGCGCTCGTTTGATTTTGAAATCATGCGCATGATTTTAGACCAAATTGCACTCCACTCAGTTCAATTATTTATCAACTGAGTTGATAATGTGAATTGGCCACCGTAAAGAGATTTGAAAGCTATAAGCTTGCCTTCAAACGTCTGGAAATCACAGATGTAATTACAAATATCGATTCGCTCCACTACCCGGTTTTAGTAGTGCCTTGAGTTGTAGTACAATCGAAGTTACATGATTTTTGTTTTGTCTAATGGTTCCATCTGCCCTAGTCTCAAACTCCAACTTAAAATTGCCTCACACTTATAGTTGTACATCTCTCTCTTAGTTCCTTGCCCCCAGGTGGGGGATAGGGCCGGAAAACATAGTCTATTACTATTGTTGTTATTACCATATTGTAATTTCATATATTTATTTTATTATACCATATAGTACGTCTCTTTTCCTATTTTATTTTCTTGAAGATATTAGCAATTTTGCTACTTCAAATTCGAGGTTAAATAAAGGTTATTTGATTTTGATTTTTTGTCTTGGTCCACATCTACATTGCTTCCTCGTCGATCAGTGTAAAACACAGATTGCTGACTACAGTCTGCAGATCGATAGTAAAATGCAGACTAATGATATGCAGACTTCAGACTAGGAGTTAGTTAGTTAGTAACTTTATTTCAACACGGTAAAGTCATCAGGACTTCAGACTGCAGACCAGACCAGACAATTTAAGTACTGCCGTACATAGCCGTATGTAGACATACATAGCCCTACATAGCAATGCCTAGGTGGCTGATTGGCTATGCTACTCATCATCTATTCTGTAGATAAAGTAAGTAGTGTAGTGGTCTGCCCTTGTTAACCAAATGATGGCCGCTTCTTTGCATTTTTGAAGTGTCTGGGAAGAAGATTTAGATAAAGTTCTGAACAACTAGTAGACTTATTCTAAAACAATTAGATTTTGCTCTTGATTCCTGTGTGTGATAGCTGAATGGCCTGTGCCCTCTTCAACTATCACGCTAAAGAAATCTCAAGCTCATAATCTAATTGTTTAATAGAAACACATGTGGAAGGCTGCAGGGACATGAGTCAACATGTGAGTGTACCACAGCTTTTTTAAATTTCTACCAAACTTCTACTTCTGTTTCTATTAAACAATTAGATTATGAGCTCAATATTTCTTTCGAGTGATAGTTGATGAGGGAACAGTTGTTCAAAACTTTATCTAATATCATTTCACAGACACTCCAAAATCACCAACAAGCGCACACCACTACATTACTCACCATCTATCACAGAATAGATTGAGACTAGCGTAGGCAATCAGAGAATGGCATTGTGATAGACCACTGGCAGATTTATACTAAAACTCCATATATTATCTATTTTTCAAAGTTCTGTGACAAAAAATAGAAAACAACTTGTTTACCTTGATCATCAGAATATAAATAATTTAGAAACACAGAACAGGCACAAGCTGTAACAAATATGTAATGAGCAAGAGCTTGTCAACAGCTCATGTTTGTTCTGTATTTCTATCGAGTTAAAGAAACACCATGTTCAACCAGGCAGTGCCCATTTTTTTCTGATTCACTTTATTGTTACATTGTTCAGACTTATAAGTGGAAGCTACGATCACTAAGGGAAAACCCAGACTGCTATGAAGAGGTACATGATTGTTTGATTTATTATTTAATAATTTATGTAAATATATAATATGTATTTTCTGGTCGAGAGATCCTAACTAACCAATTCAAATGAAAACTCAAGGGGCCATAATTTTTTATTTTAGAATTTGATAATTCATTTTATTACAGAACTACAGTGCAGCCGAGCTTAAAATTGACCATCTTTTGCTTTATCATGAGTCATGATGCTTCCATCCTTACTGATCTTACTGTAACAGAAGGCCAGCCCATAGCCACTGTATCTATTATGTGTATCCAAGATTTGTACAATGCAGATTATCATCTGATTTTGGCCAACTTGGCCAACTTAAGACCTCATTATTTTGCTACATGCAACTAAGAATCAGGTTAGCTGTTATTAAATTTTAAAATTGTTAATTCTTTGACCTTTTCAGTTATTCATCCAAAACAATACCATTGTTTGGAGTGTAGGAAAGTCACAGAGGGGCAGAACAGTCAAGAAATGTTACACAGTCAAGTCAGCAGTGTTGGATTGTTTGTGGTGTACGTTTCATCTTCCCTCAGGGCATTCCAGCAGAGATCAGGACTCGATGATTACTGGTAAGACTAGCTGTTATATAATAAAAAATATGTGTAGATCATAGAGTGCACATTGCATTTGTGCCGTCAGTTTGGCTCACTTTACAATATAATGATTTCATTATTCAAAGATTAAAGCTTTTCCCATAATGTTTATTTCTATATGGGACTGTGTTGGACTATTGCTATTTAAATGTTTTGTTGAAGCAAAGAAAGCTACGCCATTTTGGGGGGCTAATTCTAAGAATGCATATGTATGTTAGCCCATGGGATAGCTTAACTACAGCCGTATAGCAGTATACAGGAAATTTAAAATACAATATAATTTGTGTGTACTAGGACTCACTGACCACCTGTAATAAGGCCTTTTTTGGAGAGTAGTATGATCGCAGGTTAACAGATTTTGTATCTAAATGTATTCTGACCCACTTCTTTTAAAGAATCTGCAATGTACAATAATAGTACATGTACCACTTGTATCCATTTATGTATAAAACTGTGTGAAATGAATTTTTCCATTTGTAGGCGAACCATTGCACAGCCTTTGTATAGTTCAGAATGACTGCATTGACATACTGACCAAAGATGGAGCCTTGTTTACCATAACTCTCCCATTTCCAGTTAGTATCAAAAACTGATAGCAGCTTATGTAGCGTGTGCAAAGAAACATATCTCTGTGCAGTATTCAAACCTTTCACTGCTTCAGAGACTTAATATACAATGCTGTGAGAGCACAAATCACGGAAGCTACATGTGCATGGATCTTTGTTGAGCTACATCATTTATGTATTTAGTACTTAGTACATACATGTAAAATAGAAATTAAAATTTTTTTATGACAGCCTACGGACATCTCTTGAGCAGTGGAAGAATTAAGTGCACATTTTAGAAATGTCTTGCTCTTCAGGCTGAAACATACACATGTATGACTTATTATCTACATATATCTACATTCTCGCAGTTGGTTGATTATTAAAGATTATTAAAATTTTAGAGATTTGGTGGGGGGTTTAAATCTAGTCTTGACTTTCAGAGGGGGTCTTAGGTCCAAGTTTTTGACATATGGGGGGGTCTTACATGTACATGTATGTCTTAGTTTTTGAGATTCAGAGATGTTCTTTGGTTTAGGTCTTTCAAGGCTGTGGTCTAAGAAAAATTACCAGGAGCTTAAAGGTTCCTGGCCATTTATTCCTGCAGCAATAAGCCTAATATATGAGAAAAAAGTAAGCTTGGGCAGAAGTTTGTCACCTCAGTAGCATACAGGCGATTCTATAACATAGTCTTGTTTTAGATATTACTGTTGGTATTATGTCTTAGTTCTTTAGACACTTGCTCAAAATTTGGCAATAATAATTATAAAAAGACTATTGAGTTTAAATTGTGAATCTTCTTATGGCAAGTTGAAGTAAAGCTTTATAGCCATTATTATAAGTTTGTAAGAACACTAATATCACAGTTGACTTCGCAAGAACTTGGTCATGTCTTAGAAAATTGACGATATTTATGGTATAATGCTAGATTTAAAAGAAGAGCATTGAATCATTTTCTTTAGAACTTGAGAATTGTTCGGACATCTTTGGATGTCTTTGAAAGTATTCGGAAAACTTCGGATATGTTCGTGTTGTCTTCGGAAATCCTGGTACTCTCTGGTTAAAAATCTCATGCCTTTGACTCTAAAAAAGTTGGCAGGTATACATAACTTCTAATACAACAAAATGGTCAGGACAATTAAATACACGAGATATCCTCCTTTTTAGGTAAAACAGGTAGTTTCCTTAAAAGAGGGATTGTTGCTTGAAAGAACAACAGAACCAGGAGAAGTCATGGGTCAGAAAAGGTAACTACTTGATAAGAACATCTAAACATACTTTATATTCATACATTGTATAAAGTAAGAAGACATTCAGAGTTAACATAGATCTCTATCAACGTTAGAAATATTGCCAAGTTTTGCTATCCTTTACATCTTTGTATTATCATCTAAAGTAATAAGTAGCAAAGGTGTGTTGGGTTAGCATGTCCAACAAGAATGGAGATGTTGCCATACTTCTCTACACTTAGACTTACAAGAGGTGAGCTTTTCAAGAAAATCAAACTACCATGTTTGACCACTTTTCTACTTTTCCACTATTTTTGTAGATTACTGCAACACAAGTATAGTGTGTATTCTTGTTGTGAAGATTGTATGTTTCTTTCCATTCCAGGGACGTCCCCACCATGTTTAGTGTTCGACATCCGTTAGATGAACCAAGGCCAGTTATATCAAAAGTTCAAGGTACAATTCAGAACATTTGATCATTCCCTGAAATAGACATCTCTAAGAACACACCTTTATCCAGAACTGCTTTTCAATTTGGCCACTAAGGTTAAACTATTAGATATGTGAGAAATCCTTAAGGTCAAACTTTCACTGAGAATCTTTACCTTACGATCTTTGTGGTACATGAAAATTTGTTACCTGTACTAACTACAGGTATGCATGTACCAAGTAAATTTCAAAATCTTGCTGAGCAGAAAACTCATAAATCTTGCCAGGATTTTAGTGATCACATCCAAATTTCAGTTTCACATAAATCTTGGCTAGAGCTTAGTAGCCATACTTGATAATTTCAAAAGGATCATGCGGTCAGAATGAAAAAATCTGACAAATGTCTTGATCAGACTTTTTTAAGCAAGCGTAACACTCATCTAGAAGTCAAGGGCTAAATTGGACAATACAGAAACATGTTTACATTGTATAACAAATTTTTTAATTTTTGTTTTAGGAAAAATATCCAAAATCTGTGACCCAACTGTTAGTTTGGTGTTTACATGTAGTGATCCTCCACTGGTCATGACATATGACTTTGTCATAGGATTGCATTCAGTTTGGCATGTAACCAAAGCAAGAGCCGAGGTACATGTAACTATGTATAATTATATAGAAATTGTAGACTAAGGTGATATTAATTTTATTATTAATACAAGGCAACTTGAAGATTTTTAATATTTAGTGCAGAGTGGCTAAAATTGTTTTTAGGACCAAAAATAAAATTCATATCTTCAAGCCACCATGTAATTTTCTTTTTACTACATGTTTGTCATTAGGAAAACTGACTGTTTGCACAAGCAACCATGAAAAAGTGGCAAATAATGTCATTAAGAATTTATAATTATGCCACTTGGGTCAAGGGGTCAAGGATGTAGCTTCGAATTTTACAAGTGGTGTATTTACCAGTAAAACACTTGAATTAGTCTGTGATAAATCACATAGTTTTGTAGAGTCCAAACACAGTGACCTGCATTGTATATGATGAGTTTGCTGGACTTTAGATTGAGAATTGGGAGCAAGTGCTTGCTGTGGTCTTTCTTTCTGTTGTGTTCTCGGGAAAGACAAACTCTCACAGAAATCTAAATAGAATGATGTTAGAATGATGTAAAGTTCCCGTATGACAGAGGCTTTTCAATCCATAATAATTTGGTTATATCAACTAAGTTGAAAATGTAAATTTGCCACCGTAATGAGTTATAAAGCTGACATGTCGAGCGTTAGCCCTTCGTCAGAGCGAAGGGCTAATGCTCGAAACGTCAGCTTTATAACTCGTTACGGTGGCAAATTTACATTTTCAACTTAGTTGATATAACCAAATTATATTGTTACCCCCACCGATGCAGCACCACAGTTTCTTTAGAAACTTTCTCCCTTTTTTCAATCCATAGTTAGCTCTATCAGCATGGACTACTGCCCACCTTAAGAAGCATTTCTGTAACAAACCACTGTATTTCTTGGATTTGACCTTTTCCATAGGATTGCCCAGAGTCCCCAGCACATGTAGACCACCCTGCTGAGTTGCATTTCAGCAACATTCTTCATCATCCTACCCCAGTGCTGTCTGCTGGTGCACATTCTCGACTGTCTGTGGCCACTCCAACATCCTTCTCTCCCTTCAGAATTACACCCACATCAGCCATCAAAGCTCATGCACAGTCCCCTGCTCCAATTCGTCTATTGTCACCAGCACTGAATCAGATCTCTTTTAACAGGACAATGTCTCCTGCAATAGGTAGGTGAACGAGAATGTACAACAGTTAAGTATGTTAGGTTACTGTGTGAACTTCACTTGAAATTCTTATTATTGTATTCTGTACATGAAACATACAAAGGGTTGCACAGATCATTAAATAACTTAATATGTTACATGTAGATAGAGAAGAAATAATTTTTTTTTTCCTACAGATTCCCCCTTAGGGATAGGATTGCGATCTCCTCTTGCTTTGTGCTCTCCATCTACATCCTGCTGTTCAAGCAAAGAGGAATCATCCTGGGACAGCTTTCAGCCACTGTTGCCGGAAGTGTGTCTCACTCAGGTGTGGCAAGAAACTCAAATTGCTGTCAGGTAATTTCTGTTTTTTTTTTTTTTCTTTTTTGAAATCTTAGAATGATTATTTTTCAATAAGTATCGCTCTGTAAGTTAAATTTAGTGGCCATTTTACAATTAGACCCGTAGCCCGCAAGGGTCTGAATGGGCTTTGACCCGTGGACTTGAGGGTGAAGTGTCTTTTAGAATTGTTTTAGTATCACCCAACTAGTTGGACAGAAACAGCAATAATAAAGTTAGTAAATGCTGGTTGAAAGAAGATTTATTTGGGAATAAAACAAAAGAATTTCACTACTCGATGACTACACTGTACATGTATTACTAATAGTCCTCTAGTAGCGTAGCCAATCAAAATGCGGGATTTGCATCAGTCCACTAGTTGGGTGATACTAATAGATATTGTTCTACATGTAATCAGACAATTCAGTATTTGCAATTATGACCAAAAGATAAAAGAACAGTGCAGTTCATGAATCACCCAATTTTCAACTAATGAACCAGCTGAAGTTGCCAAGATTTCGCACAATGTATCCAGGACTGTCATAGTGATTATGTTGTGAATGCCCTGTTGCCTTGATCATCTCACCATTAAGAAACCTGACAAGTTACTTTGTGGATGAAAAGCTTCATCAATAGCATGTTCCTCTGTAGCCATCATGCTTACACTTAGCCTTAACACATACTTTTGGCTTCAGCCCTTAATGATTGTTGTGGTATGATCATTATTCTAGTTTACACACATGCCAGTTACAATCAGACACTTTTTCTATTTCATACTATCTTCATGCTAAGGACACTAGCTAAGTTGAGGCAATACGTTTGATAGATATTTGAGGAAGCTGCTCATGATAGAGGAGATGTTTTACAAAGATTAGTTTTGGCACACATTCATGGTCATTTGCAGTAAGTTGCTTAGCCTCTTTCAAGGTCCAAGTCACTTTCTGTGTATTCTGATCACCTTTTATCTTATTTACAACCAGATATGGTATCAAAGGGAAAGCTTCAAAAGCATTCCTTACACAAGACAAGTCTGGTGCTACTTTTTTGTGCTATCTTTTGGGACAATTGGATAAATTAAGGTAATATGGGTGAAAACTTTCTTTCAGCATTATGATGGTATTTTATTTACTCCAGGGTTTGTACAGGTCCTAGAAAGCATGGAAAGTCCTGTAATTTTATTGTGGCAATTTCCAGGTTTGGAATGTCCTGGAAAAAGGCAATTGGTCCTCGAAAATTCTGGAAATCTGTTGAATTCAAGTAAAAAATTGAAATTTATGGTCAACAGTAAGGAGAATTAATATTGCAATCTAGGGACTGAATGGGTTAACAAGGTGATTTTAAGAGTTCCGGAAAGACATGAGACACAAGTCATTGCTCAACCAAGTCTTGGATATTATCTGTGACAAATCTGAAGTATGGTCAGACATCATGCCTGAAAACCTAATTTATTTTAAAAAGACTCCTGTTTATAGATCATGTATATTCATCTTAAATTGTTTCAGTAGTAAGAATAACTGTTGTGTGTGTCTCTTGTGTCACAGAGGAGTGCAATTTACACAAGGAGGTGACTGTCTAGAATTCACAAATGCGTTTGAAATACCTGCTAGAGATGCTGTCTCAATGGAGGTAATGTCTATGTTGATATTACTGCACTTGTAAACCCTAATTGCAGCTACTTATTTAAATAAGGACGACACCAACTTTTACATAATCCTTTGGCTGCTCACAACTGCAAACAAGGCTAGTGATATTCTGAACAGTTGTTCATATGTATGTGTAAGTGGTGAAATGAAATCAAGGTCTTTCTTAGAATTATATATTAATTGACTATTGTATAATTGACTATTGTAATTAGAGCTAAATGGCTTTGACTTTTTGGACACTGAAATCGAAACTGCTCTTGAATTAATATTCTTACTACAAAGTTTTTATTTCCTAGAAATTAAACATGATGCTTGTGCTGGAGCCAAACTGTACACTTGTTATTTATAGTGGAATGGTGAAGGTATTGATAACATATTTGTAATAATTATGATTTATTTATTGTGAGAATAGGTCTCTGAATAGTCAACCACAAAATAGACTTCAATACATGTGCACAAGTGTAATGTACATGTATGAACACAATAGATCAGGCAGAGAGAATCGAGATTGCAGTGACCTACTATTGATAAGATTAACACATGTACGATGCCTTCACATTGACACATATTGTGAACCTTCAGGGTTGTCAAATACATTTACCAATGTTTCCTATTATCAACGTGGATGAATCTTCACAATTCAGTACCCCTGACAAGGTAATTTGATATTTTGTTGTTATTTGGTGTTTATAGTGTCATTAATATTTTTTCATTTTCTGCGAGGGGGGTAATTTTACTCCCCCTCCAGAAATCCTTCATCTTGCATGTTACAGCCTTAATGATTATCTAATATCCTATATCCTGCAGATTTTATCATTCACATCCGTTCAACTGAACAAGAGGGATGTGGACATGAAAGGTACAGTAACAGAAAATAGTTCACATTTCACTCAATTATCTGCCTATTTATGATGTAGAACAACATATATATTTCGTCACACAATAGGACATATTTTTAAACATTTTGATACTGTATTTGACAGCATACATGTATTTTAAATTCATGCCTCACTAAATTTTTGCAGATTTGAAAGTTAGACAATCTGAGGCAAAGCCATTGCAAGAGATAAAAGTTTCATCTCTCAGAGATGCTGTGTCTACGACCTGTAATCTGGTAAGGAAGCATTGAGAACATTTTTTAAAGGTGATCATCACAGTTGCCCTGGCATAGTCATTAAAACAAAATTGTCAGAGCTAGTTACGGTAATCAGATATTTATATCTAAATCCATGGATTGAATATAATACAGTTTTATTCATAAAATTAATACATGTCCTTGTTTGGGTTCAACTGCAAAATATATGATTTATTCAGGGTGCTCGTTAAATGCTGGCTTCCATATACAAAAACGGCAATTTCAATTTCTGAGCTCTGCATGCTTTTCCTGAAACAATATGTGTGTAAGTTGTAAAGAGTAATAATTATAGAGAAACACTTTATGCCCCTACTGGCGTGGCAAGACTACCCTAGTTCCAGA
>OMLO01004936.1_pt1 | contig 11192 bp, 9 predicted proteins | sample 1674811 | NCBI WGS metagenome assembly OMLO01 (sample SAMN06265003, study PRJEB25207) | coral metagenome | isolation source: Coral host | place: Mexico:La Bocana,Puerto Morelos, Mexico | collected 2008-11-13 | reverse complement strand
TATTTTTATTCCGCTGACGTCACTTCGAATTTCGCACATCCTTTTTTAAAAGATATACGCAACGGCCTTTCAGCGTCTTAAATTTGAAAAGACCGGCTTAAACAGATGTAGTCATTCCGGGTTTTAGGATTCCAGGACTTGTTTTCCAGGTTTCCGTCATTCCGGAATTCCAGGTTTCCAGGTTTCCGGCATTCCGTGTTTTAGGACAACCCTAAGTTAATCAAAATTTAGCCAGCGGTGAGCGGTGTATGTTTTGGCATGGGGGTAGGGAGGGGGTACTGACAGTCCAGATTTCTGTATTGCATGTGTAAATGATTTCACAAGAGTACTGAGAGCCATAATTTTGGAGAGTAATTGTGTCATCAATACAGCTGCTTAGATTGAATTACAGTCAGATCATTCGATTCCATAGCCAGATCAGGTCAACAAGATATATAGTCAGATAGTTTCACTTATAGAAAATCAAGTTCTAAAGCATTCTTTCTTGATGAAAGTGTAAAGAAAGATGGTGTTTAAGGTTTAGTTAATGGAAAGAGGTTATACATTCAAATACATTACCATCTTCCCATCCTCAAACACCCAGTAGCTGCTAGTTGGGAAGATGCGACATTTTCAGGGAAATTTGCACATGGTAATGCAGGGAAGTTGAAACATGGTAGTCAGATCAGAACCAACAAAGCAGAATTTCTTTGAATTACAATAGAATTTGTTCAATCGTTCCAAGCCTAAGCAGTCATCTCTGTGGATTGAGCAAAATACCTCTCAAAATGTCATTTCAAGAGAACTTTGAGTGTTTTGTCTCTGAAGATACATGAAATGAATTATGTCAACCTAAGACCAAATGTTTTGAGAAATAATTTTACTCTTATATTTCATGAAGATTTTTTTTAGTTTCTTTATTAATATGGTCATCTATATCCATTAGTTAACATAGTAACCTCATTATTACAGGCACCTTATTCTCTTCTGAACAAACTGCTAGCTACAGTAGCTGGCATGACTTCACTCTGTTTTGTATCTGTTGTAACAGAATTTAATTTTGATTTTCTGATACAAAAGTCATTATGGTTTCACTATTTTCTTTACTAATATGGTCATCTATATCTGTTAGTTAACATAGTAACCTCATTATTACAGGCACCTTATTCTTTTCTGAACAAACTGCTAGCTAGCTGGCATGACTTCACTCTGTTTTGTATCTGTTGTAACAGAATTTAATTTTGATTTTCTGATATAAAAGTCATTATGGTTTTACTATTTTTTCTGTTCTCTTTAATTTTAAGAAAAAATAGATTTTATACTGCAATTCAATACATTAAAGAAAGCTAATCATTATATAATCATTTTGTTTTCTACCAGCCTAAGTATTCATTAGTAGAAGCCAAGCCCTCTACTCTGTGCCAGCAACCTGAAAACGCCTTAGACATACAAGGTTCTGCTGTAGCAATACAGAGAGGAAACTGCACACTATTTACCAAGGGTCTTATTGCAAAAAATGCGGGAGCCGAGGAAGTGATCATTGTCAGCAATGATACCTTGGTAAGTATTCAGACAAGCTTGTAGGCTAGAGTCAAACAACTGGAACATAGAAGAGTCTGTGGGGTAGAATGAGTGAGTGACAACAGAGCATCTACAACAACAACAACTGTTACAACACAATTTTTAGCCATAAAGTCTCAAGACTTTAGCCATTGGTCTTTTTTGTGAGATTGTCCACCAAAGTTACTCAAGCCAGGGAGAAAAAAAATAATTGTCCTCAAACCAAGAGTTAACCTTTCTACTTGTACTGTTGTACAAAGGTACCTAATGGACAGAAAGACTGTCCAGAACTAGTTCTGTAATGTTTAATTTTTACTCAAAGTTGAAATTTTGATTCTGCAGTTTACACCAGATGCAAATTCATCTGCTCAATATTCAAAAGTAGATATTCCAATGGCTGTTATCAGTCAGGAGGACTGGGTAAAACTCAAGAACAAGGTTAGCAGATTAAATTAGCCTAGTGCACTATATTTCTTCGAATCTATGTTTAGTGTTATTTACTTTTTATCAATTCAAGCTGATTGCTCATCACATACAGAGCAACATCAAACAGGGCTAAACTTCATTTAGTTCATGATCAGGAAATCAATATGAATTTTTTACAAACAATTAAATTTTAAAAAGAATTTGGGGATTAAGGTGCTCTGTAGATTGCTTGAGCTGGGCAAAATTCTGGCTCAACACAGAGGTATGTATGATAATAATGTGACAAGTGGTAAGCACCAGCAAGGCTCACATTCACATATTCAGTGGAAAATGTAGTGATAGTTAACATGTTGCAGTTCAAGGACTGGAGAAAATGAGTGAAAATTGAAATTGATATACTAGTAATTAATTAGAGAATCAAAATAAAGAGTGTGCTTCTTATAGCAGTAAACACAATTATTATTATAATATCAGGAGGAGCAATTGACCAGAAGGACATCCAAATGACATTGTAAAACTACTGTAGTAGATATCAAAGATTATTAGGGCTTTGTTTTCCTTTTCATCGACGGACAGGTCTTCTCCACTGAGGAGTTTTGGTACCATTGATCCTATTTCTCTCAATCTGCTCCATGGAAAGGTATTTTCCACTGTGTTAAAGCGAGGCCGGCATATTGAAAGTGAGGCTACAGCCCCTGGAAAAATTATTTTTGGGGGGTGGGGGTGCTACTACAAACAGTAATCTCAAAAGATTTTGTCTGTGCTATGCAGGGAACCCAACACATGCACAGAAACCAACACAAATTAGGTTTGCATTCTGCTACATAGAACGTAACAATTTGTTTATGAGTGTTCATTTGAAAATATTATAATTTTAACAGGATTTTGGTAGAAATATAAAAGTGCAATTGTATGCTCCACCTGCGGGAAGCATTGATGGAAATTTGGCTGTGTTGTGGATTCTAGCAGTAGGGACGGTGACTGTTGGAGCCTACTGGTGTGGAATCACGACTAAGGAAAGGATGTAAGTTATAAAGATAATACAAGTGTGGAAAGAATTATGCCAATGTGGCAAATGTTTGACCCAATATGGCTTATTAATTAGCTCTCATAAGCAACCACCTCCTGTAGTGACCACCTACATGTAGGTTTGACATTTTGGGTGGCTGCTTACATTAAGTTTGACTGTAGCTGTAGCACATTAATTTTTATAACTGTAGAGTAACGTGATACTGATATAGACAGCAGTTTAGCACGTCATTGAATCTACTTGGATTGGAACTGCATACTTATCTGTATTGCCGAAAGAGAAAAAATAGCAGCTACCGACATTTGTAAAATATGTTGTTGCAAGGCTTTAACACACATTGGTATCAATTGATGCCTTTCAGGATGAGATTGCTACAAAAGAATCTCTATACAACCAAAGAACAAAATGAAGTCGACAGATCAAATGAGGATGATGGCTCTGTTGAAGTGACTCCGTTGATGGTTGTAGTTTTTGTTTTTCTTATCTGCGGGACTCTGTTGCTGCTCTACTATTTCTTTGATTACTTGGTGTATGTTGTGATAGTGCTCTTTTGCCTGGCTGCCTGTAATGGATTGTACGAGTGTCTACGCCCCATTGTCCTGTGGCTTCCTTTTGGTATGTGTTGATTATTAATAGAATTACACATGGAATCTGAGAAACTATTTAGCAATTAGATCATGAACTCAAGTTTTTTTTTTTATCAGAATCAAGGATAATTAATCAGGTACTATTTATTTAAGTTTCAGGAGAATTCTAATTAACATTCCTTTAAAAAACGATTTTCCAACATTTAATTATTTCTCAACACTACTAAATTTCATACTTAAGAACCCTGGTTGTGAGAAGGACAGTGGACTATGTAGCCTCCAGAATCCTCTGGGTTTTTTTACACGGTGTCATCTGCCTTCTTACTTTAACAAAAAAAAACTTCTCTCTCAAGAGGGTCTCCAGCAACTTATAAATAAACAGATTGACTATTTACATCTGTCAGACGAGTGAAAATAGCTCAAAAATGCATTTTTTAAAATCAGTCCTTAATTAATTAGGTAATCATTGAAGATTTGTTTGTCTAATTGTTTTTACTTTTAATTATAATTATTTTCTCTTAGCTTGTGAGGTTCATTTGAAAGGTTTTGTTAAATTTACTCAATAAAATCCTCATTATTATTATTAATTATTATTACTATTATTTTTAGTATATAATTATTCTTAAGTGATTCACACATTTTCAAACAGACCTGTTTAATATGTGTGTTTAAACTTAAGTAGACTAGTCCTCAAAAGAGAATTCAAATTGTAGAATATACTGGTCAAAAATTATATTATTATCACAATTAAACAAAATATAGGACAACCTTGGTTTAAGTGCCAGTTCACTTATAAATGTTCATATAACAATCACGTTTTCCTTAACAGTGAAATTGATTTTTTTTGTTTTAGACTTATTTTGCTTACTTAACCTTTAGGAGACTGTAAAGTCCCACCCAATCAAATTCCATTGCTAAAGGGAGAACCACAGATCAGAATCATTATGTTGATTGCATTCTGTATGGCCATTTCAATTTGGTGGGGTATTGAGAGGCATAAAAGGTAACAGTTGATGATTAATAATTAATTACCAATAGTGATTAATAATAAGTGATATTAAATACTTTATACTTGAGTACATGTAGTGATCAGTAGTGCCAGTGTTTTGATTGCCATCATGCCTTATGAGCAGTAACTAAGTTCGTTTCAGTTTTCATTTCTTGTATGTGTTGTAGTTAAAAATTAATTCAGGTAAAATAACTTTAACCAAGTTTGATTCTCAATTTCCTTTGTCTTCTAACCCTAATAAGGTTTAAGAGACAAAGGAACTTTTACCTGAATTTAATTTCTAACCACAACATATGCATGGAGACTCTTTATACTACTGTAACATTTTTTTTTGATTTATAATTTAATAAATAGTATTTTCTTTGTATAATTATTTATTAATTATTGTCAAAATTAATGAAGGGAACATTATTTGAAACTGTGACACTTCGATTTTTTTTCAGCTATGCCTGGGTCCTCCAGGACATCCTAGGAATTTCATTTTCCATTAGTTTGATTAGGAACATCCGATTACCCAATCTAAAGGTGTGCACCATGCTGCTTGTTCTGCTTCTTATTTACGACATATTCTTTGTGTTCATCACACCTCTCTTCTCTGCTGGCAAGAGTATCATGGTGGAAGTTGCTACAGGTAAATTTTTTTTGTTCTGTTAAATATTTTGTCAATTTGGTTTTAGCTTACTACAGGTTACATGTGAGAGGCCTCTTGCATGATGGAGGGGAGGTTTATGTAATGCTTATGTAAAATTTTGTCACTGAATCACTCTTAATCACTTTTAGCTATTAATTAAATGTGATTGGTGTGTACACAATTCAGTTTATTGATCTGCCAACATCTAGTGTTTTTAGAAGTGATCAAGTTTGCATTTAAGACTACTGTAGCCTTCAGGGGTGCCTTCCAGGAAAATCTGTCACCTCTGTCAGTAAACTATTGTCAAGCTAATGGACTGTATAATGATTAATCTGAAAATAACAATTATATATTTTTCCAGTTTTGTTTTGATAGGCAAGCCAATTTCTATTAGCTGTGTAGAAAATCCGTTTTAGAGTTGGAGCATAGACCTTTTTGTGGCTACTATTACTGAATGGGATGTCACAAGATAAACATTTAAATCTTGGTAAAAGCCTCACATCTGACGAACATTTTGGCCAAGTTTCATTAAATTCCAATAAGTCTGCATACCCTATTGCATGTAATTCATTTGAACAGACTGAGGTAATTCATGGCAAAGAAGGCTACAGTAACACTTTGTGGGAAGGACGCATTGTTTACTGTTATTGGAGATATTACATTGCGAAAGGCAAAGTCTCCCCGTAAAACATTCAGCAGGTTGTAAACCACTGAATCAGCCTAGATACATGTAAATGGAAAAGAAGGAAAGAGAAAAAAGAGAAACAAACTCAAATTTGGGAAGGCAATGGCTGTACAATAATGTATTATTTGAGAGATGAATACAGTCAACAACAGATATTTGTGTGAGAAATTGAAAGACACAAGGGAAAATTAACAAAAGAAGCAAAACATAAGACAGTGGATGAGACTGCTGCAAAAATTGATGCTGTTCACCTCTATGGTCACAATAAATGCTGTAAAAGAATTTATGAACTCAAGGAAAATTAAATAAAATACAGTGAAATATATGTTCACTGTATATTTGTCACATGTAAGAAATCACATAGATCCTTTGCTTTTCTGAAGGTGGTGGAAGTAAAGAACAGTTACCAATGGTTTTCAAGGTGCCTAGACTAAGCAGATCAGCACTGTCCGTATGTCTGAGACCTTACTCACTCCTGGGTTTTGGAGACATTCTGGTTCCTGGTGAGTACAAGTACAAGTAGCTGTCATGGCCCTACTCTCCCAGGGGGGAGTCAGGACTAAAGATGGTGACATGTAGCGCTTAGTGATTTGTGAAACCTAGAAGTTTGTGTTGAGCTACATTAATTTTGTAAATGTTTCTAAAGGACCGGTATTGTATTATCTCAACCCACATACATAATTATTTGTACAGTTTACTGTACATACAGTTCCAAACAAGATTGGTTAATCAGAGATTTCTTCCATATAACTGAAAATGTTAAGGAAAATCCCACATTTACAGACTGGCAATACGCTTGTTAATGACTCTAAAGTTTTGAAAATTAAATAAATAATGTAACCTTTGGGCAGAAAATCAGTTTTAAGTTTTAATTTTTAGCACAAAAGTAGGAAGTTGATCTTAAGCCACCAAGGCCAGGTAGTGAGCTTCATTTAATGTTTCGTTGTTGTGTGTGCTTAGTTTTATTTCATGACTGTGTAATAACTGTTCATAACTGATATTAATTACAGTAACTAACACTGTTGCTTGACTGTTTGCAGCCCTCTACATTGGTTTTTGCCACTCGTTTGATGTCATGACAAACACACCACGCAAGATATATTTTATTGCAACATCTATTGGTAAGTTGCAGCAACTTTTGCCATAAATGAAAAAAGTGTTCTCTAAGAGTTTGTATGGAGTTCTATGAGACTTTGCATGTTTTTTCCCTTACTTTTTAAATTTGGTGTAACATTACAATCTAATAAATTGCTTTGTAATCATCACTTATGATACATTGCAATTAGTTTTACAATACAGTACTCAATAACACTCAGTTACTTACATTAACTTACACTACATGTAAATATTATATTTTACTAATAGTATAGTCAATATTGGAAATGTTCTTGTCAATGACTAGATAAGTTTATTCTTCAAAGCCAACTTTTGAAAATGAAGTTTAGGTTGAATAAATTTATTAGGTGTAGGATGTCCTTAACAGGTAGATATGTTACAGGTCAAAATTAAATTCAGGTCAGAATTATTTTAACCTAGTTTGATTCTTAATTTCCTTTGTCTTCTAAACCTAATTATTCAAAATCAATGAATAAGTAGGGTTAAGAAACAAAGGAATTTAATTTTGACCTGTAACAGATACATTAATCAGCAATCTTATTGCTGGTAAAATGTTTTAAAGTTCTGGTTAATAATTATACCTTGATTAGATTCATATTATTTCTATATTGGCATGTATAGAACTGTTGCATTTACTAGATAAAATGCAGCTTACTGAAAAATATTGATTATTTTATAATATGTTTGTTTACATGCAAGTGTTTTCTGATCTACTGGTCAGTGTTTGTTGAAAGTTCAACTGTTCTGTTACGTAATACATATTTATCAAATGAATGTTATGCGATTGTTTTCAGCTTATGGTGTGGGTTTGTTCATAACATTTGTGATGCTGTTTGTTATGGAACAAGGTCAACCAGCCTTACTTTATTTGGTACCATGTACTTTGATTACTGGTTTGGTGATTGGCTGGCAACGAGGAGAACTGAAAAAGCTCTGGACTGGACAAATGGTATATCTTCCTGCTTTTGTTTAATCTGGCCTGTATCTTCTACATCATCTTCTTTCTCTTCATGTGTTAGTATTCAACTAGTCTTTACTTTCTAACATATCTTAATCTTAATTATCTGATAATAATGATCTGTTTCAACTTAACGCTTTTTAATGCTTTTTCAATTTCACAGTATTAGTATCAACCAGTAACCATAAAATTGCATTTTTCCCAGCAGTTGAAAGTAAGAGGGCAATTAAATAACTATTACTTTAATTAATTTTATAAAATTCAATTTTTCCAATGCTAGGTTTGGAGTGAACATATGAAATCAAAATGTTATGATTGTACAACTTAGTGAGTTACCGGTATTGCTCCACTAGCATACATGTACAATGTAATATTTTAGATACACCTTCTGAAATCTTTCTTCAATTTGGTCTCATGAAGATCTCTGATCACTTTAAACTTTGCTTTAAAACCAGTGGCCTTAAATATAAGACTGAGTAAAAATGTCTACATTTTCAGCTTGGCTTTAATAATATCTTTTATTGTATCTGATTAATATCTAAAACTTTTAATGGCTAAGTATTATTGTAATTAAACATTGTAAAAATTAAAGTGGGCATAAACTTGTAGCTGTTTTTGACCACTTGGCAGATTTAAAGTACTTAATAATCCAGTTTCAGTAAAACAAGCCACCTTAAAGTGTCTCTTACTATTAACAATAATTGTAAAGTGCAGCAAATTATCTTTGATAAATTTAGATTTAACTTAGTTCTTTCCAATCAGTAATTCAAAGAAGCGTCACTATTTTTACTTTTTCACTCTCCTTATCCCCTCTTTTTCCATTATTTGTTTTGTAATACTCATTTTATCTTATTATTTAAATAAATATGATTTTGATGTTTTCAGGTTCCAGAGGATGCTGGTCAAGATGATAATAATGAGAGTGAAGATGAAATTTTAAATCGAGAAACTTTAACAAAAAGGCTTCTAGAAAGTGAAAATAAATGAACTTAAAAAGTTCAATGTAATTTAAGATATGCATGTTAATACATTTAATAAGTTATAGTGATATCATAAATGGTATTTTTTTTAGAAATGGAACATCTTTGGTATTTTTGGGTGTTATTATAGTATGGTTTGGTATTACTGATAACTAAATTCATAACTTGTAAAAAAACATGAAAATTGTCTCAAGCATGAGTTAAGCATACTTAATGAACTCTTTACTTTTTTCTTCAATTACCTCAATTTGCTTAATGGGATATAAGCAAAAGTCCCTGGGGGGGGCTCCCATATGGAATGGACAGGGATGTTCGTCGTCTTGCTTAGGGGTGTAAATTTCAGATTTTGGTCTCGCTAAGGGTGTTCTGGGCAAAATGTCATTATTTTTAGCCATCAAGGTCTCATCAAGGGTTGCACACGAAGAAATAACAAAACAGAAAGAATTTTGATTTATATTTTGGATTTATTTGTTTTATAAACTGGTCTCTTTTAGGGGTCTGCATAAGCTTCAGGCCTGCCATTTTGGTCTCTTTTAGGGGTTAAATTCAAAACTTCCAACAAGCATCCCCGTCCACTCCATATGGGAGTGAAGTGCATTTCCATTTCATTGCTTTGATTGAAGTTGTTTTGAGAAATAATTCTGCATATCTGAAAGGCTTTTCAAAATACAGGAGAATGGTGTTTCCCTTTTGGAATATCTTTTTCCGTCTTAACAGATATGTTTGTATTATGCAAAGTAGCAAAAGATAACGTCATTAGTTGTGCAACTAAAACATTATTAATGTAATGTAATCAACCAGTCAGGTTTGGGACTGGCATAAACATAGATTGTGTGATTTCCTCTCTCCTTTCTGTTTCCCTGTCAAGATTACTTAATGTTGTTGGTAGAGTAAACCAACAACTTTCAGTTGTCGACTGAACAGTGAGGTGTGCTGCTTTCAACAGTTTGTACAATAAAGAAAATATGTTCTTTCAAGGTACATTTTATTTGGTGCAATTAGTGGCCATAATTTTAATGTCATTATTTATTGTATGTTGATATCATTTTGAATTCAACTGCAGTGGTGATTAACTGGTCTAACTTTACTGAAAGATTTATTTTTGTAAAAGATCTGCTGTTTTTTCTAAAGGATATTACATGGCCCTGCAGAGATGATGTTGAAAAATATCACTTACACTATTTTAGTAGATGAAGCTTCCATGACAGGTAATGGGAGATGGAGAGGAATGATTGTTGGTAAAAACATAGTTATTCCCTCGAATAACTATGGTAAAAATAAAAGTATCAGTTGATGAAAGACTGCAACTTATGCCATTAACAGTATCTGATTGCAACAAAAATAATATGTAATGATGTTCTGCTTGAAAGTTATGGCTCACATAGCTAATGCATAACAGGTATTGTATGATCAGTGAATTGAGGAATCAGTTGGACTACAAGTACAGTGTAATCCTGATGAAATAAAAAAATCCAAAGGAAAATGGGTGCAGTGCAGACATTTAGCCAGGTGGCCATAATGGGAGTGGCCACTTTTCAGGAAAAATAAATAAAATGTAGATCTTGTTGATTTGCAGTCTGTTTTGTAGTTCGCTATTATAGTGATTCTTGAAATACTTTTGAAAACACCACAACACCATAGACATGTACTAGTATGTTCTGGCAATGTCAAGAAGTTTGTATACTATTTCTGTGGGCACTGAGAAGGGCACTGGAAGAAAGACAGTTGTCAACCATGTCACACTAAGTTGCATTTTACCTTGTACAAAGCTTTCATTTTCTAAAATGTATAAGTTAGAGCATTTCACTTGGGTGACATAGAACTGTCCCTGGTCTGTATTAAGTAGTGTCAATATCAAGTAGACATATGCACAAAGCATAATTTTCATCAGGGAAACAAAACTGTCTATAACATGTGAGGTGTCCATAGAGCTGGTTTCTAATCAAATTTCAAAGGCACTGGCCATACAAGGCAAACTACTACTTTGATCAGACTTGGCATGAGACCAAAAAGAACAATCTCAAATTTTTCATCTTTAATTGTTATTTCATCTATTATAATTGTTATTTTACATTTTCAAACAAACCTTTACAGTCTTGCGCTTCATAACTAGCATAACTTGTACAGCTAAGTCTTTAATCTGCTCACATGATCTGTATCAATGCACAATCAAAAGAAGATTGCAGCCATCTCCCCCCCCCCCCCAAATCCCTACTCCAAACTATAGATCT
>OMLO01004935.1_pt1 | contig 11193 bp, 5 predicted proteins | sample 1674811 | NCBI WGS metagenome assembly OMLO01 (sample SAMN06265003, study PRJEB25207) | coral metagenome | isolation source: Coral host | place: Mexico:La Bocana,Puerto Morelos, Mexico | collected 2008-11-13 | reverse complement strand
ATTTCACTTGGATTTGCCCTTTAGTAATTTACTATCGGCTATTTCGACCTCTCGTAATTTCGAACTATTTCTCGTTTCCCTGAAAGTTCGAAATGGCGGGGTTCAACCGTACGGACTATGCCTAAGTTTTCAGCAACATAGGTCTTGGAAGAGTAGCAAGTTAAATAATTCTATGCGTCATGATTTGTCGATAAAACATCATGTACGGGATGTCAACCCACTGTTGAGTGACTCCTATCATTTTATAATATCAGTGCCAAGTTTCTCCAGAAATTTGCGGAAGTTGGGACCAGAGAACAATGTAAAGGGTCCTAAAGGGCGATTTAAACCCATGCCCCATAATTAGCTTTGAAAGGAATAAAAAAAATTAATCAATTAACTCACCTTAAACTGACAGCCGTGACAACTGAAAGGACACAAATGTTCTGCTTTTGGGCAATGAGTGGTCACGTGCTCCTCCATCATGCCCCGCGGTATATCTTCTTTGCCACAGTTTAGGATGCAGCTGATGGGAAACTTGAGACAGACCTCCAAATGATCCTAGATGTATTATACAATTTGATTAGTCTAAGCTTTCTAGGAGTTCAGTTGATGGTCAGTTGATAGCAGGTGCTTTCATTCATCAGCTATACATGTTTAACACGAGTTTGCATTTCTTAAAAATGATAGAGTATACTAATGGCTGTTTTGTCCATTTTGAGCGGGCTGTCTCCACCCCAGTTTTTGCTAGTTTCAAGAGTAGGTTTATTCTGTAAAAATGCTCCTGGCCTGATTGTATCTAAGCTATCTGGCTAGTGTACAGTGTTAATTAATGCTCCATGTTATTTGGTCTCTTAATTGTCTTAATGCGGGTTTCATATTTGTACGTCGATAGATAAGTTGTGGGTGGGTCTTTTGATAACACGATTTGCAATGGCCTAGACCTGAGCTCTAATCTAGGGTACCAAGAAGTTCCTTCGTTATTTTATTTTAAATACCGTGGAATTGTGGTGGTGTTTCGTTTAACAGGTAGTGCTGGGTTTAAATGTTTTAAATCAGTAGAAATGAGCAAATAAACTCATTTGATGCGTGACACTAAAAGGATAAACGTTTTGTGCTTAGTCTTTCTTCAGGTCTAGAAGGTGAAATGAGCGAGCCACGCTTCCCATGCGCGCGTTGATGTTCAGTTGTTCAGTGTATGGGGTACGTGGCTCGCTCATTTCATCTAGTGAAGAACTTAGCCTGAAACGTTAAGCGAGCCAGCTACTGTTTAATAAATATTTTAGCGCATGAAGAGAGGGGCTCTTCAGTACAAAAGTACTTTTTACAACTCAGCTGCTTAAATATACTGCTTTATTATCAAAACATTTTCATACCTTCATGTTGCTTTGACGAACCTCCCCACCACAGTATGTGCAGGCCACAGCTCTGTTTACACAGTCATTTTCTCTGTGCCGTTTGAGATGTCTTCTTTCCATGATCTCATTACAAGCTGCACACTGTGCATCACCATACTGGCAGCTTTCCTCGTGTGCCTGTTGGAAAAAATTAAGTTTTTTTAACATTTGTAGGTCCATGTTGCAATGGCGTTTTATGAATTGAAAGATTACGAGGCCTGTGAATCAAACGGGGAGCCCGGTTCTTTGATATTTTTTTCGATTAATAGTCATATATATTTACCCATACAACAGAAGGAGCGCTGCGTGACTTCCTAGACTTGACGGTTTTCATGTGACCAAGCCATATTCCAAAATTAAAAATTGCCTTTCCTTTGTCTTTCCAGGTTTTAGTTTCATCAGATTATAGAACCTATAGGAACTTGGCGTTTTACAACGTTTTAGCTCGACAGGGTTCTTCGTTTTGTAACTGAGGGCAAACTTCTGCGTTGCGTGACTAAAATGCCTGCCCGAGGAGGCTGTCGCGTAAATGAGTAATCGCTTTGGTTTTTGCTAATTGAACAATTCTTGCACTAGAAGAAATATTTATTTCAACGTGTCGGAGCTCTAGAGTTATAAGGTTGGGTTTCAATAGCAAAACTCAACGACAGATGTTTCTGTTCTTTACGGCAGCCATTTGTATGGAGACGCCATGTTGGTGCCCCCCCCCCCCCCCCCCCCCCTCCCGAGGGGCACCAACATGGCGTCTCCATACAAAGCTCTATAAATCTGGATAAAACACTTCTCCGAATAACTCGCAAATGGAAAACAGCAGAGACCTAATTCCTAGCAAAGTTGTTTATATATTTATCATCTATCTATATCCCTTATTCGTGACTTTATTTATTGAATGACAGGTGAAAAGCAGCAATGCAAACATCACGAGGTCTAGCTGAGATAATATTGCGTAATCTTCCTTATCTACCTTGGAACGCTAGTTACGATTTTGAGGCCGACCCAGAAAAACGTCTCCTCTCCATCGGCGTCCGGAAAAGCAATAAAATACGTTTTGAGTTTTACCAAACATAATGGAGAAAAATCTTAACCATCTACTCGCGAAAGTTCTCGAACGAGCTTGCTTTCAGCACGGTTTTTTTACGGCTAACCTCATCAGTAGTTTCGTAGCACCGAGAAAGGGGTTTCCTAACGACGTCGTTATGAAGTTTTAAGTGGGAATTGCTAATTGCTGTATTTTTAGTTAAAGTGTCCTAAAATAATATTATGGTTGTTAGCGCATATAAATCACCTTTAAGTGTTTGAATTCTCCCTTCCAGTCACAACTTCTTCCCTTATATCGACAGAAACACTGAAGATTGAGCACTTCTCTCTCACAACATTTGTCCCGGAAAGATTCATCTCGGGAAATCGGTTTCCCATCGATTGGACATTTGGGATTTTCCAGCCTGAAAGTCAGGAAGTTAGCAACTAAAATTAGTTTATTACTGGGATCCCCCGCGACCGGGATACGGTTATTCTTGAGTGAAGCCGGCTTGCTTTCTCCGTCCGCATACACTGATGACAAAGAGAGAGTGGAAAATTTCGACACTTACCCAAAGAGACCTTCAAAACAATTTTTACAGAATCGATGCCCACAGGACGTCTGCCAGGGCTCGATAAAAACGTCCTTGCAGATTGGGCATTCAAGTCGTTCGTCTAGTCTGTTGACAAATTCTATTTGAGAAGTGAACTTCCAATCGGCTGCGATAACCATAGTGTATTCGCTTATTACAGAAATGTTTCAGTCCAGATTCAATATGACGTAGTGATTCTTGCGTAAGTTTCATTGCTTACAGGTATATATACATGTGCTACACAAATACGCTAATCATTAGGTATTTTTAGAATGAAAATGACGTCATCGATTACACCCTCTCGACGTAACACTTAGTAGTTTGTATCTGATCTGCATGCAGCCTTGTAAACCGGTTAGAATGAGTTAAGAACGAGATCCATGAATCGTGAATATTTTGTGGGATTTTTAATTTTTAATTTTATTTTATTTAGTCATATTGTATTGTAAATGTGATATTGTTCGGCAACATTTGAATAAGAACTAATGTGCGCAACGTGCATGACTCAGCCATGACAAGACAGACAAGTCATCCATTTTACAATTCAATTCTTCAACATTTTGGAGAAAGAACCCTTAATTTCTAAGACCAGTAATCAGAAGTAATGAATGATGGCCATAGCTGTTTCTGAACCTTTCTGGAAGAATTCAGTTACGTTAACTAGCTATTTTGCATTAATTAAATATTGTATATGTAAATAGTCGCCTGTTGCTATAGCCATTCTTAGCCCGAGGAATGATTGCGTGACGAACCCGTAAACGTCTGCGTGTTGCTATGATCCAGAAAGTTCTCAGTTTAATTTGGTTTACTTCCAGCCTAATCTGGCTACAAATGGAAACATACCTTAGCGTAGATCAGGAACATTGCTTCTACACAGCCTGCGAGTAAGCTGCCTCACTCCAAGAGATCATGTCTTGCTCGTTGTTTTAATCGATAGCGTCTGCAAGGAAGGCTGTTTGAATTATTTTACAAATGCAGAAAATTCAAACCATCGGACCGTACAGGCAGGTGAGAGTTTTATTTCTCCCTATTCATCGCTACTTTACAAACCTTCAAACGTCAGATAGCTACGTTATATACGAATAGGCTTATCAACCAGAAACTTGGAACTCGCCTGCGCAAAAACTATAACAAAAGCAACAAAAGCAGTCTAAAGGCTTGTCACACAATCTTCCTAATTGCGCTGCATTTTAAAGGCTTACCCAAGCCAAAATGAACCCAAATCTGCTAACAGACTATAATTCCTTGACGTTTAAAATAAGTTTGTACCCCACCAATTCATTGTTCAGATATTCGACTAACGGTGTCGCTTCGTGAGTAATTCGACGATTTACATGTAATTTTATGTCTTTTCAGATTCCAGAAGCGCAAACGTCGCTAACATGGAAGTAATTCACGAGGCAATTCTCTAAAAGCAGCGTTAACTACCGAAAATAATTGCGTATTCAAGTCATCCGATGGTTTTACATTCTAATGCATTGATTACTACATTCACTAGTATTTTGCTACTAGTAAATATCCGTAAGTATTTATTTATCTGATGTCTTACAGTATAACATTAGGGATTAGTCATGAGCTCGACAATTTGGGCAGAAATCATCCCAAGTGGTGCAGTGTTCCACTGGTTGTTGTGCTTTCCTGCCTTCTTTGGCTTCACGGTTCTCTGGCGTTCCCGACTCCAAATCGCTTTAGGTAGGAGCTGCTTGCTCCAATTAAGGGATCTCATTGGGTTAATTAATTAATGGATATGAATGGGGGAACTTGCCATAGAATTCTTAGGATATAAGTTTTCAAAATGATTTTTCACATATTAGATTGCACAACTTTAAATGGTTGTCAGAGCTCTGCATTTTGGAATTTTGCAAAATCCCTCATTCATATCAGCTGGTGCAGTAATTGTTTTACTTTACAATACAAATGAAAATACATTTTTTCTTAAATTGTACATAAAAATCTTTTCTCATGTGCATAGGGTCATGTACAGCATGTGATACATTGAGAGCCCAGTGGCAAGTTATAATAACTGACACAGTATTGAAATATACATTTTTGTAATCTGTCAGTAATTAGCTTTTCAGAGGTAGCTTGTTAGGGTTTTTGATGAAAATCAGGGTTGTCACCAATGTGCAAAATAAACGGAAAACAATTCACGCACAAGCGATGACATTTAAGTACCATTTCTAAAATTCTGGCCAGAAAATTGAAAAAATATACAAACCAAAGGATGCTTAAACGTACCTAGAATTGAGTAACTGAAGTAACTATAAGTGATAAGGTTACTGAAGGTAAATGACATTTATTTGTATTTTTTGTTTCATTGTTCTTGTTGTTAATATTATGTAATATTTATAGATTGATTGTTAAAAAATTTTAATAGTGCAAAACAGTAAAAATCTGAAATGTCAATCTGTACAACTTGTGTGTGGAGTGAGGTGAATATAGGATGAAAAAACAATGCACAGAGGAGTGACAGGAGTGAGCAAAGTCCTTTCTGTTGTTTTAGTTGATTATGGTTGTAATTCAGTGGAATAAAGTTATTTTTCTCTCTTAACCTTTTCATTATTATCCCACAGTATTTAGCTATGTTTGCAGCCTTAAGGATCCATTAAAAAAGTCTCCACCATAAGGATAAAAAAATCCCACATAACTCATAAGCAAATTAGAAACATCGATAGGGAAATGTCGCCATTGGTCTAATAAGTATTGTCAAACAAGTTATTTGGAGGGACGTTCCTGTATTCAGTTCCACCAAAGTTTCATTCTTTAAAGACACAAAAAACGCATTTCGCTGAAACATATATGAGAAATATATTTAAAAAGCCACCACTGTCTAGTTTTCTTGTTTAAATACAGCTGATATTTGTTTACCCTGTTTTCTTGGTTCCTCAGGCAAAATATGGCCAAAAGGATCATTGTGTGATTACCCAGCAGTGTGTTCATTAAGGATTTAGTAGTGTTTTGTTTAATCACTTCTTGGTTAGTGTAACATATTGACACAACACTAAAACCCGCGTGTGAGAACTTACATGTTTTGAAGTCTGGTATGACAGGTTCTTGTACTTTGGGGGTAGTTATTGGCAATTTCAGGTAATAGGTTCTTAATTACGTTTTTCATTTCTTTGAAAGAGGTACATGAATTTATTTACAGAAAAATAAGGTTTTAAACCTTTTGGTCCTTGAATATACAGTTTTTATTCACAATTTTACTATGTATTCTCTCGAAATGTAAATTTCAGTTTCAAAGTCAAACTCCTAGGTTAAAAATTTAACTACAACAAGCGTACATATCAGAATCTGTTTAATTTGATCTTGCTACAGGGTTAAGAGGTTCTTATATTATTAGGCATTAAAATGGAAAATCCCTGTCAGCAGGTTTTCTTAAACTACTGAGGTTTTTTCATACAGGATGCTGATAACATAACTCTGGAAGGATAACCAAAACGCTTGGCCATTACTGTCTTGACTGGTCAAGCATATGTTGCATCTTGCTTAGCGTACTGTCCCGAGGAATAAAGGGAACTCCTGAGTCAACGAAAGTACAAGAAACAATCCTACTTAAATATTATTACTTTTGCTTGTCTATTTATATTTTGACATTCTTCGCATATTAAACCATCGTGTTTATTGTTGCCTCTAGCCGTTGATAAGAGTCGCTTCTCTGGCGGTTTAATGATAATAACATTGGACACATAATTTCGTAGTTTGCATTATCAGATTTAGCTCTGAATATTCGCACTAGAAAGTTACCCTTCATGTTATCATAAACTATTTTGGAAATCGCTTACTTTAGTTTAAATTTTATAAGCTATTTTGGGAATCGCTTTCCTTTGTTAAATTTTTACTAGTTGCAAGTACAGCGATCATACTTAGCATGTTAATTATTTTAAAAACACTTAGCTTTGTAAAAGCCAACAGCAACTTATTAGCAAGAAAACTGTTTCACTCTAGATTAATTAATTACGCGTGGAAACGCAACAATCGTTAATAAGCTATAATTAAGCAATCACAAAACGAAACTATCATTGATGTATCGTGCATGAGACACGAACGTTGAAGACAACCATCGGGTAAATATTCCCTTTCTATGGAATTGTAATTTAGCAGAATCCTTACTCATTATAATTGCTATAAACACAACAATCACTCCTGTCTCAATACCTGCGTTGAAAACTGAAAATCTAAACAATACTTTGTCGATACTACAAGCCGCCGATAGACTATTTCGCTCTATAAATCAAGATGGCAGTTTGCGTTTATAAATCGTGCGCGACATGCGCGACAGGAATGCCCTATGACGTATATTCGTTGGTGTCACGGAAGTGCGTATTTCGTAAACATGCAGCAATTAACGCTGGCTAAGCTTTTTCTGAAACTTACCTTGCAGTTTCGAATCTTGTCACGTCTAACAGTCAACCTGTTACACCCTGGTAAGAACGCGTACAAGGAGCTAAAAACCGATCAGTCAAAACTGAAAGCCCTCAGAAACGATATCAACCAGCGGGGATTCGAACCTTGTAGTCCATTTCGGTACTTCGCCAAAGTCAGTTATAAATCAGGAGAAGGACCAGTAGCGAGAACTATGTCAGTTTACCGTATCGTAAAGGGAAGATTATGTGACTAGTACATAGGGGAACAAAAGCGCATTCATCTGCGAAAATGGTCGAGCAAAACACGAAACTAATTTAAATATTTACATCACTCAACCACTAGTAATCAACAACTTGTCTTAGGGGATTCCCCTAAACGCGATGCCATAGTGAGCATATGGTTATTACCGTCGCTTTGAAAAGTGTATTTTTTCTCGTTAAAAAGTCTAATTCAAGTGAAGAAGAACATAACGTGTAATAGCCAACTGCATGTACTGTCCGCTTCAGACGCGTTCGAAATTAAAGAAGCAGAATGTCGGTCACGTCTTTGTTCAAGGTTAGGTCAGAATTCATAACAAGGGAAATTACGTGTATTGAAATTCAAAGTGAGGGCCAAACACCGCTGCTTGTGTCTTCATTCTCTGTTGCGACAGTTACATGTCGTTGTTGCTGATATCTAAATGGTTTCACTAAGGGGTTTTCTCATTGGCTTTTCCGTTGTATTAAGATGTTCATCCGATTCAGTGTGTTCGCAATTGCTTTCTCGAAGACAAAGTGATCCTCAGTGGTTTCAAGTTTTTCCTGCTAGCTCTGTATTTATAACATAAGTTCATTCAATTTTGCGACTTTTGATTCCAAAAGAAACAGGAACGTCGCTTGCACGAAGCAATTACAATAAAGCTGAGGCAAAGTCGCGAGAATTATTATAATCATAAACTTACCGTTCATGGTTTTGTCCTTGCATCTGATTCAGTTCGTAGGTCAAAAATATCTACATGCGATCATAGTTCATGGATAGAAAATTTAATTGTTGGTTTCCTTCGACAGGAAGTACTTTTCATTTAGGTAGGGACTTCCCCTTCCGTGTGAGAAGAATAACAAAGTTTTTATTTATTTGTATTTTCAATTTTTCTCGCATTTGTGTTCATGAAATTCTGTTGGAATTACCGGGATGCATGCTGTTCTCCGCAAGCGAAGGAAATGTACAAACAAAATTAAAAATGGAATGAGTCCATCTGGTTATTTTTCCCATTCGTGCAGTCTTTCACGCGGGCACAGCACGTACTAAAGTACAGTAAGGGCCAAAGGGGACAGGAAGTGCCATATGATTGGGGAATATGTGAGTCGTGCTGTCAGAGTAACACAGAAATTTCCCTTTGTGCTGTTTCCGTTTCTGTTTTTGTTTCTTTTCTTTCGTTTTGGTTTCGTATCGACTGACTTATCCTGGCTTTCTGTCGAGAGATGATTTATATACCCAGCATTGTACGGCCGGACTGTTATGTATACTAAGCGTGTGTTAAATCTTATGAATTTCTCATAAAGAGAATCTGACTGAACGCTAATACGCCGCTAACAGGTGCATTAGGTATTTTCCCGTTTTTTGTTTTTTGCACATGACGTCTTCGGAAGCTCCAAGAAGCTGTACATAAGCACACGATTATTTCATTTAATCATTTTTACCTATGTCAGCATGTGCGTTGCAGTTTTTACCACCTCCGATGTTAAGATCGTCGATCGGCTTGACGAACGATTCGCTTGTCCCATCTGCAAAAATGTTTTTAACGAGCCATGGCAGACTTCCTGTGGACACAGATTTTGTAAAAGTTGTTTGGATCCTCTACTCAGGTAGTTAAATATCTCTAAAGCTATAACTAGATTTGCATACTTACAAGCACATCCTCTATTTGCGTATCTTAGACTAACTAAACTTGATCGAGTCAGTAAACGCTGTTTTACTTTTTAAGACGTACCACATATCAACTTCGTTCCCAGGGTCTCTCTCATCTGCCTTCCAACGGCAAAGGGAGGCAGACAAGAGGTACACTGAGAACGAGGTTGATTATATATCAGTCTGCGAGTAAAACTACACGAGTTGTACACGGGGCAAGCAATACGTATGTCACGCAACATTCCTACGGAGGAATACGTTGATAAAAATGGCTTTACATTAATGAGAAGAACAGTGACTGTAGCCTGTGATCAGGTATAGGACAAAATCGGAGCTAACCGAAAGCAGTCCAGGGCGGGACAAAGGCTCTTTTCGCTCGCTCAATTTTTCCACCCTCGCCTGGCGGCCAGTTCAGAAGCTACAATGACTTGCGGAAAGACTTTATATGAAAAGCTAGTTGAGACTATTCGAAACTTAGTGTTTTAAGTCTGTCGCCGTACTTTTGTTTTGTAGACAGACATGCCCGAGGTGTCCATTAGACGGAGAAACAATTGTGCTAGATGACTCATTCCGTGACAGATGTTGTGAAAGGGAAGTACTTGATCTGAAATGTTCCTGTCGATATTCAGAAAGGAATTGTGACTGGAGTGGGGAATTGAGGCATCTGAGGGTAAGTGTTAAACATATTCCACCTACTCAGATAAAGCCTACTATTAAACCAAATATAAACGGGAGATAAAGTCTGGGGAACAAGTTGAAAGCGAAACTTTCATCACGTCTCAGTAGCGTGACAGTTAGCGTGACAGTTCACACTAGCAACATTAGGACATAAGAAGGACGTTAAGTCGTTATGTTAGCAGTGTGAACATCCTGATATAATGACATAATAGCAACATGACAGCATGAGACACGTGACAGCACAAGGTAAAAACCTGTTCTTATTCTTGTACTTTTATATAGATGTTGACATGGCGACATAAGCCTGAATATCATGTCGCCATTCCATCATGTCGTTATGCAGATTATGTCGTTACGTCGCTGTTGGTAACTATGCCTTAATGCTGGTTTTCATTGGGCAAAAGAATCGGAACTTTGAATGCCTTAACGAACTTCCGTAAGGGAAGCACCATTAATTTGTTGAGGTGGTTGAGGGTTGGGTGGGGGTGTCGGGCAATTTTTAATAACACGAAGAAAAGCTAAAAACAAAGAGACAAAAGAATTGTCTGTGCTTATTTTGTTAGTATTTCATTTGATATTTCAGACACACGAAGACAGTTGTCAATATGGAGATGTGCATTGTCGGGCGTGTGGCCAAACTATGGAAAGAAGGTATATTGAGCAACATAGAACAAATGAGTGCATCAACAGGGCGATATCATGCACTTACTGTGGACAAGGGATTCAGAAAGTCTACATGAAGGTAAAGGGAAGGTTAAAGTTTTGAAGAAGTAGTTCATTAGCTCGTAACCTTGCACCTAGTGCTCTTTCCTTCTCAATCAGTTAAGGGATAAACGTCTTGACGATGAAGCAATATTTTATTGTAAAAATGAGATTTCTAGTCCGAGTTGTCATGAACGAGCTGTCGTGGAGCCTCAGATGAGAAGACTAGTCTAATTGTTAATTAGTAGACACCCTACTGAAGGAAGGACAGGAAGGGGGATGGAGTTAAGAACCTTATGTTTTCCTCAGCCAAAAATCCTTAAGATTAAGTAACGCGAAGAGCTCCAGTGGGGTTTCCATGGGCTGACAGCTAAAAGTTACCTCTGTTGCACCTCTCTAATATTTGGCCCCAATTTGCTGGTCTATATCGACATGATTTGACTAAAAGTTGTGTGACGTGTAGAGTTGTGGAATAACTGATTGAATACAACCTTATTTCGTCTTGTCAAATGATGATGAAGATTTAGGTTGCAACGGATGGTGTGGTGTGATTTAATATCTCGTTTGTGAAG
>OMLO01004934.1_pt1 | contig 11194 bp, 6 predicted proteins | sample 1674811 | NCBI WGS metagenome assembly OMLO01 (sample SAMN06265003, study PRJEB25207) | coral metagenome | isolation source: Coral host | place: Mexico:La Bocana,Puerto Morelos, Mexico | collected 2008-11-13 | reverse complement strand
GGTAAAATGTTTGGTCACCAAACAATGTTTGATGGTGTTTGGTCGCCAAACATTTCCCGTTTGGACAGGCCTTAACAATGACTGAATAGCAATGGTAAAGGATAGAAGAGCGGGAAGGAAGCCGTTTTCACTAACTTTCTATTTTTGTGCCTTTCACCAGTTTATAAACGTATTTACGATAAGTTAAATCCTAGTATGTGTGCAGTGTACCCACTTATTTCACACGTTGAGTTTCATTGGCAGTTCTTACAGTTCCAGTTCCAGAAAAATCTCTTGTTGTTAACTCCATCGCAAATTTGCTAGACCCTGTTCCACTATAAAGTCAAAGTCACCCCGTTTAGATTTTCAAAATCAACTGCTGACTCCTTCGATCGTGATCTTCAGATGCGTGTTTGTTTGTCTGTTTTATTTTGTTTCCTCCTTATTTTTATGCCGACAAGCAAAAACCCAAGCGAACGTACAAACACATGTAAGTGCCTCGACGCCAACGCAAAGCAGTTTGAAGGAATAGAAACGTTTCCATTCTCTCAGAGTTATGATAGTTCCCTGTAACTAATGCTCGTGCTTGCCCCACGGCTATATTTTAACCCTTTGACACCTGACAAGCTTCGAATTAATGCCACTTTTAGGCAGCAAATGGCCTTTTTTGGCCATTTTCGTCCCAATTTCGTCCCAATCCTCATGAAAAGTGCTTTCTAGCACGGACAGTTGCCGTTTCTTTCGGTTTGAGGACGTTTTCTAGCATTTTGAGTTCGGACATACGAACAATTCCAAATTTTGAGATTTTGTACGCGAGAAACTCCACCGTCTAGGGCTCTTCGAGATTTAGCGCACAAGCCCGTCGCTTTCGTTCTTATTTCAGTTCTCCCGTTTTGCTGTCGAGTTAGCCATACGACCACGGTTTCCGTCGATGAGAAAGTTGAAAGTTTGGCCTCAAAGCTCGTTTTGAAAAGGAAAGAGTTGGCTAAAAGTAGCAGTCGGTGGGAAGGCCATGATTTTCCTGTGTTTTGGGGGTAAAAGTTCGGTGGTTTTCTGGCTGTTATTCAGGTTCACTTGATCCGATCATTGTCGTCCAGGCATCATTTACAAGATCTTTTTGCGTTGCATCGATTGATTGTCAGAGATTTTTAGCGTCACTTAAACTGATGACGTCACAAGTGGTACAAAGTGCACGGCCATTAACTAGCCGTATATGTCTACTTACATACTGTTTTCGTGATAAAATCCTGCGTACTTAATAACACCATTTATCACCATGGAAACTGAGAATTGTTCACAACAAATGCTCCTTCAAAGGTAACATTTGTCTGTCAGCCACTGCGGAGCAAATGCTTTGTATTACATACCAATGCTTATCGACAATAGTGTAACTCCCAAGCTCCTGAGTTTACTCTGTTTCATGACGAAGATGAGACCGGCGAAGCCTGAATGAACCTCATCTCTTAGACGATTTATTGAAGGGTCGTTGTCAGATATCAACTAACATGTCGCTTTTTTCCATTTCTTTTTAGTTTCTTTTTAAGGGCGTTACAGGCTTGAACTCAGTCAGACAGATTTCGTTCATTCAGAAAAATGCTGATTTTATTGTCACCCTAAAAATAGTGACAATTAAATACAAATTCAAATCGATCTACAATAGTTGTATTTACTGGTGATTAATTGCTCGGAACTAAACTTATATCGCTCAAAATCTGAAAAATACACCAGTCCTCGTCGCCAGTCATGGGCGCATTGTTTGTTTGCTTGTTTGTCTGCATACCATTAAAGTGTTATTATAAACATTTGCAAAAAGTAAGTAAACACTCGCTGGAATATTTTAATAGAAGACTTTCTTCGCAAGTCGTTTTCGAACGTCGACTCGATTAACATAATTTTTGGAGCTCTGATAATTTTCATATGAGCAACTGCACTGAAAGAATAAATATCATATCGCAGCATGTAACCTTTACCACCCAAAAATAAAGAAAATCTGTCCGGCAAAACTTGCTGTTTTCGTGACTTCATAATTTAAGTGCTTTAAGACGTTACATAATTCGTGATTTTAAACGAGTTAAAAGTGTTAGCTGGGCAGCTGTTTGACGTGTGCGCTTCACATAGTGATGAAGAGATAACCGAAGACAAAATAACCAAAAATGTAAATACGACGTAATTAGGAGATCATAAGCAAGGGCGGCGAGGGGGTGAAGTGATTTCGTGGTGAAAGTTCACGACATTTCGTCAGTCCCGTGTGTTTCGTAACATTTATAACACTGAATGTTAGAATTGACGAAAAACTGAGGAGCGCGGCTTTGAAGAGCTTTGAAGACTTGATAAGGAAAGACCAAAGGATTTGTTCAGTCTTATGTTCTAAGGTATTGATTACAGCTACATTTTTACAGGTTTTATTTAGCACTATGCAGGAGATAAGGCTTTCTGTCTTAACGCAAACCTCCAGCCGCAGATAGTTCAATATTACACGATTAGTTATGTGTAAATGTATAAAGTTTCGGCGGAAATTGTGGGAAAATGTGGCAGAACCCCTATACAGTAAGCAGTATTATGATAATGAGAGCTTAAATGAGGATTTCCGTGAAGAAATGTCATAGGTACCTTGTGCGTAACTTCTGAAATTTGCGAGAAATATTGGGATGATGCTCAGCTCATGAAAACAATTATGTTAAAACTGTTAAGCTATTGAAAATCATCCATATTTTTGGCAAGGGAATGGGGACATAAATAAATATGAGAATAACAAAAAACCGAGAGCATTAAGGAAGAGACGGTGTAGTTACGTAACATGCGCAACAACACGAAAGCTATAACGTCAAAGTAATTGGTCAAAGGCTATCCATTTCTACCGCTTGTTTCAATTTACAGTCAAACGTTCCCGATCTCGCCACCAGCACCGCAAATGGTTATATTATTCAATATGTCACACTTTGTGTAATATACCGGGTTAATCCATGCAATATGGATGTAACTAACAGTTGACCGCCAAGGGTGAAAAGTAATTTGATATCTATCAATGGTTAGAACCAAGATTTTATTTGCCTTCACATCAAGTGTAGTACCGTGATCATGAACGATTTGCATATTTCTTCGGTTCATTTTATCAAGTGATATCGATTCTGTTTGTCGGCATTGTCCTCATTAACTTAACTCTCCTTTTCAATTCAATAGTATATTCGTACATTACGCGCAAATTACGACTAATCACTCGTTTAAACCGCCGACCTTGGTTGAAAGTTTTCTGGGAGACCCAAAGTCTCCATAACATGATTTATGGGCTCTCTATTTGATGCATATCAGAAGGAACTCCATAAAATACACATTACTGATATTCCGAATTGTTTCCCAAAATGTGACACCAACTGCTTTCTTTCCAAATGTTTTAAGGTTGTTTCTACTTTAAAGTGAATCCTGAAAAGGTTGCACTGTTGAAACTAAAGAAAACTATTTTATTAAATGCAAGAAATTTTAGATCGAGAAGGATCTATAAGTAGCACATGTGAAAGTGTTTTTACCCCATGTTCGTATGTGTAAACGTTATCTAGTGTCAATCACTTAATTGTTTAATGGCTTATAAGTAAAATCTCTACGGCTCAACAAACGAATTCTTTCTTGCGTATCCACTTGCCGATCACGTTCCTGGGAAATTTCGTAATATATTTTGTTGGCCTTCACCATAATCCTTCTTTCTTATATCACAGCAAAACAGTCCATTAAATTCCTGCTATTTTTAGCCCCTGTCGGTCGCGTTTTTATTCAATTTTTATTTATGATAAGCAATCAAGTCAAAATATGTTGATTACATTTCGAAGGTTTGAAGCAAATACCTCTATGGAATTTCAATACGTCAATCGCCTCGCCACAAAATAAATCACGACAAAAACATATCAGTCCAAGTATTTCTTTTAAGGAGTATTGTAATAAGGTATAGTGTTTCTCTCCAGAGTGGACACACATGGGGGAATTATTCTACTTTTAAGAGAAAAACAGACATGTAAGTAACATATCCAAGACATCTGCTATTCAGTTTGAATTCTGTTTTTCCGATCATGGATTATTTTATGTGTGATGTAAAATTCGTTCTTAGCTCTATTTCTTCAGTGAATCAATTTCTTAACCGAGTCCATACAAGATGTTCACAAAAAAGGAAAACAACTTGTGGCCTAAAAAAGCTTAAAACCACGTCATCAGGACTGTTTTTTTTCGCTCATAAGGAATGTAAGGAACTTGCTCCATCGGAAATCCCAGTCTTACCAAAAGTGGGAACCGACTATGATAAAATTTGTGTTGCATGCAATGTTTGCGTTACGTGAAGTTTTCTGAAGTTGCCCTTTGACAAAGCACTTCCTTCCTTTTCACTTCAATCCCTACATGTGAATCTTTAGTCAGTTATTTTTGTCTTCTCTTTTCACAAACCCGAATATCTCAATGTTTGATCATCGATTGCTAAAAAAGCACCATATAATAACGGTTGTCATATCTGTTACGTCGACTGAGATAACATGCTTCTGTATGGAGTTTTCTCAGCTCTGAGCCATACGTACGTCTTGTGGGAATAAGTGATCATGATAAAATTTACTTCATATCAACATGGGTAAGTCGTGTAACATATTATACAGTTTTTTGAAGAACGTTTTTAAAAAAACTACTCTTAAAATAAAAATGATTATCATGAGCACCGAGAGTATGTCAGTTAATATTAGGAAATCATGGAAGACAGTATTCAGCAAAACAAGTCCAGCACTTGGCAACGTTTAATACAACTACCATGATTCACTACAGGCTTGTCTCATGTCAGATGGTACATTTGTAGATCAGCCGAGTCTATACACGTTGTTGAGTTCTTCTTTTTACCGTTCGCGGGTCAACAAAGAAGCTGGGTGAGAGCTGGGTCACAAAGACGCCGAAGAACCATTTCTCTCCAAAGCTACAAAGATACCCTACTGTTTCAATGAGCACCTTAGGGGCATGCACTCTACACTTAAGTACATTCAATGAAACTTCCTCCAATAAAAATATGCAGACATCCCAGCGAATGAGGATTTCCGCTGCATTATGACAAAAATATACGGAACCACAATACCGGGTGTTGTATAAAAATCATTTCCTTGTCAGAGATTTTGCTCTATACTTAGAAGCTAAGTTGTTTACAATTTCTTCTATGCCTAAAGATACATCCGGTCTTTAGTGAAACACTTATGGTGTATTTCTCTTCGTTGTCCGCCTTTGCAATGAGATGAAATTTTTCACCTGTATGAGGAGCCTTAACAAAGTTTTCTGGTCCTTAATTGTTCACTGTAAGTTCGATTTGGCTTTCTTCTCAATCAAACGATTTATCAACATTTTTCATTTAAGATTCATTTGCAGTGCAAGTAACGAGAACATGATATCTTAAGACGGGAAGTGGACTACAGGGTTGACTCAATTGAGCATTTTTTGTTTGAAATGGCACTGAGTGTCATGCTGTTTTAACGGTTGAAACAGGTGCACTCTTTAACTTTTGCCCGTGTTATATAACACCCACAGGGGTTTATAATAGGAAACTTGCTTTCCAAACTTAGCGTTTTATAACTCAGTGTAGGCTTAGAATATCACGACAAAAAGTATTCCTCTTAAAGAGTATTGTAATGTGTAGTGTTTCTCTCCAAAATGGACACCAATAGGGGAATTGTTCTAATTTTTGGGAAAAAGAAATGAAAGTAACACATCCAAGACATCTGCTATTCAGTTTTTATTCTGTATTTCCGATCATGCATCATTTCATGAGTGATCTAAATTCGTCAGATTTTGTTATATTCCTTAGTGTCTAGCGTCTTAGTGTCTAGCTTCTTTCACTCGTTTAAAATGTTTAGAACCGATTGGTTCACAAGAAAAAAGTCGAAACAACCTGTCATCTAAAAAGCGAAAATGCCGCGTTATTAGACACGTATTTCGCTCGTAGGGAATTCAAGGAGCAAGTACGACCGTATATCTGCCTTACATAATAAATTCCAAGTGGGAACCGACTATGATCATTGATTGTAAATTTGTGCTGCATGCAATGCTTGCGTTACGTGAAGGCTGCCCTTCGACACAGCACATCCTGGCTTGTCACTTTAACCCCTGAATTGTAAGCCAGCCATTTTTGTCTTCCCTTTTCACAAACCCGAATATCTCAATGTTTTGTTGATCATCGATTGCTGCTAAAAGAGCACTATATCATAACGGTTGTCATATATCCATTACGTCGACTGAGATAATGTGGTTTTGTATGAACTTTTCTCAACTCTGAACTCTACCTACATGTTGTAGAAAAAAGGTGGCAATAACAAAATTTACTTCATGTCAACATGGGCTAGTGGTAGAAGATATTTCGCAATCGGTTTAAGACTGACAATGTTCAAATAAAAATGTACATGTACATATCGCTGAGCATCGAGGGTATGGCAGTTTATCTTGGGAACTCATGGAGTGGTATTTAGCAAAAAAAGTTCAAGACTTGGCAACGTTGAATACAACTACCGTCATTTCCTGCAGGTTCGTCTCTTGCCAGGTGGCATATCCGGCCTTCAGTAAAACACTTATGGTGCATTTCCCCTTGTTGTCCGCCTTATAATGGGATGAAATTCGTCACCTATATTTAGGAGCCTGCAATATATATTTTGGTTCTTAAGCGCTCGACGTAAAGTCGATTTGGCATTCTTCTCGTTTATCAAAATCTTTCATTTAAGATTTTTTTGTAGTGCAAGTAACCAGAACTAACTGAAATAGCACCGAGCATCATGTTGTTTTAACGGTTGGAACAGGTGTATTACTCTTGAACTTTTGCCAGTTTAGTTCTACACCCACAGGGGTTTATAATGAGAAACATGGTTTCTAAGACTTGCATGCTTCTAGAATATCACCACAAAACCCCCATTCCAACTGCTGACGTATCTTGCTGAAGTTTGTTGTAAAGTATTCTACAGAACCTTCAGAAATATGTGTTTAAAATGTCAAATTTGCTTTTGTCATATTGGTGAAGTTAAACCTATATAAGGGCCAGTTCATATTCATCACCCACAGAGTTGGGTTAGGTTCTTATGTTGCTTATGCTTATTACTAAACCTTACTAAACGCTAAATTATGCTTCGCTACGGTCAGCTCCATTGTTTAAAATGTCAGATTGAAACAACTTAATTTGATATACCGAGCTAAAGGAGTATACGAAAATCGTGGATACTTTTGAGAATCGAAATATATACTCTTTGGTTATAATTTAGAGGATCATACTGTCCGCAATAATAACAAAAAACACTGGTTTGCTTGTGATCATTGTTTGATACTACCATTACGATTTTTGTCAGTCACATCCGTTTAAGCATTTTTCTTTTTCTAAATTTTGTTATATCATGATTTTTTTCTTAAATTCGCTGTGTTCGGTTTGCATTATGTTACAGGTTTAGCTACTGAGGTAAACCAGTCACAGGGCTAAGCTGGTACCATGTTCAAGAACAAAGGACAAAAATACAGAAAACATTTTATGCTCAGAAAAGGAATAACTCAAGACAGGTGCAAAATGCTACAATTTGTAAAATGTTATGCTGAATAATCACAGAAAACAAAGATTTCAAAATTCATGAATAACTGAAATTTGCTAATAATTTACGTTTTCAGAGTCTATTTTGAATGCTTACTTTCTTATTATGAATTAATTCTCCAAAGGACGAAGCACATAAACAATACCCACTGCACTGAGTTTCTTTTGTACTTCTGAACCAAGCACTTTTTGTGTTAAATTTCACGTACACGCCATCTCTACAGCGGACTTTAATTAACAAAGGAAGCGCTTTCTACTTAGTGCATAATCGGACTACCAGTACGCGTCATCGTTAAAGAACCGCGCGCTTAATAACAGTCGGGGCAAAAACAATGTTCTTTTTGCGGCTTTGATAACGTCTTCAATGTGATTTCCAACTTGTATCTGTACTCAATAAATAAGTGCAGATCTAAATGACCATATTTCATAAGTATAGTTCAACTGTTGCAATTTCCTCAGCTGCAGTCGGCAATTCCAATAATTTTTCTTCTTTCTCTGTGGATTTCCATAAGCGAGTGTAATTTATTAGTGACGCCCTTAGCAGCAGAGATGAAATTGACCGGTTAAAAACACTAACTTTTTTATCTATATACATTTCTCTCAGTAACTATTCTTGGATCTAACGACAGCGGATTCTGAATCGTAAATGTAATGATCCGGCTTAGCGTTTAATTACGAAAGAAAGAGTTAATAAATGTTGCCCCAAGCTAAGGGTCGTTTGTCAGAAGGTGTCATTGTTTCACATCCTCACTCGCTGTCTTAAAGTGATACTTAAGATGAACAAATTAAAGGGAATTGCATTAGGTTTCCAAGACAAAGGCCCTCGTTAGTGCATTTCAACGTTTTCAATTAGAATCTACTTAGTTCGTAATTGTTCTGGTGCATAAAAGCTTTCTTTCATTAAAGATTTTTCTCTTTGACAGTTTTCCCAATGCAAAGCAAAAACTATTACTTCACGATACTTAAATCTTGAATTTTCTTTCTATAATTCTAAATTTTACCTTTTTGTAAATTTTCATCGGAGAGTAGGTATTACAATCCTTAATTTCAATTAAATCTAAACGTGATTCGTTTATTTGCAATTGGTTACGACGCAAAAAATATAAATACTATTTTGAATTTTCCGTGCAAGATATCATTCTTTTCTAGAAATGCTCTTTTTTTAACTAAAATATTATTGACATAATGATATTTTGCAGAAAGAAGAAAAACAGCCGGAGGAGTTGTAAAATTATTACAAAATTAGACTGCCTCTTGAAGGGAAATAATTTTCGAGTCGATGTGTTTTGTCCCTATGCCTTCATCCCTTAAAATTTGCCTACAGTCTAGTAACAATGATTAATTTAGTTTTTTTTTTCGTTATAATGAAGCTCACTCTACAGAGAGTGGAAGCCTTCCCAGGATACTTAATTAATCTTTGTAAATGAACAGTCCACTAGAGGCTTGTAAAAAGTAGCAATTAATGCTTGCTACACTATTCAAATCGGTATCTTGCGTGTTTCAACTGGCAGTCACATTATTTCAGTTTAACAAAATTTTATTAAAGGCGCAACATTACCTATTGTAGTCAGTAACAGCTGATGCAAACCGCCCAATATCATTACTTTTCATATTTTTCCTTTATTGCCAAAAACACTTATGTTTTCTCATTTCGTTGACAGCTAAGTGCTTACTGTCACACGTATCAAGATTGCCTTTATCACGTCGACGCCGACTATATAAATCCAATCAGTTTGGGCTGATGTAGTGGTTATTTGAACGAGAGAAAGCAAACTGAAAAGAAAATTCTCGAAGCACACATGTCTGGCAACTACACAGGTAGGTGCTATCCTTTCAGTAAATCCCAAAAATTATTTAATCAATTTAGAGCTACATTAATCGTGCTTGTGACAGATATCCATCTCTTTTTATCTACTCAGCTGCGCATAAACATCTTTGGCTTATAGAGTTATCAATTCTGATAAAGATATTGCTTTTGTTTCGGCGACCCAAAAGGTATCACATCAGATATCTAACTGCACTGCAAAGAAAAATTAATGTAAGACCAGAAAATTGAATAATGAAAGTGAATTTATAAAATCTCGTTTAACGGAAAATGAAAACAAAACCATTGCATGTTCATTGACGGAGGCTAGGTTTTTTTGCATTTGTCATACGTGTTTTTAGCAATCTGTAAAAGAAGCTTCCAGGATAACTAATTGACAATCTAAGAAACGTTTCAAACGAAGATCTTTTAAAAGCCATTTTTGTGTACTTCAGCGCAAAAACAGAAATCTTAATATTCAAAATTTAGCCGAGGATGATCAGCTTTTAAATACGAAGGATCTTAACAAACTGGATTTCTTATGAAGAGCCACGCCTGGAACTCATTTTTGCAGTTTCTAAGTGTTGATGTAACGGTTTAACCGGAATAGCATTCATTTGTATTGGGACTGAAAGTGATTTTTTTTTCTCTGTAAGCTTTTCTCCCTATATTCTATGTCGTATAATCAATAATTGTTCGTAACAATTTTTGTAAGTAATTCATTTTTCTGTATTTGAAAAAAGCCAAGAAAAGATTAATCCCTTGGATAATTAGTATTTCGTTGCTTGTTTTTGTAATGTCAGAAAACGCTTTTGTGACGCAAAGTCAGTAACAAAATGAACACAAAATTAAAATAAATAACGATAAACATGTTCACCTATCGATAAGTCAAGAATATTTAAGTTAAAAATGAACGATAACTAGGATATATCAGGAAAGCATAAAATATTTTAAAGTTGAAAAAATTAAATGTGGCTCGTTGTACGTGCCTGTTTCTTTACGTATAAGAAGATTACACGTGTGTAACTTACAAAATTAATTTTTATTAGCGGCAAAAAAAAGGAGGTGGTAATAATATTGTCGAACATAATGTGTTTATCTACATTAAGCGACAGACGATATTTGAAAACACCACTAGATTACAAGTGAGGTGTTTAATCACGGTGGCAGTAATATACAAACTTCTCCTGGAGGGGATCCCATGGATTCTGTTGCTAATTTGCCCCTTCTGGCTCCAAAGGCCTCGTTCTAGGATTTTGTTATGTTTGATATTTTCAGTTATGTAGGGGAGGATTTACAATTCTTGCACGCTTTTTATTGATGGATACGGTACCTTATATTTGTAGAAACAAACGTTAACGGCTCTGGTAACTCGAGCTCTTGCGTCATTCAACCAGCCACACCCACAACGCAGGTTGGCTTGACCATAGTCTATTTCATCGTGTTCTTTGTGGCGTTGGTAGGAAACGCTCTTGTTATTTTTGTGGTCCATCGCCACCCAAAACTGAAGACTACATTTAACATGCTTATCGTCAACATGGCAGCCTCCGATATCCTTGACGTCATTACTGCTATCCCTCTGTCCATTGCTTACCTGTATGAGAGCGTAAAGTGGTTCTCTGGAGGGTTTGGTGTGTTTCTTTGCAAGACCCTGCCGTTTCTTGCCTTTGTTTCTATTGGTACATCTGTCTTGACATTGACGGTCATGACCTTTGACCGCTACCGTGCAATCGTGCACACAATGAGAAGGCCGCTGACGCCAAAGTTCACTGCTGCAGCAATCGGCTCAACATGGGTGATTTCAGGCCTGGTGTTTGCCAGTGAGCTTTATAAATACAAGCTTT
>OMLO01004932.1_pt1 | contig 11195 bp, 6 predicted proteins | sample 1674811 | NCBI WGS metagenome assembly OMLO01 (sample SAMN06265003, study PRJEB25207) | coral metagenome | isolation source: Coral host | place: Mexico:La Bocana,Puerto Morelos, Mexico | collected 2008-11-13 | reverse complement strand
ACCAATAAGCAGAGTAGTGTTAAAAATCACGACGCGGAAAGACATAGATAAAGATAAGAACTGGCTGGTGTAAAATCGCCTTAACCAATTGGAAGCGGATACAATCCGATAATTGATATTTTAATTAATACTCACCAACATGTGTGCTGTTAAACTGAATCTGGGGTGTTGTGTGATTAAGGTGATACTGCGCAAACTCCACCAAGAATTGTTCAAATGCAGTGGAAGCCACAAACACGTCTCTCATCTTTTCTTGCTGGGTAATGTTTGTAACAGAACGAGATGATTCGCTTAAGTATTGCTGGATCCGGGCATCAAAAAGTTCCACTGCGCCCTAAAGGAAATATAAATTCTGCCTTGATTTGACACTATCACTTGCATAAAATGTTAAGCAAATGCCAAAGAGTCATAAATTTCATTCCCGCGCTCATCCTGTTTAAAGAAAGGAATTCATTGCCAATCATAACTGATCTTGTTTTATGATTTTATTTCTCGGTATTCTCCTTAGCTTTAGCTCTAGTAAGAAAATGTATCAAACACTCGAGAAAGTGTTTCACCAGATTTGCAATCACCTCGAAGTTCGTAATAATTTTCCGCCACGCGAATTACTTTGAACCCTTTACTTGGTGTTTGGAACTGCAGTAAAACAGGGTCTCTTGTACGTGTTTGATATATTACGGAAATACATTTATATAATTCTTATGTATATTTTGCAGGCACCTCGAGAATTCAGCCGTGAATCATGAGCTAACTGTCGATCTTGACATATTACCTGTAAAGAGTCTCTCTGTTGAACAGATCTCATCATCTGCGAAAACAAAATCCACTGTCTGTTATAAACCCTTTATTAAGTGTGAGGTATACTAGCGAATAGCTGCAAAAAAATACCTTTGTCAACAAGTCATCTTCTTCATCAAATCCATCATCAGTATCCGGTGAGCTATCTATCAGTGGAAGACAAAATCAGCACGACAATCTAAACCGAATATAAATTTAATATCAATAAGGCATAAAAAACAAGTTTATACAAACCATTTTTGATGTTTCCCAATCCGCTTTTATGTTCGTTAATAGTGATGGTGTAAAGTTTATCGTACTTCCATGGATATCGGTAGTATATTGTTTTGCACAAGTTTACATCAATTTTCAGAAGCGGCCGGTCTTTCCCTCTAGGGGCAACAGGAATACGGAAATATCGAAAATTAAACTTCCATCTGCAGATAGGATGAAACCTCCGATTTTTAGTTTGGTTGAAACATACACTGAGGTATTCGCACCATTCTTTACGACAGTAGAAGCTTTGGTGATAACGACGGATCTTACATTCCAACGTAAACAGACGTTTAGAAGCGTTGTTGTTGTTGTGAAAAAGCTGCTGGCAATCTCGTGCGTTGGTATTCAGCTTCTCGTAAGAGGAACACTGGTCACCTGCATCATAAAAGAAAGCGGACATCAAATTTTCAGAAAGTCGGTATACAGATACAGATACAAATACAGCCTCCTGTCACGGCTTAAACCGGCTTACAGCAATGAGAGTCGGTTAAGTTTGACCTAGCAATACAGTATAAAAAAATTGACAGACCACAGCCCGCTGCAAAAGGAATGACAGCAAAGCATTCTCTGGCTCTGGCCAAAACACAAGCTAAGCTGCAGTCTTCATCTGGTAAATGATGAAAGAGGCGTCAAAAGTTTCGAAATAAAGCTTGACAAAAATTAACACAAAAGAAATAAATTTATTAAAATGATTATGAGTTTATGAGTTTATGCCTAAAACCATACTCTAACTATTTTTCTGGTAGTGATCAAGAGTTGTTCTCCGCATTGGAAGTGGTAACCGTGCGGAAGGATACCAAGAAATGCGATAATTACTTCTGGTAATAGTGGAGGCGTCATCAAAGTCAATGGTAACATGCATGAATTGCAATTCTTTAACCTGTGGCCGCTTTTTCAATCAGCTATGCTGTTTTTCCTCTTGTAACAAAACATCTCCCTTTTCAAAAACATAATATAGTAGTTATTTTCGCTCTTCTTTTCCGATAAATTCGTTGGTAATATCAAATGAAACTGAATTTTACAATGAGAGTTTTCAGAGAAGCTTTGTAGTTTTCCTGAGTATTCCTGAGTATTCTGACAACTTTTGAATAATTGAGATAATAAAGGTGCTCATGATCTATGTGGATCGTGCGGGTGGAGGGAGGGGAAGGGGGGCGAATTCAAATTTGCATTGCTCTTTCATCGGAAAAGAGACCCACCTTTTACTGTGTTTCCAAAGCTTTCAATGACTACAAGAAAAATGGAATAAAGATGTTAATTTAATGGCCGAAGCTAGGTAACAATATACTGCGTGCTATCTTTGCATAATAGCCTGGTTCGTATATCTCTGAAAGCCTACAGGCATTTTACACGTTGTTAACGGCCAGCTGGATGCCGAAAAAAAGGAATCGTTTTTAATGGTAACAAGTGGTATACTTGTTATGAATGAAGCTGAGTCACGGTATAATAAATTACTTGAAATTAAAAGAAACCTCAAAACAGGAGATTTCTAAGATAAAAAACACCAAAAAAAACATAAAGGAGCAAGGATGGATAAGGATGGAAAACATTAACACGGATTACAAACGACGAACTTGAAAAACTTAGGCTAAACCTTGACTTATCTTCTTTAACTATCACTGGCAGAATACAGGCGGTACTTCTGGTACGGACCAAGTGAGAACAAGGTTCGAACCAGAAGCTCCTCTCATTATTCATCCGGTACGCTCCTCGCGATCCGTTGATATCCGTTGATGTGAAGTCGATATGAAGTAAATAATAACGTTGTGAAAGCGGCTATATAATGTTATAACGGTTGTGTAGTTTACCGTTGTATAATTGAGACAGCTGTTAAATCATTTATACGTGCGCAAATTCATGAGCCAGTGGAATATGAAGAAAATATATGAAAAAAAAAAACGATATTGGACCATGACTTGAGTGAAGAACGAAAGTGAAGAGGGAGGGAAGACAAATGGTATAAAGTGTTTTGATGACTACTTTGGGATTTCTTAATGCTGCATTATCCCTTGAAAGAAAAACACACTAAGGAAACCAACAAAACCAAAGCCGAGAAAAATAAGAGCTCTCCCTTCCCCTTACAAACTGAAAAAATAAATACAAAACTGCGGGTCGGATCCGTATTCTCTATGGCGTGCATAATTGCCAGTGTTCTTAATAAACTAGCGAGAAAAACGCTTATCAATTCAAAAATTGAAATGTCCGTTGAAAAAAAAACAAAACAAAAAAACAATTGCACTAACTTATCAGCCATCGCTTGTATAGCAACTTGTTTGCTAATGCTGAAAGCTTCACATGGCTAAAAATTTACAGTCAATTTGAATTGAAATTGAAGGCAATTCCCTGAAAAAAATTCTTCAGGACTCAGAAAGCGGTCCTCACACCCTCAGCAGAAAATGGAGAAAACAACTGCAATGCAGCCTTTCTTTACTGAATTAAAGGAATATTGCATTGTTCGTTTCCAGGATAACCGAAAAATAATATATGGAATGAAGATAAATTAGATAAATAAATTCATCGAAAAAAAAAAAAGATTTTAAATAAAAGAAGAAGAACGCTTATAATTGATTCTTGATCAGAATTTGGAAGTTAGACTTCTGAAATGGTTCATAATAAGGCTCAATGCAACAGCGTAAGTAGCTCGATTGAAGTTTAATTTTAAACTGAAAAATTGGCATGTTTTTTATATGAATGTAAATACCCATTAATTGCAGAGTAAGTTACGAACCGTCTGTCATTTACCGTGTGCTAGTTAAAAGGTGTGCAATTTGGTCACGATTAGAAGGAAAACACGTATTGATAAATTAAATTGGAAAGTTTTGCCACATGGATGGCATTAGAGCTTTAGGCGTTGAATGACTAAATTGAACGCTGCTTTATAAGTTTTTCCTCCTTGTGTTTCTTTTGCAGGTCGAAAACGCTACTTGCTTGTTTTTTTTTTAAAGCACTGTGCTTCTCCATTGTTTAGTTTTACAAGTAAAATCTCCTTGATTATGCAAGAACTTCAGCGGACCTTCCGAAAAAGATTAACAACCTCACTACCATCGTGTACAGTTACTGTCTTCTCCAGCAATTTTCTACAAAGCGCTAAATATTATGGCGCATGGGAACGCTTTGTTAAGGACAGATGAAGAGAGACCACGAACGGGGAGAAATATGAATGATTGTTTACCTAATCCGCGGTTGCAATAATAACTGGCCTAAAATTAAAAATAAATTCGCTCCATACTCACCCAAAACAAGTCCAAAAAGAAGTGCTCCGCGCAGCATTCTAAAAACCTTCCTGTTTAGATGGAGAGAGCTAGCCAAGAACACCGGTACGTCAAATATATTCTGCTTGAACAATATTATAGCTGCAATGGATTTGAGAGGTGAAAAACTTGTATCAAATGCCCGTTGGTGGCGTGAAACACGATCCTGTAGTGTTAGAAGCTCTATTCTGAGTCGTGTCGAGGACTAACTGTGCGCAGAGGACAACTTTCTGGTACTCACTTTCCAAACCTACTAAAAGGCAATTAAATAATTGTCATGCCTCGTCATTGTATTGACTTAACGTCTTCAATGGCACAGTGTCATGGAAACAGTGTTTGCAGGTGGCAGCCCAATATCTGTCACACAGCTGGTTTCATTTCAAAGTCATATGTTGAAGAGAACCTTCTTTCAATTCCAAGATTTTTTGTAGTATAACTAGTATTTGGAGCATAGCGCAGTAATTTGGGGATAACTTATTGGTCCTTTTGTTCGGTTATATTGATAGTCTTCTCCAGTGCAAACAACAAATGATTCATAACCCAAAAAATACATAACAAAATAGAAAGTTATTTATTTTTAATATTGGACGAAATCTATTGGGATCACACGTGCAATGAAGGCGATCTGTATTAATTCAGGTCAGGCAATCATTCCAAGTTTTTCAGTTTGTGGACGGTACACCCGTTCGAGTTCAATCAGAAAAGACACTAAAGGAAAACGTGCGGCAAAATCCCTTCTTTAAAAATATAAGTTCAAATTACAATATATATTTAGAGAAGAAACTACTCCAGCCTTAGCCAGATTTCATGCGGGTCCTATATCCTGGTCGAATTGGAATTTGAAGATTGTTATGATTTTTGTGGAGGTAGGGAACCGGAGAACCCGAAGAAAAACCCTCGGAGTAAAATCGAGAACCAACAACCTACTCAACCTACAGATACATATGCAACGGAGCGGCATCTAGTTTTGACGCTGTTTTAAATATTTTGTTTGGGGTATCTCTGACGGTAATAGACAAACTGAATGAATCTAAATTCGTGCGAGATCCGTAAGTCAAAGTTAATCGAGGTTGTCCTTGACGTTATTGTCACTGTCTTCAGTTGTTTAAGCGGCGAGCGTCTGTCTGCACTTTCGATCGGTTTGTTTGCTTTGCACTCGTTTGCCTGCTTATTTCTCTGTCATTCATCCAGTTTATTATTGCTTTTGGGCAGAGGAAATCTGCCTCTTATTTAAATTACTATTTAAAGTTTCCAAATGTATTAAAACATGGCGAGGACCGAAGCTCCTGTCTTTTTTAACGAGTGATACATAGTGCTGCTAGAATGAGTTATAGCAGGTAGTCAGGGAACAAATAATTCACTCGCTGGGTCAGTCAGTCGGTCAGTCAGTTAGTCATTAGGTCGTAAACAGTTTTGTGGTGGCAATTCTGCTGTCGACTAGGGTTTTTTTTGCGAGAGGGCCGACCATACACTAATCTTGCGCGTTTGGAGTCGAACAAGCGCTTCGAAATTAAAGTTTATTTGTACAGCTAATCAAATGGTTTCGAGTGCAATTGGAATAAATTAGCGCAAGGAAAATTTTTCTAAGACTACAAAATATTGCACGAACCCGTTAGGCGGCTATAATAAGTAGTCTTTGAAAATTTGTAACGAGTCCTTATTTTTTCCAAATTGCACGACAAAAATTAAGTGAAAATTTCTGTCACGCCTCAGTATTTTTCGTCACAAATGAAGCGTCAAGTTACTTCAACATTATTGAATGAAAATTTAAGCGTAACAGTTCATTCACCTCCTCTAAGTCATGTTCAAAAACTGAGCAGTCTCTTTAAATATGAAAAGCAGTCTTTATTCACAATTGAACTGAAGAACTTGACCACAAGACAAAAGAAAACCTCCCTGTGGTTTTGATACGGCTTTCTGAACAATTGTTTCCATGCCGTCGAGATCGGCTTCAGATTATTTCAATTCAGCCAAGCTCAACTTTATGTTTTTCTCCTCACAACTTTCGTGTATATATTGTATCTTAACGACCGCAAGAAATAGTTTAGTAATTTTTTCTCAGCTTCGTATTTTGTCATGATGTCTTGTCAATCTTCGTCTCATTTTTGTCCGCCATTTTGTTTGTCCCAGCTCAATTTTTCCGGAGCTGTAAATCGTCCTTAATTTCACCATTTTGCACTCATTTTCACTCTTTTGCACTGCTGAAATTTCTCTGATCTCCAACGTTCTTAGACAATCAGAATGCAGAAAAACTTGCTTCTATATTATTAGATATGCAACAAAGATGGTACGTCAGGTGCCTGCAGGACTGTTGTTTGCCCTTAGAATAAGGTCTTCACAGTGGGAAGGGGGGTGGGATTAATGCAAAAACACATAATTACTTACATTGTTAGTACAGTGGTACTAACACAACAACACAATGCGATGCGATGCGATGCGATGCGATTCGATTCAATTCAGTACAATGCAATACAATGCTATGCAATACTTACCAAAACGGCAAATAAACCTCCACTGTGGTGTCTTGTAAGGCACGTAGGAACCGATAGAGTGGGAAAGAAGTGTAGAGGAAAACGCGAGACGTCATCGACTGTTTTTGCTCACACTTCTTTCGTGCTCCACCCCTTCCTACGTGCTTTATAACAGAACAGAGTATAGTCGAGGCTTCTTTATTCGTTTTGTGATAAAGAAACTAATAATTTCCCCGCGGATTCCGATTATTTTTAAACCAAACTTCTTTCTCAAAGAAGTAAAAGTGGCGTCAGGTGTGCTTTAGAATAAAGCACGCTAAAATAAGCCAATCACAATCCTTGATAGAAATTTTCAACCAATTTGATTGGCTAGCGTAACGACAGCTATCAAACAGAAATGGAATTCAGCTAAGCTTTCAGTTTTCAGTGGCTTTTGAAAGAATAATGATACCTTCAGAGCTAATTAATAAAATAGTTTAATCAGGATCTAAAAGCTGGTAAAGGTTTCTAGTCTAGGTGAATTCGGCCCTACTGGAGCTCGTGAACACTATTACTCTAGAGTTCCGACACATTGAAAGTAATAATTCCTCCAGGGCAAAAACTGTTCAGTTGGTAAAATCCTGGGAGCGATAACTCCTCTTTTGAACTACGCGAGAGCCTTGTGGGTCTGGCATTTTATATTTACTGCCACGCAACGGGAAACTGACTTGGAAATTCAAACGTCCTCTATAACAACGAAGACACCTGTCGAGTTTAGACGTTGTAAAATGTCAAGTTCCTAGAGGCTGTTATACTAATAAAACTAAAACTTCAGAAAAATTGATAATTCTTTAATTTTGGAAAATGATGACCTCACATGAAAACAAAGAATTGCTTGTATCTAACACCAGCTGAGCCTGAGTTAGCGACCTGTTAGCATGAGTAAATAAACGAGAGCCGAAACAATTAAATTTAGGTTAAACAATCATTGCATGGTTACCAACTGTGAGCCATACTCTTAAATATTCTTGGCTGGACAAAACAAAACAGAACACAAGAATGAACTACAACTCTTACTAGAATTGAATGACCTCTGAACTGGAAGCCTTGATACTATTTTCAACTTAAAAGTTACAAAAAAGTTCCGCTCTGTAGCTGCTTCAGTTCAATCACGCTATTACTGTATGGATGAACTCCAGTGATCCTCACTTCGCCGACACTTTGATTAAATTGTGAAGTTTTCTTAGAACGGCTTTCATCTTGTGTCCGTGGAAAAATCACGTTTATCCTTCTTCTGAAACGCTCGTTAATCTGAAGATCAAACAAAAACTAAACGTCAACTGTCTGCTTAAGTTTGAAAGCCAACCGGCCATCTTCAGCTCAACTTGCAATACTTTAAGGTAAACTTTCCGCAGTATTGTATCCGTAGATTAAACCTGTCATCACCAGTACATAAAAAAAATGTGACCCTGACTCTTGAGCACATTGTACCTCTGTCCTTTATCTTGCTTTTCTTATGACATAAGTAAATCAACATATTTGCGAGAGTTTGAACGATATTGACTAGACTTCATTGTTGTTAATTTGACTTAAGATCTCTTCAAAAATGCGATGTGTTCGCTTTCCGGTCAGTTCTCTTACCTGACTGTTTCTCAAACAATGCAAAAGAAAAATTAGGAATCCCTGTTAAAGAGGAAAATTTATATAAGAAGTCTTGCAGGAAAACAATCTGATTGTGTGTTTAGTATTGCATTTTAAAGAAGAAAAAAATATCATAAAACTTTTCCTGTAAACAGCGCTCTTTTTCACTTGATCATAAATTGTTGTGCCTAAAATGTAAAATTATAACATTGTAAGCAATATACTTTAGGTAGTCGAATTGTCTAATTCTTACCACAAAAAGTTCTTAAACTCCCAGTAATGAAAATGTATGTGCATAAATGGTTGAAATTCGGACTCAAAACTAACCTGAGCAGAGTTAAGTATTGTGAAAATGTAAACAAAAGCTTTGTGCAGAGGTGACAGAAGACCGAACAACCACGTGACCCCTAGAAGAGGAATCAACACAACGCACGCCTTGACGCCAAGTCTGCCAGAGAAGACAACATTATAGAAAATTGGTATACTAGATGAATAGGTTGTTAAAATAAAACCGTGCTTCACTTCCTGGTTAAAAGCTCCCAGTACTGCTTTCATAAATGGTGCGAAAGTGTGCAGAAGAAAAAGACACCCAGGCAAGTTTAGTGTATAAGTAATCGATTGGTTCCGGCCGGGATTGCACGAGTGGTGGGTAGGTAAATTCTGCATACGAGCCTAGAGGTCCATCTGGCCGGAGCTTATCTCCGGCATGAAGTGAATAAGAGTATCTCTACAGTGGGATGTTATAGACCATCTCAGGGTTGCCCTAAGCATTTTAAAATTCGCCGGTACCCATTTATACACTTGGGTAGCACTTGAGTGGCACTACGAGAATTAAGAACACAACACAGTGTCCCCGGCAAGAGCTCGAACCCGCACCGCTCCATCCACAGTCGAGCGCACTAACCTGGCGAGAAACTATTCATTCACAAAGACTTGATTCTTACTTTAACTGCTGAATATGCTTATCCTCTGCTAATTGCATTGTCGCCATTTCCTTCATCACTCGTGCAAGTATGGACAAGTTAACCTCAAAAGAAGAGAAATTCATGTAACATATAAATAACTTCCAGTCGTAACTGAAAAAGGAAATAAAGCAAATTGGTCAGTCACATATAGTTACGTTTTTAAGCTAGAAATGTGAAACAAATGTAAATCTGCTGCTAACAAATAAGCTAATTTTAAAGTGCAAATCTGAGCTGCATTCGCGAACCACCGAACGGAAAATTTCGTCTGGTGGTAGAGAGGAGGATTTTAAGGCGGGATTGTCTCTGTCACACTCCAGCGACCTTAATTAAACGACGTTTTTTTTTTCTTTGTTTTACTTACAACTTCGATTATCACCACAAAAGAGACAAATATCCAGATCAGATTGTTAGCTGAAGACATCCAGCAGCTTGAGAAGCAAAAAGAAAAAGAAAATTCCCTGAGAAACAGCAAACAAGAAATACAACTTGACAACTGAATATTCAACATCTAGTAAGCGTTGCATGATGGGACAACGTGAGATTACAGAGAATATCTTACTCCCCAGCTATTCGGACCCATGCGGCCCCAGTCACCGGCCGGGTGCTCAATAGCCGGTCTCCCGCGGAGAAACCTACGGCTCACCAGACCATAGGCTCACACTTGAAACGCGCCCCGCACGCTCCAGTGTTGATAGCATCCCGTGTGGTAGACTGCTGGCAGCCGGTTTTTTTCTCTTAAGGTCATTTAGACGAGAGCGGTAGTGTCTCGCCTCATAATCTCCGTGTGGGGACATTAACAATAGATGATAAATTAGTTACTTTTTTAAAAATATCAATACCTGTAATGTGTCATGTTGATTGAGTAATGCAATAATAGTTAGAAAATAGCACTCAGGAACCAATCTCGATACGTTAAATTATAATGCTGACAACCTGAGGAAGAAAAGGTTGGCTGGCAATTAAAGGTAGTCGTAAATAAAACTTTTCTCACTATTTGTCACTGACAAAACTGTGGATTCCATATTTTCCTGAAGCAATACTCAGCGAAATTGCAACCATAACGGCAGGAAAACCTGCAATGATAAAAACAGAACATGTGTCGAGAACATGACTCAAGTGGCGACTCAGAGCAGTGTTTGTCATATCGACGTCACACATAGACGTTCACATTTCTGACAGGAACAAATACCCGGCTTAATTCGAAGAGTCCTATGTGCACATCTTCAACACAAGCTTCCGTTCGAATCCAACCGAGATCCGTGAAAACGTCTGTCACACATTCGCAATACAATTAAAGTGACCAAAGACTTATCTCTCAGTGTTATACAGCTTTAACAGCACACTATACGTGACGACTTACACCATGACATGACATGATAGATGGCCATCTTGCTGGTGATGTTGTAGACTTTGACAACATACAAGTAAAGGTAGATTCCCTCGACAAGCATCCAGCAGAATGCTGCCATTAGGAAGTACTGAATAATGGCTGCTACTGTAACACAAACAGCCTGCAAAGTATGGAGTGAATTTATTAATGCCTAGATACCATTTCCCCCTTCCTCATGTTCAAAATGCGTGTTTCTTGAAGTGAAGTCGCATTCTGCTTTAAGGTGAACTAAACTCGTTCTCTTCCTATTTGAATTTTTCACGGTGGCTGTGCACGAAAGAGTGCTACAGGCACCTAACTTGATCCGCAAGGGCTGGGAAGCCTTTTTAAGGCCTGATTACATGGCGAATTTCAGCCCGGGCCGAAAATTTCAGCCCGGCCAACCGGGCTGAAATTTCATCCCGGCTTCTGAAACAAATCCTCTTAAAATCAAATTGTCGATTAC
>OMLO01004931.1_pt1 | contig 11195 bp, 10 predicted proteins | sample 1674811 | NCBI WGS metagenome assembly OMLO01 (sample SAMN06265003, study PRJEB25207) | coral metagenome | isolation source: Coral host | place: Mexico:La Bocana,Puerto Morelos, Mexico | collected 2008-11-13 | reverse complement strand
AAGACAACTTGGAAATTGAATTTGAATGTAAATCTGGGAACAGGAAAATACCTATCCAGCAACGAAACCTCGCTACCGTGAGCTCACTTTTTTTGAACTCCCTGCCATGTCGAATTTAAATCATATTCCCCTAAATATACCTTTTTAGTCGTTTACTATGGGCCATCTCGAACACAGAAGTCGTATACACACTAAACAGTGGCGTCTTTCAAGTTTATTGTCGGAGATTTCTAAACCCACGACATGAAAATGACCGCTAGAGAAAGCTGTCCCATGCACTGCTTGCCGCCTGGACCTGGAGGTACTACTCCTCCACAAAACGAATCGCGTCTTAAAATATCTCTTTTTGCAGTTTCCTCTGCCATCTAGAACTCTTATGGCTTCCCTTAGGAGCTCCAGATAGCGATGATCACTTGTAGCTAAAACATGAAGGCGAGGAGAACTTGGCGTGTCTAGTGCTTACCTTGTAGTCGACAACCAACTCTGCACGAATCCATGCGAGATCACAACCTCCTCCAATCAGGAACGTTATGTATCTGCCCGTTATTTTAAAGAATGGGGAAGTAAGAGTTCCTTTGGGTCCGTCTCCTTGAAATGCTCCAGGTTGTTCATGCGGAGTGTGCCTGTTTTCAGATCCTCCAATCCAATAGTCACCTTGTTGGTTTGCAGTTTGTTTTCTTTGACGAAATATAGGATTATCACCATAGGTCGGCTGGTTGTTAAATACTGTACCAGTCGTAACCCAACCACCGAGTGTTCCATCTTCAAAGTCGAACTTGCAAGCTATAAATAAAACAAAGTTAGTCTGACAACAGTATCTATGCTGTTTTATGAAGTATTTTGTAAAAGCCTTAGTTCTTTACTAATTGACTGCCATCGACTCTGTGAAGCTCTTATTAGCTACCGCAAAATCATTCAGGAGGCCTCATGGTTAATGAACTAGACCCTGGATCGAGCGGTCCGGGTTCGAGCCCTGGTCGGGACCATTTTTTTGTGTTTTCGGGCAAGACACTTAACTCTCACAGTGCCTCTCTCCACCCAGGTGTATAAATGGGTACCTGCAAATTTAATGCTGGGAGTAACCCTGCGATGGACTTGCATCCCATCCAGGGGGGAGTAGCAATATTTCTAGTCGCTTAACGCTACAGAAACCGGGATAAGCTCCGGCCTGATGGGCTACTTAGGCTCGTATGCAGACTTTACCTTTTTTAGTAGAATTGTAACTGAATTTTGTTTCATTTGCTTATTTCTGATCTTAGCATTAAACTTCCCGCTTTAGGGCAATCGCGCGGATCGAATTGCCAATTTGGCATTTGTAGTTCTGTACGCCCGCCTGTTTGTGTATTTCAAAAATGTCGAGCTTTTTTAAACCGTAAATTCCATCCTTTAAGTCTTCTCAGGAATATTATCCATTTCGTTGCAAATGCGCTTTCAAAAGTTTGGAGAAACAAGGAAACAGTTCAATGTTATCGACCACGCCACTGCACACTGATGGCTGATATTGTGAAATGGCTTAGCCAATCAGATCACAGCATTTGCTGTGGAGTTCTACTAAAGATATATAGAAGCGCTTCGCTGATCGTTTCTAATTTACATTTCAGGAGAATATGTCCAGTGGCAACGAGAAATTTTCCCCTGTAGACTCTATATTGAGATATCTGACCGCGTAATGACATCAAAATTTGCATCATAAGTAAACACGGCGACGCCCAGGTGATTTAAGCTGAATACCAAAACACTTCGTATTCACATGATTGCCTTCAATAGGAGTATATACTGAGGCTAAACAGCGTGCTATTAAGAGTTATGCATGTGCAAGATTAGAAAACCTTAAAAGCACGCCAAGGTTTCATTGTCTGACTAGCTGATTTAGCAATAAAGACAGCAATGCACAAAGTTCGTCGGCCATTTTATTCCTTAATCGGCTTTATGTTATTGAAGTCACTGTCAGGCGATAGGGCAACACAGTCGGACGACTAGATGTACTCCCCTCTGGATGGGACCCTGGTCAATCATTAGTACCATTTATGCACCTTAGTGGACGAAGGCACCAAGAGCTCCGCAGTGATCCTGGTCAGAACACAAACATGGACCACTCGATCTGGAGAACACAGCTCCTCTTGCCTCCACAGCTTTAAAAACTGAGTATAAAATATAGCGATGGCGAATTTTGATGATAGCGAAGCACATACGAAGTGAAATTTCGTGACAAGGCCACCTTAAGTATACTAACGTTTGCAATGGTCCATGCATTTTTCTTCCAGTGCCTTTACCCTATTTTCGAGCATTCCTATCTTCTGCCATACTCTGTCTGCAAGGACAGGTTGGGCGTCTTTCATCATAATAAACAGCAACAGACAGGTCACAACAGCAATCCTCCATTGATTGGCCATTTCTGTGGAATACATTTGTACTCGCACACGTCAAAGAGCAAAAAATAATCAGGGGTTATTGTGCTCGTATAAAGAAGGTTTTGATATCTATATAAATGATGTACTACTGTAAGAATATGAGCATTAAGAGAAGCTACATTAGTGAAATTCCTGTTCTTTGATGTAATGGAGAAAATCAGAAAATTAAGTGATCATTGAAAAGAAAAGAGGAGTGGTCACCGACCATTTAAGAGAGTAAATTGCACGGTGCGTTAGTGCACCCGGTGTCCAACCCTGTACGTGCTTAGGTTTCTTTCCTAGCGTGCTCTTGACGTAAGACGTGGCCTGGGGTACGGTTGCAACAAAAATTACGTGGCAGTAAGGATGAGCCATAACGATGGGCTCGAACGTTCTTAATTTATGTTTTTTCTTGTAAACGAGAAACTGAAGGTACAAAGCAAGGAAACACTGGAAATACGCGAAGAATAGAGGCAAATAACATCATGGTGAAAACGGAACTACACAAATATAGCCCTTTGACTTTAAAGTTGAAGCCTGTTTAAGAGATGCACTTCATGGTGGCTTTCAATAACTGCTGTAGTATTGGCATAATGAATTCAATGAATCTTCGTGACTACGTAGCCGGTAATGGAACTTCCCAGCATAAAAGGCTTTTGAAATTGTCTATTAATTAAAAGACGAACGGTTAAGTGATTCAGGAATATAAACCAATTGTTCAATTAATATAAATATGTGTCAATTGTGCGATTTTGTGCTTTTTTTGCAGCTAATGACACATTACCGCAAGTCAAGTCGCATTCAATGTTTGAGTTATCTCATGTGCTAAGAAAATTTAATATTTATTAAAACAAAATTACGATGGCAATTTTTTTTCTAATTTCTGCGTTTGTCAACAAATTGTGCCCAAACGCAATTTAAATCAATAAAGTTTGACGGGCTGTTTACCCAAATAGGAAAAGGACATTTTAGATATCGATAATATGATAGCCACTGTATGTTAGGAAAGTATAAATATTGTTGTGGAAAGACTTAGTTAAAAACCACTAAGTTAACCAGTATATCTCAATGCACCTTTTCTCGAAAAATCTTGTTCACCGATACGGAATAATTGCATCTTTTGCTCCCGGTGTGGATATTTCGGTTTGACTTCATTATATCACAACAAAATTGCAAACAGTAACTAACAGATCCCAGTACAGTGCACATGAAAAACCAACCAGGAACTACATATTTAAACCACAATTAATTCTCAAACAACGCCCCAGCGTGAACTACGGCTTTCAAAATAACTGCCTTCGCCTTGCGCTCAAGATAACATTTTTTTAAGTAGTCAGTATGAGTTGTTCACCAGAAAATAAAAGACGAAACATATAGTGAACAGGGGCGATATATACAGAGCCTACCTTGGGTAAAGCAAGTATACCAGTTATTTCCAAAGATGGTGTCTTCGTGATCAAAACCTGAATTGAATGAAGCTTGTATTTCATTTGCAAGAGATTGATTTTGTAAGAAAAACACTATATCTGAATCTGTTCCTTACCTGACTTTCTCCGACAGCCAAACTGCCTCACAAGTAATTAGGACCTGGATTATAACATGTCGAGGGAGGGACTAAAAGTTGAAACGTGGTTTTTTCTATTGTTCAATGATGATATTTCGAGATGATTTATTGCCTTTGATATAGTCACGTCTGAATTAAATATGGAGAATTGATTCTAAGAAAACCCGAAACCTTGTTCTTTGTGAAGATTTAGTTGGATGAGGACTGAAGAAACGTGGTGCGAAGTGATTTGGCTCACGGACTGTTAACCTTTAGTCTCTGGATAAACCGGATAAGGTTTATTGAAAACTTGATCATTGGATAACGAAATTCAAGAGTTTTGATTGGCTTAGATATCACCGCATATGGGCCATTAAACAATGCTCTAGAAATACTGTAAGCGTACGCGTATTTTTAGGCATTACTATTTTTATTTTATTTCAGTTCTCTATATTTTGGAGGCAAAAAAAGCAAAAACAATTATTCCACTCGGGCTTGTTGGACATGGGATGATTATAGGCCAACTCGGCGCTACGTGCCTCGTTGGCTATCAACCATCTGATATCCAACACGCGCCCGTGGAATAACTGTTAAGTACTGATAACAACAGGCTATTATCTTATGCTAAGAGAGTATTCATGATTCACGATTGCACAAGCAACATACGCAGTAACATCTATTGACAATGGAGCTTCTCAGCCTAGGCGGTGTTTTGCCCCAATTCAAACGATGTGATGATGCTCTTTAGAATTCTTTCTCTCAGATTTCCTAATGGTTTCATTTATATGTATGAACAACTTTTAGATGTACAAAACATAACCAAGGAATTATTTAAACAATATCACGCGGTCTGTAATGAGAAAACAACCTCCCAAGCGAAATATCTACAGCGCCCTTTATTTGGAACGTTTACCGACAAAAGGCGGTTCTTACCAGCACCTTACTGCGCATGCGCTTGTTCATTTTTCGCTAGTGAAAGCGAACCTCTGCAAACCGACAAGATTGCATTTAAAAGACCAATATTGTTTTTATCGTAAATGTTTTTAATAATTAAAATACAGAAGATTAAGTGGTTCAGGAAGATCAACCAAATTGTATGTGCCAATTGTGTGAGTTTCTTCGTTTGAGCTAATGGCACAGTAAAAAAGATAAAGAACACATTAAAAAAAAAAACAAAAAACTAAACGCTATAACATGACGTTTCGGCGCCATCTTGTAATCGTTATCAAATGCAGATTAAGATTAAGTCTTTCAGTTCAAATATCTATTAGCTAAGGAGAAAAGGAGCGAAGAAAAATGTCAAGACCGTGTCAGCTAGTTACAGAATTTTGCCGAATAGAGTCTGCTTATGTGTTTAAGTTAAGTGTAGCTAGTATATATCTGAACTGAACGACTTAAATCTACATTCGACAAGATGACACCGACACATATAATTTTTTTTTCATAATGGCACATTATCGCAAGTTTACTCACGTTAAACAAAGTTATCAGTTCTTTCGCGCAAAGAAAATTAAACTATTGTTTTAAAAAATTAAAACAGCATTAAGGCTTGTGTTTAAAGCTTTGCCACAGTGAGTTCCTCCGTGTGGACCGGTTGAAAGTTAAAGTTTGATGATTTGAGAAACGTCGCAAATGCGAGTAATTGACCTCTTGGATGAAAACGTTTCGTACTATTTTACGTTGGAGCTTACAGTTGAACCGCCACCCTTCCCCTATCCGTGCATTGTTTGAGAGGACATAGGTCGAAAGCGGCCCTTCTAAAGTAAAAATTTTGGAAAATTACTACAGGAAGAATCATCAAAAAGATGCTACATGCCTGATATGTTTTAGCAAATCGTCCACAAATCCAATCTAAATCAATAAAGTTTGAATGTGACGTGACATGACACAGCCAGAATAAGGGATTTCAAATTTTGCTTTTTAAGTTCTCGATCAGTTGTTCTTTAGATACAATAAATATTAGATAAAACAGTTTTTTGATAAAACTAGAGAAACAGTTTTAATAGTGTAACAACCGCGGAATTCATTTGACTTTTAACTGTTTTGATTGTATTTTATGCGCCCTATATAAATTTATCATGCAGAATAATCCATTTACGATTTATAAAAATTATAACTTGGCGCCGAGGCTTGAGATAATAAGACAAAAAATCGCACCGAGCTTAAGGTATGAGTAAATTTCCTTGTTTTGTTCCAAGAAGCCCCATAGCCAAGTAATACATTTTAACAACTTCAACAATAACAACAACACACACTTTATTTATTACCAAATAAAAAAAACACTCTTACTACAAACACAAAAGATAATTTTAACATAAAATTAGGTGAATTAATGATTCACGTAGAATAACTTAGAAGTTAATCGAGCGGAGTGAAATTTAAACGGTATTTAAAAAAGAAATTGGTTGGTAGTAAGGCTTAACATGGGGAAGGTATTATTTTTCATTTTTTCCATTCCGTGCCTTCAGTTTTTGACAGTGAAAAAAACTTAGTACTTCAGATTGCTCCAATTTTTGTGATCCACACTTTGTCATGATCCGAGTTATGGGGTCATTCAGCGATCAGTTGACAGCAAAGCCGTCATTTAAATAATATTTTCAGGCTGACTTCTTTCTTGACGACGGTTGCTATCCGTCATGTTGGTGCCCAAACAAATGTGCTCAGTAGAGAGGCCACAGTAAGAAAGTGAGCTTAAATCGGTTCTTTGCGTAGTTTTGTGATGTGGAAGTAGATATGACCGAGATAAACTGATTGGATTTTTTCGAATACCTTCAGTGGTATCCAACAAGGAGAATTTGAAGAAGAACTGACTACAGAGCGGAGAGAAAAGTGGATAAAAGCGAACAGTCCCGGAGACGATGGATCGGAAGACGTACTTAACAGCGAACGGGTCTGCGGGAAGCATTTTGTTTCTGGGAAGCTAGCTTCTTACTGGCATAAGCACTACATGAACTGGGTGCAACTTGATAAGAAAAATTATCGCGACAAATTAGACCATGATGCGAACCCAAAGAGAGGTGAAAGGGCGAAGCAGCGAAAGCAGCTTGCGGTCGAAGGGCAAGAGGGAGAAGCGGCAGGGAACGTCGAAAGCTTGTAGAAAGCAGCAGTCTTGTTGTTGCTCAGATCGACTTTAGTCAGCCCATTACTTCGACAGAAGAAGAGAAAAATCGAAACGGAGAGGCATTTTCTCCTGAGCAGGCGGCCATAGCAGTTACCGAAGGTAAAGAAATCGAACCGGGAACTGTAAAGAACGCCGAGTGTCAAACCATCGAGTTTGACTACATGTTTCAGACAAGCAGATATCAAGCTCCCGAATAATGATTTTTTTGATAGTAACGCTAAAAATTGGTTTTACACTAGGCTACCGTCTATAGAAGTACTAACGGTTGTTTTCGAGCAGGTCTCCTCACATGTTACACGGCAAACACAGTCGCTCAACAGATTTCATGAGTTTATTATTGTACCTATTCACAGAAAACGGTTTCTAGAATATTTTCCAACTAGATAGTTGCGATGGACACTTTTCAGCAATGATTCAAATGTTCATTAGAGGATCGTGTATTCGCTCTGAATGTCTCACTTTGGCTACAACAACAATCTTGCCTGAGATTTCTTTCCCTTGTACTTGCGCAACGAAACTATCTTGTTGTACGCCTCCAAATTTTTTGAAGGCCTTAAACTGCTTATTTGTGTAATAGCTCGGTATGGCCGCTCGATATAAACCAACCACAGAAATTCTCTTCAAATAGCGCTCTCGGACGTGGCATTCGAAGTTTTTACGTATGATGAAAGCACTGCTATCTCATCTTGTGATTTTGGGTCTCTTTCTTGGGAAATATCCATTAGAAAGATGATCGTGAACGCTTAGAAATGGCATAGATTTGCATACAGTTTCACACCTCGCATGGGCACCAACATGGCGGAAATCTAGTTTGCAGAAGATGATGACGTCAGCTGAAAACTAAGAATACTCAGTGAAATATTGATTGACTGACGGAATGAGTTTTTGATTGACTGATTTATTGATTAATTAACTTAAAGATATCTAAACTCTAGTAAAAAAATACAAATTTCAAACATTCGCAAAATTAGCGAACACATTTACCATACAGCAGCATCTCATTTGCTATATCAAAACTACCAGTAGGATAATAGTATATAAGTACACATTTCGATACTATGTTTGTAATCAGCACCTTCTTCTTTAACATACTTTATATTCCCATTTTGTAGTATCACTGATATATATGCTAAGTTAACTTTTATGTTGAGAGGTTAGAGTTATTTTCCAATTCAAACACAAGCCATTTACAAAAAAAGGCTTATTTTAACTTGAAAATATTAGTGTCTTCATTTTCTAAGATAACACAGTTTGCAACACATGTACGCACTGCGGACCTATTTTAAAATCATTTTAGCATGAGCATTTTCTGTTAAAGTTACATAAACTTAGTTCACCGCAAAAGAAATAAAAAAACACTGGGCTTCTGTTTTTCATGTTTAAAATGGTGTTTGAGTTTTGGACCCAACGAAGTAAGTCAGTAAACTAGTGATGCAACATTTGTGGAGGATGAATATTGTTAACACTAGCGTGGTCCTTCTGATCGTGATTCACAAGAACTATACATATGTACAACACACAAAAGCACCAGTACAACACACAACACCGAAATCATGCTGCCTTCACATTAGCACCAAAACAAGATTTCACTATTCATGCTTAAAGTGCCAACTATGATTCTCTAAATTCTCGATATGATTTTTTTTTTTACATTTACGTACACAATAAGTCTTTTCTAAAGATCTTGGCAAATTTCAATCTGTTACGAGCATTAGAACTCACGTTTTTTGGACCTTTATTTCCGAGAAGGTACGGCCGCCATTAATTTTTCTTTTTCCAAGTCTTGGTTGAGAATTTGAGTAAATGACATCATTTAAAAATACCACACGTGTTGAAATTATAATCACGATTAGTGTAGAAAATAGCACAAATATAAGAACTTAAGTTTTTGTTATTCTTTATGAGAATTGCAGTACTAATTGTTATTGTGATTTCAACCAGGAGAGTATTTTTGTTCAATACATCGCTTGACGTGCACACGGTCTAGCTAAAGAACCTCATAAGAAAATACGAAGGAAACGCTTCATATAGTGATTACTTACATAATCTCCTCCCCACTACCCCTTTTGAAAAGGATGACAGACAGCATCCTGTGCCTAGTTCAAACCATTGAAATAAACGTGTAAAGGTTAAGAAAGGCTAAAAAAAGTAGAAGCCAGAAGGCTTAAGTCTTTTTGAAAGTCAACGAGCGTCGGAAATTTCGCCTCTTCGATGCAGAAAATCCTTGATTAAACCATCTTTGCCTTAACATCTGTCCTTTAAAGTATAAGTGAACCGGGTCTTTGCAAAGCTATACTGTGTCTAAAGATAGGTAAACTCATTGTATATACCATTGTGGCACTCTAGCGCGTTACTTTAAAAAGGTTTCCATGGGAAAATCTTGCTATTTCAATGCTACTCATTTGTTCCAGGTCTTGTAATGCGTGTTTTCTTTTTCCGCTTAAAGACATACATTTTCCTTTTCTTTCTAACATCACAGCATGTTTTAGGACAAGTATCAGAGCAATCCGAGAAGCAAGACGGCTGGCACTTAATTAAAGGGCTAGAAAGCAATTCAGAAATATGGTGGATCATTTTCTCCTTATATTCGTCATCGTGATTCGTCAAGGATCTCCCTAATGGCGGAACAGTTTCTTCTGGTGATTTGACTAAATACGAAGATAATTTGATTCCCTTGCAGCAGTATGATGGGCAGGTTGGAGTACAAAAGGATGAGCAGTAAGTTGGGCATGGTTGAATAAGAGAAGACGGTGTTGTTGGGTTCGATCCTTGGGAAACTGCTGTACTATCAGTTGTTATCTGCATTGCTGACTGTTCCGGTTTACTGGGACAACAATGTGATGGACACAAATTGCCACAGTGATATGCACACTGCGACGGGCAAACGTCCGGTGGCGATGCTGACGATTTGGGAAGATATGGCAGCCCGCAGCAGTGTCGTGGACAAGTAGGAAGACAACTAATGATACAAGTACTTGGACAGCTAATTAAAGGCGTCGGAGATATCTTGCAGCAAAACGAGGGACAGGAAGGAAGGCAATTCGCTTTACATGTTGATGGGCAAGATTGTTCTAATGATATTGAGTGCTGTGTTGGAATTGGCAGCGATGAACAGCAATGCATAGGACAAGGCGGACCGCATATTCCTTTGCAGTTATCTGGGCAGATAGGAAGTGCAACAATTTTTAAACTACAGCAGTACTTTGGACAAGTAGGAAGACAGTGTGTCTTACAGATCGAGCTGCACGAAGCCTGTGTTGATGCTACCGTGGGAAGATACGTTGCTGTACAACACTGACTGGGACAAGATGGAGCGCAGTTGGTTTGACAGTGACTTGGACAAACGTTGGCAGTTGGATTGGGAGCTTTACAACAATTTATTGGACATGACTGGTGACAGCTTGTGTGACATTCAGACGGACAGGTAGGATGGGCTAATAATGGAACATGATAATGGATTTGCTCGCAACAATGATCAGGGCAAGTAGGTTCACAACTTATGTAGCAAGTATCCGGGCAATTATCCACCACTTGATGTTCAGGAGGTTTACAGCAATGGCTTGGGCAAGTGAAGAGACACTTTGAGGTTGGACCACATTCTGCAGGGCAATGTGACGCTGTTGGTTTCGGTGAAACCGCTTTGGAAACAGGGAGAATATGAAAACGTCAAAAGTCCTCTCGTGATATCATCTAAGGTACATGCATGTCGACTGCAAATGGAATTTAAGGTATTCAACTTAGAAGTTTCATATGCAAGAGAGTTGACTTGGAAGTGTTTTGATAATAACTGTTTGCAAAGGCTTGTGCAATTATAGTTTCTTTTAAATAAAAATAATAGCCAGCCTAAATTATGTATCTTTTCTTACCAACACAACGGTGGCCGTTAAAAGCGAATCCAGGTATACAAATGCAGATTCCTCGATGACATTGCGAATGAGGTGGGCAACCTTGACAGTTATCCACTAAAATGGGAAATAATGATACGCCGCTGTCAGACAAATGGGTATCTAGTTAACTGCTGCAATCATTTTTGGAAAGTTTACACTTTGAAAATGAGGAATAAAAAACACCAAGAACCAATGTGGCATCTGAAATTCGTCTCCCGCTGCTTGCTTGATGCAGACTTGATGGAGAGTTACAT
>OMLO01004930.1_pt1 | contig 11196 bp, 9 predicted proteins | sample 1674811 | NCBI WGS metagenome assembly OMLO01 (sample SAMN06265003, study PRJEB25207) | coral metagenome | isolation source: Coral host | place: Mexico:La Bocana,Puerto Morelos, Mexico | collected 2008-11-13 | reverse complement strand
CGGCCTCAAACACGGGGAAACAAAAAAGAATACGACAGGTAAGCAAGACAAGTTAGTTTTATTCACAAAACACTAAATTTAGGTATTTAAAGCAAATTTGTAAAGTTCCCATACCACCCTTGTAAATCGCTTCTTTGTAACACAACACCGCTCGTAGTCAAGAGTCACATTCGCTTACGTTTCATTTACGTTTTAATTATTTCCTCTCATCTCGCGGTTGGTTGCATGCATTTAGTTCACCAGTTCAGTTCTTCAAAAGTGTTTTTCGGTGTGAAAAACAAGATTTTTGTAGTTTAAACTCGTATATGGCTCATTTGGTATCTCCCGAGAACGAGCATAATCTTTGCTTATTTGCCAGGCTTTCAAACAATATAATTCCTGGACTGTCCCCTTCCGACCGACATCTTTGTATGTGAGGCGTGCATTCTGCATATTACGGTCCTTAGTGCGTTGTTCACGCTAAATTCTCATCCACTCTCTACGCGTGACCCTCCTTTGGCCATGTAAATATCCTCTATAAATCATACAAATCGAATAATTTTTTTTTCGTGACTGAATAAATAGTTTATTCTCGACCCTCGACCCTCGATATGTTACCCTCGACCCTCCACCCTCGACAAAAACATACACTCCAATTGGTTTTCTTGCAACCTGTAATAGATTAGGCTCGATCGATCACCAGCCGCTGTTCGGAAAAGCTGAAAAGTTGAAAGCAGTGGCACGCGAGAGAATTTTAGAGACGTTTCAGATTGATTTACAGCGGGAAACGCTAGAATTGTTAGTCGGCGGCCGAGACGTGTTCGAATCCAACCAAAAGGGTCGGGGAAGTCTTTCAATCCGCTCCGATATTCTTCGACATCGTGAGGCCGAAATGTCGATAATTTCTCTTCTGGTTTCGCTCATGTTAGACCAAGTTCGCTTTCTAGAAACTCTTGGGATAAGTGCGGAGATCATTGGAGACAAACCAATTGCAAACATACCAGAAAACGTGTAGAAAGAAGATCGTGCCAAATTGTATACAGTTCACTCGAGGCGTTTTTGTCGACCAGAAGATTTCTCCATATGACAAACTTTTTGCGGACTTAACCCTTCTTTGATCTTCTCCGTGGCGAAGAGATTTTGTTGGTGCTGCAACACTTGGAGAAATTGCAAAGTCCGAAGGCACACCACGCTTCACTCTATTATTCCTCACAAAATTTTCCTTCTACGTGCGATGAAGAGTTTTCGTGTCTTCTTGGAGCTTCTCCAAGCGCTTCAAAGAATATAATGTATTAATATAGAGTGACTGTATTAGACAGTCACTCTATATTAAGCGGTCACTTAACCATACCCCACGGTTCAATGTTCAGTGTTATCTAATTTATAGATTATTTCAATATGTTGTCTAAACGATAGCCTTATAACCTCATGTCTAGCTTTGGTGCATATGGGTCATTGATGTACTCTTTATCCCTTTGCTATTACTTATCTTTAATATTTGTTGATGTGTCAATCAAAACATATGGATTGGATATGTTGGGCTTGGTTGACAAATGTACTTATGCCTCATAAGCTTTGAGTGCATTTGGTCGTGTAGTGCTGGCAAAAGACATGGACAAAATATAGCATACGCATCGCTTACTTATTAATTTTTGGTATAATTTATAGCAAAATTAACAGCTAACAATAACAGCTTCCATAGTCTCCAGCCTCATTCGAGGGACAAAAATCGCATTGAAACTGAATAGTAAAATAATTACTATGGTCAGTTGCAAAATACCATATTCACCGTTCATGCCAGAGTGATTTTGCTTATACTCATACTTTGAGAGATGCTGCAAACCCTTCCAGCAGGAGACTCCTGTGAAGACATTATTTGCTAACTGTATCAAGTTGAAAAACAAAACTTTCCATTTTTCACATGTGTATTCTCTTTTGTGAGATTTCACTTAGTACAGATGTGAACTGAGTATGATTGTAACCACTGGATTTTATACCCAAACAAAACAGGTAAAAATATCTTTTACGTGAGAGTATCCATGGTAACAAAGAAAGAATAAAATTATTAATAGCGATGTCTTGTCTTTCAGAATAAGGTAGGAAAGAACAAGAAATGCCACCAAAAAGCATAGAAGACATTTCTGTTTATATGTCAATAGTATTTGATGGCCCCATTGAAATCCAGCACATGAAATCATGGCTCTATTTTCATCAACATACCATTTTTTACCTCGATGTAATAATGTGATCCTAGTTTAGGTTGAAACTACAAATCGTTTGCAATTTCAGTGACATACATGTTGGATTATATTCATTAGTAACAACATTCCCAGAAATGCCTATGGAGCTCCGCTTTTAGGCTTGGCTAAACCTTTATGCCAAAGACAGTTTTCGCGCGCGCTTTTGCTGATGCAATTGAGTACGATCATTTTATTTACTCAAAACCCGCACTATCTGCCCAATTTTTCTCTATTAGTCTTTTATTACAAAAATATGTTAGAAAAGGTAATGACGCAAAGAATCCAGTAATTCTCAGCTTTTTCTTTGTTACCGAAAGAACCCAGTTAAATGCAGCGCATGCGCAGTTGCTCGAAAAATTGAGACCGATTGCTTTTGAAGAAACTTGAAGATTTCTAACGTTCTAAATTTCAAGTTCAAAAAATAGTTCAGAAACCACGTGAATGATCTACCGCAAAAATTTGCAATTTTGACATGAAAACAATTTACGGCTTATTACGAAAATCGCCTATGTGAAAATTTTATTAGAGCAGTGTTGACGGAAGGGATTTAATGTCAATTCGTAGTGGGCAAATGATGAAAAAAGACTAGAGAAAAGACTAGAGCTTTTTTAGAATAAATAAAAATCATTTTGTAAGCCTTACTTTTAACCAGCCCCGTTGTCATGGCAACAGCACACACTAGAGCCAAAATGCGAGAATAAACTCTTCTGCAATTAAATTTGACTCTTGCAAAAAACGGGCGCCAAACCATAAATAACTTAAAATTAATGGTGAATTAGGCATAGGCTCTTAAAATGGAATCAGTCAACCGTTTGGATACCTCCTCAGCTGATTATGAATTAAGATGCAGCTAGAATATATCTTTATACGTTCCAATACAAATATGTTTTCCGATTGGATGAAGAAGCAACACGTGCCGATGGTCAAAGTTCGCTAACTGCCTAGGGCGAACAAAACTCAACAACTTCCTAGAGAAACAACAACTTGAATTTTCGACTCGCACGTGATCAGGTCGTGCTCCTTGAAACCACGGCAAATTTGTGTCCCAGCTGACGTCAAGGAAACTATTTTTTTCGATTTTTTTCCTATTTTCTGAGTTGGGAGGCATAACAAAACACTTAATGTCTGGTTCCGCGTGAAACAGTGGGTTTTGTTTCCCCTTGAGCTCAAGATATGAGGGTCTCAGCAAACGAAAACAACTCACTGTTTCCCTTGGGGCCAGTCTTGAACTGCTTATAATCACACGGTGTAAGAGATCGACATCGTTGTTTTCGAGAGCCACTGTCAATTAATACAGCTCTTTCTGCTGGAAAGATTTTCAAGAATTACAAGAAAATAAGAAGTTCGGTAAGTAAATCTAACGATAAAGGGAGGCTAGGACCAGACAGTCGATAGAATAGACGAACGTTCTCGTAGCCTTCATCATAAGGGAAGGGACAAAGATAAATGCTCACCTGATAATACAAGTTATTAACCCCAGTTTAAGTATTTGATATTCACGAAAGGTTCACTAGCTAAAAGGCAAAAAGCGTACGCGGGTGTACTATTCTGAGGAAAAAAAAAAATATCAACCTACGCGCTTGTTGACGACGCCCTTTTGATAGGATGGCAAACGAAATTAGATAAGCCAAATGACGGTTGGAATAAATTAACAAGCACTTAAGACCCAATTCTGATGAGATGACATTTGGAACTCCCGCCGAACGCAACGGAACGAATGAGAATGTCGGCTACGTGGTAAAACAGCTTGCCGAAACCACTGGCGACGACTTACAGCCTGATCATGCGAGCATTTTGGAAAAAGGCGTGAGGAACAAAGAAGACAAGCTTTTTCTAGAGTCATTACATTCATTACTGGACAACAACTGTAAATGAAAGAGCACCTGTCTTAAGGGCTTATACATCACGTGCACTAGTTTCCTCCCCAAGGAAAATCAAACAATGATGGACATAAACTAAATTTGCACCATTACTTTGCAGAGTACCGTTCTCTGAAGAATACCGCAGAAGACAAGCGATAATTCAGTTTAACGTTTTTATAGATCTATTTCAAACTCGTGTTTTCGAATTTTGTTCGTTTGATTGTGAAAGACACACAGGCAAACAAAGACATGCTCAGTTGGGTAAACAATCGATTACAGAGTTGCAAGTACCATCATGTTTGTCGTAAATATTTGGGCACAACCGTTTCAGGTAAACAAATACACTCCACTTTAAAAAAATAACAGTTTCATCGCAGCATTTCTTGAAATGCTGGTCCCTGACCAGATAATGGTAGCAAATCCTAAGCAGTTGCGGAAATTTCATGATCAATTGTCGAAAAGTTGTTGCAGAAACAAGATTACTCAACCTTGTCTGTCGTCGGGATTGTTTGGATGCAATTCCCCCCGTTTTGCCACCAGATTTATAGAGGAATAATTTGTTTCCTATCACCAAATATTGGTAGTGTAGCATCTCTCGTAAGCTCATGGCCGAAAATTTCGGACATTTGAGCCCACATGGCAGTAGCGGCTTTTCCCAATCGATAATAAAAATGGCGTACGAAATTACAAAATATTATGTGAAACGCAATTGACTTACGGAAAATACAACAACTAATGTTGTTTTTCAGTTTGCCAAAATCGAGTATCATTCAGAGACATTTCAGCGCTATTTTAGTTAAAAAATTTACAATAAAAATGAATTCCATACCTTTCACTCGGAACGATATCGTTTAGCAACTTCACATCCAGTCAAAGCCTTGCAAACTCTTGCATATCACCGACAAAACAATCAAAGGTTGCAAATATATTGCACAGGAAATAACAAAAAATCTAACGACGCTACATAATTTGCCAAAATCGATGCATAACATACAGTTTAAGCCCTATCTGGAAAATAAAAAATCCAATCTTTGTCTAATGAATTTATCTTTCACTTCGGCTGTTCAAAACCGTACACAATGAAATAAGTCCTGAGAAGAAAGGCCGACATGTCACGCAGTTCCTGTTCCGTTCCATTCCGAATAATTCTCGGTCTTTGCGCCTTGTTCTCGCCCGAAAACCCTGCATGTTTGGTATCAAAATTCTCAGAAAGTAAAAATAGCTTCAGAAGGTAAAAATAGCTTCTTAATTTTATGAGGATATCGACAACATGAACTGCTAAGCTTATTTGTGAACGTTCTCTTGTTATCTGTATGTTCTATGAAAAAATACGACTCAACCAGTCTAAAAACATTAGTTCTTATATTCACATAACGTCAGTGAAGACCTTTCTGCGGTGCGATCCATTGAATATACTTATTTTCACCGTGTGGGTCAAATCAAAACTATTGTTTTTTTTTCGTTTAGTGCACCTTCCAAAGCTGGTGTTCTTGGAATGTGTCTTCGAAAACGCACACGTATCTTCCAGCACCTCTCCTTTGGAGTGGGTCACGTGATAAATGATGCTGCTCGCGTATTGATGGTCTCGTACCACCTGGTCTTTCTGATAAAGGCAGTCAACATGTCCCCGAGTAACGTCGGTTGGATCATTGTTTTTAGTCGTATCACTAATGCTTTTATTTTCCGACCGATCGCTGGATATTTATGTGACAAGGTTTCCATCCCACTTCTGTCGCGTAGGCATGGAAATAGAAAATCGTGGCACTTGATAGGAACTGTGCTACAAGTGGTTAGTGTGCCATTGCTTTTTAGCAACTGTTTGGTTTGCAGCAGTGAGCCAAGCCAATGGGAACTAATCGCGTACTATGGCACAGTCAACACATTGGCATGGATTTCTATCATCTTAATTGAAATTGCACATCTTTCATTGATTCCTTTCATAGCCAAGGATCAAAAAGAAGCAGTCAAACTGAATGGCTTGAGGTTTGTAAACTGTTTAATTTCTATTCAATTACCTACTGAAATTCAACTGAGCTATTTCAGTTGCATTTCTTTTTATTAGTTTGTGGACTGTCGATTCTAATTGTCACGTTATTATGTTATGCGTGACCGCGCACACGCGCACAGAAACTGACTCTATGATCTTTGGACTCGCCGAGGGATCGTTTTCGGACTAGATACTTTGACACTAAGTTTTCAAAATGTTAACTTGTTCTGCATTGTTATGGTTGTACTAACTGGTAATTGATCATTTTGTTGTTAAGAGTAACCTTGGTGTTCTTAACTGGCACTGTCTCCTTCCTTGTGGCGTTTGCGGTTTTAGGGCAAGATGATAAGGATGAACTTACTGCAGAAAGCGTAAAGGATTTCACGGTGAGAATTTTAAGCATTGATAATATCCAGGGAAAGGACTCTTGATCAGCACTGTCGGAAATTTGGATAAGCAGCCTAACAGTAATTATTTCAAATTTTCCCTTGGTTCAGTGAGAATTTTATAATTGACTGTCACTGCTGATATCAAAATTCTTCACACAGAATATCAAAAGAGATTCCATAGGCTTAAAACAAAGCTATTAAATGCGCATTTACTGACGTTCCTTGGCCATTTTCGACCTAAATTGATGAACCGTGTTTCATTCATTCTTGTAGGCTTGTAACATATATATTTTGGTGTTGTTTCTCTAGATGATAACTCTAATCTTGATAGGAACAGGCCTGCTGTTTGCTATACTCTTCCACGTTGGAACCAAAGAGGCGTCTAGCAAAATGGCCAAAACAACGGTCAGTATCAACTACTTTCACGGACAATTTTTATGGTATAAAGTACTCAGCATACTTTACCAAACGTTTAGCATACCATTTGTATACTTTCCTCACACATAATACTGTTCGCACTCCCCCTATTTTTCCGTGAGATCGTAGATGCCGATTGGTGAGCTCGACGGGCCGCCATCTCTTTTCCGCCCATCCAACTACACACGGGCGTTTTGTACTTTCACTAGTTTCGCTCGCACCTCAAGCCAAGATGGCGGCCCGTCTACCTCAAGAATTGACATCTATTATCTCACGTAGAAATAAGATACTGTTAATAGTCTAATCATACATTAACTGATCATATTGTAAGACACACAGTAGGAATTTAGTGGTAGATTTGGGGTCTGAAGAATATGGGAAAAAAAATGCCTGTAAGAATAGACCGTACAATGCGCCCCACTTTATGTCTAAAACATGATAATCAGTTACTATCTACTCTATCTTCATTTATGGTTATCGGCTATGTTTTCATGTTAAATTAAGTGTCTTTGTTCCTGTTTCTTCTAACAGAGAAATGATGACGAGGTGCTGTGTTATGAAAATCACAAGGAAGGATTACATGATCATCAGAATCATAAGAACGAGCAATTAACGAAAGGATCCGAAGAGGTCACGATGTCTTTGGCGGAAAAAAGTGCGGGAATGTCTGGCTATTCCGAAACAAAGGGAAATGTTATTGAGTTAAGCTACAATAATAAACAAGATAACAAACAAGACGCAGAAAAGTTTGGAGACAATTCTAAAGCTTTCTCTTTATCATTAATCGATTCCCTTGGTGTCGACAACAAAGGCTTTGATTGCTATGCTATGCCAACGTGTTCTCCAGATCAAATGACTGTCGCAAATGTGGACGAAGTCAAGAAGAGCGACGCATTCTCAAAGTCATCAGAGCAGAACAATGACCATGCAGCATCAGAAACCTTGACTATTAAGAAGCCGTCCATCGTGTCCTGTGATCTTGAATCTGCTCTTCCAGCAGCACAAAGAATCAAGACAGTACGAGCCTGGTTAAATGATCCTCATTTATACAAGGTAATTCCACTATCCTCTCTAAATTATATACGATGAATCTCAAATTAAGTCTCTAAATTGTACAAAATTTGAATGACCCTGTTTTCTTTTTCACACAGGTCGCCATTATCTTCGCGTGCACAAGGGCTGTGCAGGATATTTCTTACACCTATTTGCCATTGTTTCTTACTGACAGTTTAGATTTCAAAAAGGTATGTGTCGATACCTTTGCTATCATGAAAAGATTACATACCACCAACAAAAGACTAACCAACCAACTAAACAACCAAGTAATCAACCAAATAAAAAAACAAACCATAAGACAGGAAATAAAAAACAACAGCAACAACCAACCAGCCAGCCAATCAATAAATTAACCAACCAACCAAATAACACACAAAAAACATCCAATCAACCAACAAAACAACTGACCGTAATCGACCGACCAATACAAAGATCTTTTAAAACCACCAAACAAATACACACATTGCAGTCCGTCCTATACGTTCCCGTGTCACTCTCCCCCTTCCACATTTCCCTTCATTAATCCATCAGTCGATCTCTTCACCTCTCTGTCTCTCGGTCTTTCTAGCCAATTTTTAAAAATTTCATTGTTTTTGTATTTTGTTTTGTAGGTGGCCATTGCTTATTTGCCCCTTGTAGTGTTGATAAGTGCTACGGTTTCCGCTGGAATCTCAAAGAAACTTATCGGAAAAATTGGGGGCAAGGTAATATCCTAAGTAATAGATGTTTTATTGAGAGTGTGCCGTTTAATGGGGGAATATTTAACAATTAGACTCGTAGCCCGCAGACTCGTGGCCCAACTAGTCGGACAGAAAAAGCAATAATAAAGTTAGGAAATCCAAGTTCAAGAAAGATTTATTTGGGAATAAAACGAAAGCTACTCGATGACTATTGCAAATAGTCTTCTAGTAGCGTACCCAATCAAAATGCAGGATTTGCATTAGTCCACCAGTTGGGTGATACTAAAACCAGATAAACTGCAAAGAAACAATGTTAGCCAGACTTGGACGAATCCATAACCCCATGGATTCCTTTTTAACTATCATTTAAATTGTGTATATGGACCGCCATGCAGAAATTAAAGGACAGACCTTTCCCGGCTACCTAACATAATTCAACCTTTGTATACGATAGGCAGTATGCTTGTGAATGATATGACACGGGCAGAAATGACAAAAAGTAATTTGATGGTCTTTGCATTGATAACTACCTACAGACCGATTTTAAGGCTTTTTGTGGTATCTATATCTATCGTGGCTTCCCTGGTATTTGCTCAGAAAAGTAATCAATGAATCTTGTGCTAAGAATCAGTAAAGCAAATTTGAAATAATCTCCTGATATGATATACCGCCCATACGCTCTAAACCGACCTACCATTCCATTTCAGTGGTCCTTTCTCTCGGCTGCTCTTCTGGCGTCGGGATCTTGTGTGTGGTTTTATTTTATTACCCAGTCTACCAGAGCGTTAACTTACCCGGCCGCTGCTTTTCTTGGGTTTGGATTCTCCGCCATGTTGGTTAATTCGTTTAGCTTCACAACGGAACTGATTGGAGACAACAAAGTAAGCTGAGAACTTGTCGGCCAGACCAATTTTCTTTACTCTAGCTTAATGTCTCTTAATTTGATGACAGTGAATTAGTTATTAGTATTTACTATCAGTTTTATACGGTATAAAGTTAGGCCTCAAGCTCCTAATTTAAGCTATGTCGTATTCCTAATCGCCACTATTAGGCTTTGGAGTGACGTGGCATTACATCAGTAAAATTTGAATTGTTGAGAAATGAAATCGCTATTCATACATTTATGCAGATTGTTTTAGGAGGGAAGGGGAAATGAATTTCCATGTCAAAATAGTATTACGACAATCTTGTAAAAGTAGAACTTTGTACGTTTCATTTACCTGGAAAGTGACTAGAGCGTTTTTAATCGTTTTCTTATTGCCCTAAGACCCATCAAAGATTCTGACAGAGTCTAACTATAGAATACTCCTATCGAACGCTTTGGTTGTTAGTTTTACCCATGTTCGTTTGAGAAAAAAAACGTTTTTAGTTGGTTTGGTTGATCAACTTTCTCAACCGATATAAAATTTTTTGTGACAGAAATGTTATTTAATTATAAACCCCAAAAGGCTCTCTAACCTTTTACCTTCTCTGGTTTTATTTCAAGACACTTTGTGTGTACAAATTAAGTAAACTTGAAACGCCCAGTTCTAATAGAGCACGACCTCCGTTGAGTGCAGAATAAGGCAGCGAGTGTTGTTGTGGTTGTTGCTATTTGATTGTTAGTTTGTTTGTTCTAATATCACTGCCGTTTGCATTTCAGCTTTCTAAACTACATCTTTTTCTTCGCAGTCCAATTCTGGTTTTGTCTTTTCCTTCTTGGGTATTTCATCAAGCTTGATTGGAGGGACCTTGTACGGCGTTATACAGAATTTGTTTCCTCGAAAAAGGTAAATATGTTGCTGTTCGGAGGAATGGGATTTTTTATGGCAGCGAATTGGAATCTCTGGTACCCCAACCCTAACCCTAGTAGTAGTAGTAGTAGTAGTAGTAGTAGTATGGTCTTATCGATAAATTGAATAACTAAAAAGCATTCCTCTATTAGGCACTAACAGTCTTCAATACATCTTGTATTTAAAACACTTTATATCACTAACCCTCACCCGAAATTGTTTTATTGATAACTTCTCTTCTCACGCTACAAAAACATCATTATATCAAGTTAAAAATGGTGATTAACTATACAAGATGATTTTGCTTTTATTTTCAGTTCGTCTGACGACTGCGAAGAGTGCGGCAATTATGTCCGACACATATTTTCAATCGTACCAGGCTCTCTCGCTATTATCAGTTTGTTGATTGTTTTGTTGTTCCAACAATCTAACGCAACTTGGAAGAAAAGTGGTAAGATTGTATTGCCTACATGGGTAGATCACCATATAATATAATTGTCCCCGCCAACAACACCTCAACAACAAAGTTGTTTTTGGCCAAGAGAGAAGTTTATTTCCACTGATCCGAAGACACGAAATATAAATCATGTAACATGCAAAGAAATAAATCTCTCTGCCAACTACTCTGTCGGTAAGAAATCCAGAAACAAGGAGAGTGGGTGGGAGAAAAACTACTCAAGGTAGAAAAAAAAAACACTGTGGCCGCTTCGAGAAGGATAGAAACTGAAATACAATACATAATGAATAAAGGGTGAAAGTTTCTAAAGAAACTGTGGTGCTGCGTCGGTGGGGGTAACAAGGTAATTTGGTTATA
>OMLO01004929.1_pt1 | contig 11196 bp, 4 predicted proteins | sample 1674811 | NCBI WGS metagenome assembly OMLO01 (sample SAMN06265003, study PRJEB25207) | coral metagenome | isolation source: Coral host | place: Mexico:La Bocana,Puerto Morelos, Mexico | collected 2008-11-13 | reverse complement strand
CTGCCTCTCCTCTTTTCATTTACTCAAACAAATGCATTCATTTGTAATCTTAGTTCACTGTCTTAGCTGAACATTCCACTTCAGTTGCTGTTGCTTATGAAGAAACAGTTAGTTTGAATTTTTAAAGAAGTTTTGTCACAATTTGTGCATCTCAAATAGTGTAGCGTAAATTTTGCAAGTGAGTTTTTTGTAATCCACGCTAATTTTCTCCATCCTTAACCACCCTTCTTCCTTTATGGTTTATAATCTTTTTGAAGTTTTCTTTCTTAGTTAGGTTCTATTTTCATTTTGTTTTTTAAACCTTGTACACTGTTAACTGTATATGGGCAAAAGTAAAAAAAAATTAATATCGTGACAAACCTCCTTTAACGACACAACAAAATATGAAAAACGTAATGAATACTCTGTCTTCTGAAAAATAATTATGCATGGTGAGGTAAATTATTTGCATCCTTAAGCCATCACTCCAGAAACTAAGCACATTGATTGTAATAAGTTGTCTACATTCTGAGTAATACTATGTCTTGATCCTTCGGTCATCTGTTGGAAGCTAGTCTGTAGAATTGAATGGCATGTAGACCCTTTGTTGTCATAATTCCGTTTGCCTGTCTGGATCTTTGGAATCAAAGTTCCTTTTCAATCTGTCAGGATCTCTCGATGCCATGTTTGAAAAGTCCCTGAACACATCAGTAAATGTGACGTCACCTGAAATAAAATATTGTCATACCATAAATTCAAGAAAAGCACTGGTGCATCCAATAACAATGATGATGTGAGCTTGTACTAAGCCTATTAACCCATTGACACCTAGAAATGTTTGGCAGAATTCAATTTTTGGACCTTTAGGACATTTTGAAAATGGATATGAGCTAAATTAGCTCCAATCTACCCAATCTGCTTCCTGTTCAAGATTGTATTTAGAATTCCCGAGAAAGCATCATTGAGAGAGGAAATTCTTAGCACAAAGTAGCCCAGTGTAGTTGAGGACAATTTTGCTAAACATTTTCATGCTCAGTTGACTCAATCAACCTGACTTGGGTATCATTGGATAGATCTTTTCTTCCTGTAGAACCTGGGTACAAGTGATGCCATTTTGGTCCAAGGTGATGACATCAGAGTGAAACAAAGGCCACATCTCATTACGGGAGGTTACCAGCAGCACAGGTGTCATGGGTTAAACAGAAATGTCTGTTTACTGACTCATAAGACTTCATCTTGTGCTCACCTCGAATAACCTCATTATCTTCTCTCATTTCTTCATTCAATCTTGCCAATCTTAACCTACACAGTTGAAAATATCCTTTATGTTAACAACAAAACAAAATAACTTTAGACATGTTGTAAACCTTGCATTAGGTCAGGCAAAGAATCCAACCCAAACAAAGCATCAGTAGCGCATCGGCCTACAGACCAACACACTACCCATGCCAAGTCCAACACAATACAACTGTTGTTTTTTGCTAAGTTTTTTGCTTGCTGAAATATTAATTTTTGCTACTTACTTTTCAGTCATAGAAAGATGGCCATTGACCAACTGTCAGCCAACTGTTGGCTGTGTGTAAGCTGACTGTCAAGTAACAGTTGGCCGACACATTGTTTGGATCAGATTCATTACCTTTACCTTAAACAAGACCAATTGGTATAAAATGAGAGTGAGGAAGGAGGCTGGCAGAATTCTGTACATAACAGAGTACCAGTAGATTGTAAAAAGCTTTATTGAGTGAACCAAAATGATGTAAAAGAAATTGTGCACCCTACTATGTTCAAGTATTTTTGGAACAAGAGCAGCTCATTTTTCATTTTCTGCTTGTAACATGTCAACAACATGCCAACATACTGAACAAAAGAACTGCTCTCACAACTGTAAACTTACAGTGTGACAATGTCTGCATTAGTCTGCTTCAAAGCAATGGTAAGAGGATCCTGCAGGGAAAACAACAATAACATGGGGTAAATATGTACAGCCTTCAAACTATGAACTTGACTAGACTAAACATACATGTGTGCTCTTATTACATGTTTACCTCTCTACCTTGAATGTAGGAAGGAGGACTTACACCTGTAGTTTCAAATTACAAATGTCCACACCGAAAATTATTATAGCACAATTTAGTGCCTCTGGTTGGTTTCATCCTCCTTCCTTCTAGTGGGATAATCCCATGTTAAAATCCCTTTAAAATTATGACAATTATTATACATTGAACTCACTATCTCTTTTCTGATTGGCCGAAAGCGTACAGTTAATTTTCGAAATCCCATACCTCGACCTTGATTATTCTGGATATCAAAAAAACCTCATCCAATAATTGTTTATAATCCCACAATATCATTATTATCCTCCTGGGATTTTCACTCACATGGCTTTAGGAAACAGCAAACTTCAAATAGCCAAGGCCCCTCTTCCAACTATGCATGGAATCACAATACATCCCCTCAGGAATAATATTATAATTCTAACTTGCTAACAACCTGGATACTCACCTCTCCATTCTCATCAACAGCATGTTGATTACCTCCTCGCTTCAAGAACAGCAAGATTGGGCTAAAAATACAAGAAAAAAAATTACCATTAATGCCATTTTAGCCTGCATTAAAGATGAAAATTTCCCTTAAATAACCATCTGCCAATTAGTGAACAAATCCTTGTCTGAGACCCTTGTCTAGATGGACTTCTGTCAGACACTTATGAAGAACAGGAAGTTATAACACCCATGAGGGCCAGGGTTAATTTTTGACAGTGAGAAAACCACTGCACAGCATTCACTTTTTAAAAAAAAAAAATTTATAAAGAATTCAAGGACGATATAAAATTTTATACCCTGTCTGTCCCAGCAGTGCTGCATGATGTAGAGCTCCTCGTCCTCTCTTGTCTTTCTGGTTTATCTTGGCGCCATTTTGTAGCAGGAACTCACAAGCTGGTAATGATCCCTGAGGGAAGACCCAAACACAAAGTCAATCATATGGGGTCTACCCAAGTTCGGAATAGAATCACCACTCAGTTATATATTAATAGTAACTCTCTCTGGATAGGGTGCTTGGTTGCCATAAAAGTTTGCTAGCACCATTGATAGTGCACTTGACTCTGTAGCAGTCCAGGTTCAATCTGGCCACGGACATTGTGCTCTGTTCTTAGGCAAGACACTTTAATACTCTCACAGTGCCTCTCGCCACCCAGGTATACATGTTGAATGAGTACTGGCAAAGTTTATGCCAGGGGTAACCCTACAATGGACTAGCATCCCAACCAGGGGGGAGTAGAAATACTCCAAGTCACTTCACACTACAGAAACTGAAGATAAGTACCAGCATGATGACAGAGAATCTGTACCTATAGCATACATGTAATTATTTTGAGCTGAATGTGGCAGGTGTATACAATATGTGAGCCTTCAATAAGACCAAAGTAACCTACCCCTAGGACAGACTGGTGAAGTGCTGTTTTGTGTTCATCATCTTCATTCACCCAGTTTACTTTAGCACCTGAAAGTATTAAATTTGACCTACAGCATAAATTTTAATTTAAAGAAAACTAAATTTACATGTTAAACAGCCTTTGAAACCTTAGTTGCCATGAAGAATAATGTCAAGTCCAAACATTAAAATCAACCAATCAGACAACTGCATTACCAGTCCAAAGGGAACCTTACACAATCATGACGGTGATGCCAAGGGCTATTTCCAGTAAAAAATACTTTAATATCGTACCTTAGAATTTCACAGCTGTATACATGTAGATTTGCTCAGACTGGCTATAATATAAAAATATTAGTAGTATTATTTAAAGTGGTGTCTACTGTACCTTCAGCAAGTGCTGCAGCCATAAGAGGAAGACTCTTCCACTCAGCAGCTTTGAACAGCAACTGTGAGTAAAACAATGTAGTCAGAATTATACATGGAATTTGAAGCACACATTTCTGGTGTACTACAGTAATAAATTAACCATGCAAAAACAACATAATACACCACACACAACAGTTTAAATTACTGTACATGTATGTCTGTTTGTCTTTAGGTCTTCATGTAATGTGACCAGTACACAGATGTTGCACATGAATAGATCTTGATAGATTTCAGAGGAAACATAGAAATTCTGCCAATGAAGTTCATGATAATGAAGTTCATGATAATGAAGTTCATGATAATGAACTTACAGTTAACATTAACTTATACTTTTTTAATAAAGAACTATTTAATACATGTATGTGAATTTTGCATACCCTACTGGGATGGACTCTTTTCAACACAGCAATAGCCTTCTCTCTGTCATCCTCAAGACTTCTTTCCTCGTCACCAACAATCTCAGCATTATCATTCTCAGTGCAAATATCTTCACTCAAAATTGAATCAACTGACTCTCCTCTCTCTCTACCCTCATCCGATGATGAAGCTGCAGCAGCACTAGCAGAGGAAGCCCGTCGTCTCGTACTATCATCAGGAGATTCCCTCTGTGATCCACTCCTGGGTCGATCCTCGTCATGCGAATCACTACTAGCAGCCTCATCATTGTGAAGATAATTAGAAGCCATAGTTTCCAAATTTTCGTATTCTTTACTGGTCAGATCTGATAGCATTATTCCTGCTGGTGCACTCTTTCGCTTGTCCGCCTTAGATTTAGCTCCTTTGATGGCAAGTTTCCTTTTAAAAAGTTTACTCTTTTTTGAGTCTGTTCTACCCACAGGCCGCTGACCTACATCCTTTTCTTCATGGTAAACTTTCATCCTGGCCAGATTTTTTATGATTCCTTTATTTAGATTTTGACAAGTTTTTAGAAAGATTTCCAGGGATGCAAACTTGCGTTGCAAGTATTTCAATTTGATCCATGTCTCTCTTTCACTCCTAAAACACAAAACATCCCATATACCATTACGGTACTTAGAAAGATGGACAGAGATGGATCACTTGGCATGGGACAGAGGGGATTGGAAGCATGTGCTCCGAAATGGAGTGAAAAGGCTTCAGATAAGATAAGTTGTATTTTCTTGGTACATACATTGTACACTCGCCTTTAGAAAGGCTGGTGCGTATACTGAGGAATTCAAGTGACTCGTGGAGTATTCCACAACACCACTCAAAACCTTTGCACAACTAGTATGTTAACTGTGTAGAGCACAAACATAGTTGACACTTACATGTAGTCTTATTGTATGTTGCAAGCAATAGACCACAGTGAAAAATGTCCCATGACATTTAAAGATAAATTGATCCTTAGAATTTATGCTTATTGTCATTATGTTAATTGTAACAACTTTTTAAATACAGTATCGCAGTGAGGATGCTGTTGAAGGGGCTGGAAGAGATGGGTCTCACATCCAAAGCATAGGGTGGGGTTGAGTGGTGGGATCTGATTATGTCCTATGTCCTTCATTTAACAAAGAGGATAAGTAAGATAGTAAACTTACTGTTATTAACTTTTTATGTTTTAGAATGAAATGCCACCAAGTATTTATCAAATTAAATTGAGTTTAATTCAAAGAAAGTACCTGCTGCTTTGTGGAGTAAGTTTCTTTGCAGTGGAGTCAACTTTGGCTTCAAGGACTCCATTAACTAATCCATTTCCCAGTTCTGTCATTAACTAAAACATGGAACAGATTGTCAATCAGGAGTCAGAATTCTGTTTTCTGGAACTACACAATAAGTACTACCACTACAAACTAAATACTGATAATATTTTGGAAATTGTCCACTACAGTCAGTCCTCAAACAAATTGTTAGAGGTTTCCTTAGCAGAAAATGAATAAAAGCGTGTAGTGGATCCCTTTAGAGAAGACACAGTTCCCTCTCCCAACTACACCTTAAAACACCCTGTCAGGTTGCTGTAGCAACTGTTTCCCAATACCCAATCTTACCTTGACTTGTTCTGGTTCCCAGGCATCAAGAATCAGAGAACGCACCTTGGACACATGAACTCCTAAACTCCTAAAGAAATATAAAACGTGATTGTATATTACGATACCTCCACATCTACATGTACATTGAAGGTGAAGCCTAAATACGAGCCAAGTGGCCAATGAGGCTAGAGCACATCTCATTTTCAGTTTCTGTGGCATAAAGTGATTAGAGAAAATTTATAGCACCCCTGAATGGGATGCTAGTCCATCCCAGGGTTTCCAGCATAACATTTTGGTACCCATTTATACACCTGGATCGAGAAAGGCACTGTGAGAATAAAGTGTCTCACCCATCAACACAACACAATGTCCCTGACTCAAACCCGGACCGCCTGATTGGGAGTTCAGCACACCTCCCAAGGAGGAATGAAGACCCTGTTCAACTAAGACCAAGAATCAACTTATGGTCTCTGCTTGGACAGTTGAAAGAAGTTTTATTCTTGTAAAAATGCTGTATTTGTGTGTGGATGGAAACAACACCAAGAGCACACTTCTACAGAGGTGATCTAAACATATCAGGTTTGGGTACTATGGAAGAAACTGTTACTGAATATTCAGTTTAGTGAAGTGTATGTATTGTCAATTGCTTTACCTATGAATTCCAGAGCATTCAATGCAAAGCACAATTCCCCAGTTAGTGCTTGCCCAGGTTGGATCTAGAAATCAACAACATGAAATATTAAATAACATGGAAAAACTCAATCATGCATACAATAAGGTTTTTTCAATTCTGAAATATTAATGGCAGTTTTCCTACTATTTAGCGAATAGCACACTGAGTTTGTCCCACAGTCTAGGGAGGCAGCATGCAAAGAGAGTGCACGATGTCCAATAGCTTTTAGCTAGGGAATGTTCCAGTCAAGCTATTGGATTCTATTCCCGGTTTGCTTGCCAGATGAGCAAGTGAAGCGTTTTTCGGAAAACGTATGAGAAGATACAAATTATTACTAACATCAGTAAGAGACAAAAATGTTATATTAGCTTAATAAGTCATGCTAGTAAGACATTATTTGTTGGAGGGCTACTAAAAAAAATATTTAGGGTAGTAAACCATAATATTTAATATGTTATAAATTGTAGCTTGCCAACCCCAATGTTGTTTTCTTGCATCCTTTGAGAGAAAATGGAGTAAGGTAGAAGGGTGAAAGTATTTGTAGCTCTTACAAATCTAACCACAAACATGTTAATTTTAATGTGAATGATATTGTTAGCACTGCCTTTGACTGCTGAATTTGACAACATAAGAGAACAACTCAGATTACTGTTCATATTCACATCTCTTTTAAACGTCTCCACATTGACAGTACAACTTAAGAAGAGAAGGTGGTCTTTAATATTTTTGCTCTTACCAGGACTTCCACAGTCAGCACATTTGTCATTACCAGCCACAGCTCTAATAACTTCCAGATTATATTTACTTAAAAGAAAAACAACAGTACAGTTATCTAGGGTTACAGAATTGAAAGTTTTCATCCACCACTTTAGAAACAAGAAGACTGGGAGAGTATCATCTACTCACACTTGCTTACGAGTGGGAGTGTTTACTGGGACAATAATTCATTATGGCAAATTGTCTGCTGTTTTGTGGACAATATTTACTTTAAATATCAATAATTATTAGACAATTTGAAAACTTGCAGGCAAAAAACAGTGCAGGGGTTTACAGTTAGCTATAATTAGTGATAGTAGAAGAGAAGGTACTTGGTCCAACCTTGGTCCAGAAATGTTGTCTAATGATTCCATACTTTTGCTCTTTCTGCCTGCTCCTAGTGAGTCACTCTGTAACAAAAAGTTAACAACAGCTGGTTGGTATAGTAGCAAGGCAAACCCTAGGGCTTACAGCAACTGAATTTAAAAAAACATAATAAAAAATTATAACTTACAATAATTCCACATACCTCACTAGCGTCAGTTTCTACTCTGGTTGTATTATTAAAAGCCTTGTCAATGCTGGCCTATGATTTACCAAAAAAAAAACAATCTCAACCTCACAAAAATGAACAATTAATAGCTTACGTGCTGTGTGTTGAAACACAAGAAGAAAAAGGTTCAGTCTTAAGCTGGAGATATGGAAAAGGAATTCTTACTGATTACATGTGACACACTCAACTTACTTGCATAGCTTCCATCCATTCAGCTCGTAATGAGTCATTGTCTGTTTGAAGATACCATGATCTGTAAAGCAAAATTATTTTGAACTTGAATGTGTTTATCATGTTGAACATTTTAGTCTACTCTCTTGTGGAGGCCTGGTAGTCTCATGGATAGCATGCTTGACTCCAGATTGAGTGGTCCAAGTTTGAACCCTGGCTAGTGACACTGAGGTGTGTTCTTGGGCAAGATACTCTACCCTCACAGTGCCTCTCTCCACCCAAATCTATAAATGGGTACTGGCAAGTTTAACGCTTGAGGGTAGCCTTACGATGGACTAGCATCCCATCCTAGTGGGAGTAGAAATACTCCCATATGCAGACTTAAGCCACCTGTATAGAACTTTCTGTCAGATACCGATATTACATACATGTATTATAATTTTAGTCATTAATCATAACAATTAAGTGATCAGTTCATACAGTCACCTAGAGATGTGCCAATGCAACCTACTTAGTCCTATATGAAGTCATGCTTTTTCTTTCACTCCATGTGGTCTTGTTGGCTCAGAGGAAGTAAGCAATTTTAATTCAAGCCTTACACTGTACCTTGTTGGTGAGACAACTTCAAAGATGAATCGTCTTTCTACTGCTTCTTCTGAAAGCCTAACTTTACACAATCGCAGATCTTCAACAAGAACTGTTTGGTCATCCTGGAAACAAAATATGAAAAAAATTATGTAATGTCTTGAACACAACTTATTGATTTATGTTAATTTCTTTGGTGAATTAACTTATTGATTGAAAATTAAAAAAAAGTGAGCTAGAAGGGTGGCAGGTTGCAATGTTAGGTAATGGCGAACAGCAACAAGAAAACTGGCAGACAACAACAAGCCATGTGACCTGACCCCTGAACACTAGAACCCAGACTCTCAGATGTGTGTGAGAAAATTGTTTCCCACTTCTTTAATTTGTTCCTCACCAAGCAAAAATAAACAATTTAGTAGTATTTATTTGAAGGATCACAGGCTGGAGTGAAGACTAAAAATGTTAAAAACCCCTTGCACAACATGTGAAAGTACTGCTCAGCAGCTTTATAAATAAAGAGTTGCAAAAAAAAGGTATCACATTACAGTATTGCAGTACCGTTCAATATTTACAGCTTTCTTTGCTAGCTTTCATGAATGGCAACACACTAGGGTGTAATCAACTAAACCGATGACATCATTTCTGTTGATAATGCCATGATGTACTCAGATATAAGAAAATAAATAAGCACTTTTCAGGCATCACTCAATATGAGGGATAAAAACTATAACAAATAATTGTATTTTGAGGTGACATTGGCATGGTTTACAAACTGATGTACATTTGTACCTTTAATCGCTTCTGATACATCAGCTGGTTGTTTTGTACTGTAAAATATCTCCTGTAATCAAGAAAAGCCGACAGCTTCCATAAGAAAGTAGTAATTAGTATGGTAGAACTTGGATTTTCAGACTCAACGACGTATTGTCATATCTTGCAGTGTACAGGCATACAAGTCATGTAATCTCCACGTAATTATTTTTACTGGAATTCTCACCGATGCCAACTCCTGAAAGCATTACTGCTCCTTTTAAACAAGTAGCCTTCCATCACCAAGCCACTGTAAGAAACACAAGGCACAGCAACACACATTACGAATTAAACAAACAGTAAAATTAATGCATGAAATATCCAACAGATAGGAATAAATGTAGCTGGATGTGATTAGCTTACAGTAAACACAGCAAAGCAACTGTAGAAATTTTTAGTGTGAATGTAATTTAACATGAGCTTAATTTCAAGTTTTGCCATAGCTGTAACTATTGATACCTTGGGTCATCAAGGTTCCTTCTTCCTAAGCTCACAGTTTCCTCCTAAGTGAAGAAAAATCATGATCAGTTATTAATAACAAAAATATTTTGCATTACTGTATTACTTTGGGCTGTGAAATATATATGCCGATAGGCCACGTTCAATACATCAGTCTAACATGGCTCTGAGGCTTTTAATTTGAGGGCAAAACTGCAAATTTGTTAAGTCTCTTTTGTATTTCAATCCCCAATAGAGACTTGGGATACAAACAAGCCACCACCAAATAGACATATACTTAGAAGTTTGTCTGGCCTATTCAAAGTAATGTGGATCTGTGACAAAATGTCGTAGTTTAGTTCTTCTTTACATTTAGCTGCTTATTTCCAAACTTTGCAAGAAAGATTTCTGTCAATCAATTTCCAAACATGTTTGAACAAAAATAGAGATTTTATAAATTTTGGGATAGATATAATTCATAATATTGGAGGTTTGATTTATACCACTTCATGTTTTTCTATTTACCGTTTTCTGAACGAGGGTGTGTCTCTCTTCCATCTCTTTTTTATCCACTGTAAATTGAGCAGACACTTTTTCCAGCTGGATATTAAACAACAAATGAAAAGAATGACCATGACTATAATTTAACGGTTATATTAAACAGACAAAACTATTGTAGAACTGTTGATCTACTAAAAGGTAACTGTACTCCCAGTCATGCGGCTTTGACCACGGGCAGATTCAGTATTTTCAAGAGGGGTGACTGGTGCAATGTTTGTTGGGTATGCAGACTCCATGGGACACACACTCAAAATCTTGTAACAATTTGAGAATTGGAACCTAATTGAAAACTTTTACACCAGAAATACTAGCAATGCCACAGTTGAAATTAATTATGATGAGATAGCTGCTCACAGTGTTTGCCTTTTCTGTCATATTATATTCACAAACTTTTTATTTTTTTTAGCTTCTCTAAAGGGAGGGAGGAGGTAGCAAGACCAATCCCCCATAAATCTAAGGCCGAGAGTCACAATTTCTAATAAGTTGACTTTGATTCACATTGCATTTGTGATTCACAATTTGCTTTGACAGTTCACAATTTTCTTACCTCACTTGACACATTCTTCATGTATTGATCTAAGTCATTCATCAAGTCGTAACCCTGGTGAAAGTATGTTGACTGTGCATGCATGAACTTCAGAATCTGAAGCAGCAACAAATCACATCAACTCATTAGTAATAACATAACTACCAAGCAACCCTTATACTGATTGAGTTAGTGTCCATAAAGCAAACAATCATGCTTATTTATCGAAAATTACAACCTGTCACAACTTACAGTATCCAGAACATCAATTCTCCTCCGTGACTGCAAAATGTTG
>OMLO01004928.1_pt1 | contig 11197 bp, 7 predicted proteins | sample 1674811 | NCBI WGS metagenome assembly OMLO01 (sample SAMN06265003, study PRJEB25207) | coral metagenome | isolation source: Coral host | place: Mexico:La Bocana,Puerto Morelos, Mexico | collected 2008-11-13 | reverse complement strand
AAATTAAGAGCAACGGCTGTTTTGCAGGTGGGTGAAGATGACTCATCAAAAATCCCATCTTGATATGTCTGAATGTGGATGTGATTCTTGAGTCGCCTCCGGTATCACCAAAAAGAAATGCTGCCCTCAGAATCATAGGATCTCAAAACTGGTGGTTTGGAGATTCCAGACCCCTGCCAAAAACACTCCAAACCCCCTCTTCTTTCGGATGTCCAGCTGATTCTTAGGGTGGCATGTTTTTTGAAAATCCGAAAATCACGAAGGAAAATTAAAACCGCCGGAAAAAAACGTGGCTGTTGGCTGTTTTTTGGGGGGCTAGGGCAAAAGGTCTGGCTACCATTTGAGCTTGGCATGCATAGTCTTACAAGAATGAGTAGCTTATCAACCAAAATGGCTCTAATCATCCATGCACAACAATGCCTAGACCCAGTGTCATGTTTCGAAAATAGATGGTCCCATCGAAACGTTTGTAGAGCTACTAGTACTTACATTACATCCAATGTTTAAAGCTATATATTGTATTCTCTAGCTATACTCCATGATACTTCACCAAGCTGGTCACACTCCAAGAAACCCGTACATCCCCTTCGGGCAATCCCCCGGAGTTCGCCAACTATGAATACTTGGCCTGGTTGGTAAAGGTTGCTTTAGGGTGCTGTGTTAAAAAAAAAGGTGTGTTTTCCAACAACTTGAGCGTAACACTCATAGGAAAAATGCGTATCTACCTACCCTTGGAATGATGCCTTTGATAATCAACTTCATACACACCTTTTGTCAGGTGGGCATTTATAGGGTATATCCCCTATCAAACTAAAAAACAGCACAACATCACCGAGCTGCGACATGTTTTCACATCGTTCCTCTTCACAGCTTCCAACAGATTTGCCGTTGTGCGCGCAGGCGCCATGCTCCTGGGGCGGTTCGCCGTGGTTGGTGATTCAAGATACCCCAACAAAGTGGGCCGCTAGAAACAGTTAGAAGTGGAGTGAGTCAGAACCCCCTATAAATGGCCGAAAATACATGAGTGACTGTCATAAGGCTTATATTTCACCTCATTTATAACTGGATCCGGGGTCCACTTTGTTGGTTTAGAGGATAAATTCTGCTACATTGAGTAGGTGCATACACCACGCATTGCCTAAGTCTAAGATGTCCGTGTATGCAGTCAAATATCTCTGGTGCAATCCTCCTTAGATAAAACAACAATAAAAAATACATGAAATACTGTGTTTTTTGCTTGCTGTTTGGATGTTGGCTATTGTGGTTGATAGATCTTTCAGTGAAATATGTAAAGCTTGAACTAGCTTTCACACTGATGTCATGTATACACACACACAGCACACAGCACAGAGTTTTCAACTGGAAAACTTGTTGCCACCCCCTCAGAATTACCGAGGCATACTTTTTACTGGGTCAAAATCTTGTTTTTTTCTCAACCTACAAATTTTCAAACTTTTGAAAGGGCATGTCTGTTTTTTTGAATCATAATCCCTAATAGTAACAAATTCCTGAGCAACTTGTCCTATAATTCCTAAACCACCATTTGGGGGGTCCACCAACCGGCAGTGAATGGTCGCTACAATCTTCGGATGTGTGATGCGTGATGTCATGATAAAATTCAACCAGAACTTTGAATGTGATAACACGAAGTTGTCCAGCACAGCGCAGCCAGACTCGACATCGCAAATGGCGCCATGGTGCTTTGAAGGTGTGAAGAACTTTGCTGCTGGGATTTGTTTCTTAGGAGAAACCTGCGCAATTACCGCCTTTTAGGAACCATGTGTGGCTATGTATGTTTTCTATGTATGAAATCTAGATGTATAAAAGGAAATGCTGAAATATCTTCCCCATGATTGAAATCCTACAGTGAACTGAGCTACAAAATGAGCTGAAACTAGGATACCCTCCAGGGAACGATCACATACCCCACCAACGGAAAGCCGGAACCTGATCGTTTTCAACCCTTGGATTGGGTATCAATTTGGGATGCGGTCACGAAAAATCATGGTTCTTTACCCTGAAGTAAAGTCATCCAAATCGCATCTCATCCAACATTTCTGAAAGTGGACTTTTGTTCCTTCAGAAAACCTGTACAAGTACTTCACATCTGTGACGTGAACACAGTCATCTTCTTGGGCACGTCAATCTGTCCAAGTGCTTAGATTCACATATCTTTGGGTATTTCCGGATGAATCCTGGAACGAAAAAATGACCACAAATGTGACCACACCCTTCCACCTACAAATTTGAAATTAATATTTCAACCCTAAGAATCAGAGAATGGACCCTCCAAAAAGGAAGGGTTTGATAGTTTGACTCTCTTTTTGCCAGGGTTCTTTTGGATCTCCAAACCACCAGTGACTTGAGCCTTCTACAATTAGTAACTCGTACGCAGTATGAAATGTATGAACTATGGGATGCTTGGTTTCGGAAGGCACGAAGTAGCCGCTCCTGTTTTTTTCCCTGGTTGAACCATTTAAACCATAAGTTGTCCAATTCCCAACAAGCAATATCAAAGTCTTTGCTGTTGATGGGGTTTTTGCCTCACTATACACAGCATGTATCCAGTGACCTTCTATTTATCCAAGACCCCCCCCCTGAGATCTCACGCATTGGATAAGTTGTTGCGAATGGCTTTGCAACACAGCCTCGGTGTTTCATTCATCATGAAGGTCCAACCCATCCACCTTCACCTTTCCGAAACGCAAAACGGCGTTTGCAGATTTTTGTTCAGAAAAAAAATACTTTGGGGTCACCGAGTTTCATTTTCAGTGGGGGTAATGTGAGCATACATGAAATTCCCGATGCTGTACTGAAAGTTGCTGCCCTGTTTTTGTTGTATCTCGGTGGCTATCTCCAGCAGTGCTGGCCTCATCTTACACAGGTGGGGGTTTGGGAAGGGGTGAAAAAAGTGAAAGACGATCCTCAGCTGCACATAGACACGGTTACAGGTTACAACCCTTCGCAAGATAAATGGCTGAGTAACCCTATAGCCTATAACCCTGTCGATGTGCCGCTGAGAATCATTACACAAGTGGTGAATCAATTTCGAAGATCCACCCCCTGGTCGGATACACATTGACCAAGAAACGATTTTGATTTTAACATTCCGGTGTGGATTTTAGGGTCCCTAGAATTTGAAGGTCCAACCCAGATACCCTCTGGTCAACTGATATGGCAATGGAATTTCCCCATTTTTCAATAGGGAAACTATATCTTCAAGTTGGATCCATTTTCCAACCAGCCAATGTTGGTTGATCCCAGAGTGTATCAACCGACCGTGATTTTGCTTGGTGGTTTACCATCTTCAGAAAGGTAAGGTGGTGAAAATGTGTTGCTGTCCGCTGCCCCACCCAAAAAAAAAGCTTAAAGACCATCAACCCCAAATGCTCCACGAAACGGGACGGGATCTTATTTACCCAGCCATTTCCCTTTGAAAGTGGCCATTTGTTCACCTTTTATGTAGGTAAATAATCCATATATTCGGCGCATCTGGGAACACTATGAAGCCAACACTACCAGTGGGGTGATTGCATGTTACCGACCATTGACTTGTGACTTGTGTAAGGGAGTTGCAATGAAGAGATCCAATATGATGATCTACCACATATAGTCTCTTTACAATAAAAAAATTGAGACACCTCGGTATACGACAACATCTTGACCATAATATGGTATGATTTTCCTATCGTGATTGAATTTGACAAGCCTAAAGTACGCGGTAATTTTAATGTATAGAAAATAGTTTTTGCATCTCGAACCGGAATCACATCTAGCTTGATAATAAAATTGTTCACATGTCCATTTTAGGGGCCAACACATCCAAAATAACACGTCATTGATGTCTGTCCAAAACAGTTTCGGTGTAACTCAAGTCGTGTGATTTTGCTTTGCACGCTATGGGGCTCAACAGACTGAGAAACATCAAATTTGGGCACTTGCAGACACCCGGCCCCCCCAAAATCCGCTACGTAGGGCAAACTATGGAAGGGCTCCACGAATCAAATCAGAAGCATGAGACTATGCGGACCGGGACCCTGCTACCTGCTGCACGTTCGGTCAAAATCTCCACGGGGATGCCCGCAAGCTCGGCAAGCTCAGGTGGAAACTCTGGTCCAAACAAACCTGTCTCCAGCACAGGCTCATGCGGTAAGATCCCGCGGTGCGGTGAAAAACAGAATTCTGTCTTGAGGCGCTGCAACGGCGTTGCCTGTTTCGTCCTCCAGCATCTGAAGAGGCATTGGTTGGGTGAGAGATTGCCAACCATGGCGAAAGAGACGCTTCCTGTGGATGCTCCACCGTAGGCTCCTGAAGTTCGCGTGATCTTGCTTGAGCCACCAGTTTGCAGGAAGCGGTTGAACAAGCTTGCGTGGGCATTTACACCAGACTTGCCCTTCTCCGTACCCTTTGGCTCAAGCTGCCACTAGTTCTCAAGCTTTGTTGTACCCCTACTACAATCAACCATTCCTGTCAGGGCTTGAACCATTTTGGTTCCAAGGTCCCAGGCATTCAGTAAACCTTCAAAACTTCAACATGACCTACCTATACATACCAAATCCATTCATGATCTGGAACATGCAACATGTATTTGAAAACAAAAAAATCTCTCGTTCATGGCCAAAATCTTAGGTAAATTATCCACATCTTTCGGATCTATACTGTAATGTTTTTTTTCACACTTACTTGCTGTACTTGAATGGTGACGGAAAGATAGAAATATCAACGACCCTTGTTGGGCAGCCAGACCAGCAGTGCTTCCACTTGGTCTTTGACCTCAAAATGTCGAGCTTTGGATAAAGAACTACAGATATGGATCGATTTGACATAAACACCGATACCATGTGATTCTTTGTGCCCTTTTTTGGGATGGCTAAGTGACATCCAATTAAGGGATAAAAAGGTCACTTTGAATCACTTGGTAGATAATGATACCTAATCAAAGCAGCACAAAAACATGGTAGATAGATAACTTAACTAGTACAACCAAAATCAACCCTGGTTTTGGACAAGAACCAACAGCTATTATTTACCATCATTCGCATTTTGGGATCCTTTAGGAGACTAGTTGGTGGTTTCAACCTCTTTGAACAATATGCTCCTCAAATTGGATCATTTCCCCAGGGTAAAAAAATATTTGAAACCACCACCCAGATAATGATACCTAATTGAAGCAGCAAAGCATATAAAAACATACTCTATAACGTAAAAACAAATAAAAACATATAAAATCAGCATAGGTTGGAAACTAAACAAAAATTGAACTACATGTTCCTTAAACCATCATTCTTTCAAGAAACATATTCAATTTCAAGGGTGTGTTCTGACCGCACCTCAAAGAGATATGGCATGATTCAAGGATTATGAACCACCGACGTGTTTCTCAATGATTACTCATTTGCCATCAAAATGCTAAACCACTCACGTTGCTGCTGCTGTTGGCAGAGCAAATCCTCCATTGGAAGGAACATCCTGGAGGACATTCTTGTAACTAGTAACTCGTCTCACACAACGCCTACCAGGTTAGTCAACCTGGAGTGTAGGGAACGGGTTTCAAGGGCCACGGCATGATATGCTTGGACAGCAGGGGATCCCAAGGCCCAAAATGACATCTTCAAGGACGTGGTGTGACATTCTTGCCCCACTAGGCTCCAAGAAAGCAGTGCCATGCACCAGTGCCATATTGCCAAAAACATCGCCATATATCATCGCCCCTGGGAAAATGTATATCTCCTAATTTGGGACATGCTCTGTACACAGCAACGATTCGGTTAGTTTGGTACAATAAGCGAATTCACCATGCTGCACATACACAATTGACACTTGAAAGAATGGACTGGACCACTTACGTGTATCATGTCCCAGGCACGCTTTCCTCAAAAAGCTTTTTCCCAAACTCATTTCCACAAATTGGATGATTGACGGTACTAAAAATGAATTATGTAATGCTCAACACCCCCAAAAAGCTTCATATAGCCCCCAACATTAAAATGTTGGTTGGAAGACAATTCGTTTCCTTTTGGGTTTAGGCCTAATTTCAGGAGCTATGTTAATTTGTAGGGAGGGTATGTACAAGGTGAATGTAGGCAAAATATACCATACATTAAATGTCTCAGCATGGAAAATACCAATGTATCCAGGTCACAAATATTCCAAGTTTTCTGGCATTTCGTCAATAAATCCGGGTCGAGAAACAGAAAACACAAAGAGCAAAAATCAAACAGAAACCATAACATCCCATGAGCGTTGTTAAAAAATTGACCACAACATGTTCTTGTTGTACCAGCTGAACATCTATCAAAAAAACACACCAAAACCAAAACGGTGAGATTGAACGCATCGTTGGATGAACAACGAAAGACATCCGTCTTTTATCAACAAAAAATTGTCCAACATCTAGAAACATCTCAGGTCTTGGAGTCCGTTGTGGAGCTTGGCAGTGATGCTTGCTTCAGAAAGATACCCCGCGATATTCCCATTGCTGGACTTCATGACATAATGGTGATCTAATATGGTAGTAAAACATCACCCTAAAACACAAATCCAGAACAACTGAGATGCCCCCACCATCTGAATCATCTGTGGACCTGTCATCTGTCAATCGGCTTGTCACGGCTTGTCTGCTTTTCAAAAGAAAGGTGCCTGTGATTGAAATCGCTACGGTCGGTAATTCGGCTACTAAAAGAAAACAGGCTGCGGTAGCGACGGGTTGGAATTTCGGACGTAGCATTATGAAACTGAAATGAAGTACCTGAAGCGAATGTGCTCAATCTTTATGAATCGAGTAGTCGAGACAGGTGTAGATACAAAATTGCCTTCAAAACATTGAAGACGTACACTCCCTCAAACTAACGTACCCCTGAAAAATGGCGGTTGGAAATCTATTTTCTCTTTAGGTTTCGGCCTATTTTGAGGGACACACCTTTAGTTTCAGGGAGAGTATCCATTTCAAGTCTTGAAAAATCAGCTCAAAATGGCTTCCCCAATTGACCCCAATCTGGGCAATTCGGAGCTCGGCCATTTTGGGGCTCGGATTCCCTTACAAAATTCACTACCGTTTGGGGGAATTCCCAACCGGCAGGTACTACGTAGGTTGGAGATTCCAACCTTCACCTCTGTTGAAGGGACTGGAAGAATTTTTGGGAAACCCAAAAAAAGGTTTTTGTTTTTCATGTTTCTCACCTAAATGTAAAGAGTTTTTATGTTACATATATAGACATATCCATCAATATGTACATACATGCTGAGTAAGATGATTGAACATTTCATCTTCAAGGGATTTCAAGGCTGTCTCAAAATTACAAAAAAATCTCAAAAAACCCACGTTTTTTTTACCTCGGACGGAAAATTGTTCAGAGCCGAAAAGAGTGACGGAAATTGACCAAAACTGCATGATTTACGGAAGCTCCCATCATCATGGTTCAATGCAAAATGGGTGTATCTTCAATATAAGTTTCCTTTCTCCAATGAGGGTGAAAAAATCCACTGAACCCATGGATTCATGGGAGAAAGGGGTCCCCTTCCCATGGGATTTTTCCTTTTCCATGGCTTCTTTCAACAGTTTTGTTTCTCGGGAGCTGCCTGAAGGATGATCATGTACATGAGCAATGCCATGCACCTGCTTTCCGCGGCTTGCGTTTTCAGGACGCTACACAGTGGGCGTTTCGGATCCAGTTAGGACGTAAGGTTAGAACTCCATGTACACCCCCGAAATTTAACATAGCCCCTGAAAAATGATGGTTGGAAGATGAGTTTCCTTTTGGGATTGCCTATTTTTAGGGGCTATGTTAAATTTCAGGGGTGTATAGAGGATATAACTGACATAACAACCCAGTTGCCGCCATTTATAAGGGTTATAACTCCCCTTGTAACTGGTCGGGGCCCACTTTGCGCCTTATGTAAAACATTGCTCAAGAAACGCCGCGGCGGAACAAATCTGGAAGTCATGTAGCCATACTGATCAACCGTATCTTTTCAACAAGACTTCCTCGTCCCCCATTAAATTTTCCAATGTCCTGGGGCATTCAAGGAGTTTCAGACGGGCTCAATCCTAATGATAGTCATCATCATCATCATCATCATCATCATCATCATCATCATCATCATCATCAAGAAGCTGAAATTCCATGGATGTTTTTCTATACTTACGAGTACCATTTCGTCAGTGACATCAACGCTTTCCGCATCTTCGAAGATCTCAAGGTGTTTCACATAAGCTGAAGACTCAAAGGATTTCAACTCTGCCTTGGATACCAACCAATTCCTGCAAATTGCCACCCTAAAAGGAGAGTTGTTACAAAGTTACAAACGACCGAAAATAAATGGGTGGGTTTGCTTGGGGTCAGTTCACCCTAGTTATAAGGGCCCCATTTCACCCGATTTATACCTGGATCCGGAACGCCCATCTTGTATCTTTGAGATGGTTTGGGAATCTTTTTCGAACCTTGAGATTCAGATTGCCAAACCTCTTCCATCCAGACATTTGCTGCCATACAGGATTGTTGATGACGGGAATAGCAACAAGAAATGGAAGAGCTGTCACCTGCAAAAACACCCTTTATATACTCAGCGTCAATCACCCCAGTTGAGGAAGCTTTCCTGTGCATCCAAGGATTTAAAAGGGTCCATGCCAGCTTGCCTGCCAATCATTAGCAGGGCCAAGCAATAAAATGTCCAAATATGTTGCAATGATGGAAGGAAACAAGAGTGAACCATATCTGGTTCCGATGTTCCACCCCAAAAACATTTGAGAAAAAAACATTACACTCCCCAAAATAAAAACATGCTTCACCTAAAACTGATGGTTTCCAAAAGGACTTCAAGGATGCCATGGGTCAGGTTCCATGTTCAATTTTGGGAGGGTAGCTTTTACCCACCATGCTACCCACTGGACCAAGTGGCGACAAGGGTCCTTCACGACTGGGATCTGCCGCGAAGAGGTTGTCCTCAACGTTCGGACAGAATCATTTTTGGATCCGGAAAAGATTCCCCCGGAAATTCGGAAGATATGTGGGTGTTTCCAAATATAGGGGTACTCCAAAATGGATGGTGAAAATAATGGAAAACCCTATTTAAAATGGATGATTTGGGAGTACCCCTATTTTCGGAAACATCCATTTTGAAAAGGGAGACCTTTTTGGTTGAAACTTGAAAATTCCATAGTTTTGAGCCTTAAAAAATACAATCTCAACCGTCATCGCAAGAATGAAAACTAATGTACGATTTTTAGTACGTATATTTCTGCATTTTTCTAGACATTCCTGCATTTTGATTCATTCCATTTTACCACCTTCCAAGAAAATTCATGAACGGCCCAGCTACAAGGAATGTGACGACGCGATGCCCAAGTCTTGACGAATCCAAGGTGCCTGGCAGATGTGCAGAACATGACCATGTGAACTGAAGGTGCAGCTTTTGATGAACAGAAATTGATATCATGTTGATATGTATGTGTAAATGTGTATCTATATACTTTTTTTCTTGTGAATCATACGTAGGGGTTTCCCATACTCGAGTAGAAGTGACACTGTAGCCAACAAGATCTTGCACTTACGTAGGTATATACTGGATATATGCGATATATGTTCATAATTGCTTGATATGGGTTGCATTTACCCTACAGATCCCTACAGCAGTGATTGTCGATTCTCTGGAATCAAGAAACTGCTGAATCCATTCATCATTCCAAAGACCTCCTTGGTATTTCAGTTGGTTCAAAGCTCTACAAAATAGTGATGAAGAGCATCTGGACATCCAGATTCTTTCTGGGCCCTGAAGATTTCGAGGGTTTAGAGTGAAAGCTTGCGCTTCCGAGTACTACATGTAGGCATGTGCTTCTGGAGTAGTTCTATCCTCTCGTGCAGGCTTGGACATCTGGAAGTGTGCTCAGTTAAGTAGCTAGATGCATATACGAGATACATTTAAGAAGCCACAAGTCTCGCAGTGGTGGACCCCGTGTTTGTGTTTGCTTGAGAAGTATTCCTACATTCGACAGAACCAGGTAAAAACCCTGTCTACAATGGGGTAAACTACCAGAGAGGCCACTGAACTTGACTATACAGTTTCAGTTTAGCACTTCATCAGGTTTATAGGTTTCATCTTTATACTGATTCAACATCTAAAAGTCGAAAATACAAATCTGTCCCCCAAAGCAATTCCACTTCCAACCATCTGCTTCCGACCCCCACACCCACCATTTCCACATATTTCCACACGCCCGGCCGTCACGATTTGCATCGCAAACTGAAGCAAGGACAGGGGAACCATGGTCACTAGCGCAGCATCTGCCAGCTCCTGGCGCCCCACTGGTTGTAATTGCCAGTAGAAATTGCCATCAGTCCGGGACCAAGGAACAGTTGCCTGTCTTTCTGGAATGCTTACTTAATGTAAGATGGTTTCCTGTACTCTCTTGTTTGCAAAGATCTATTTCAACTCAAAGTCTACGGCACATTTGACTCCTACTATCCTTCCCTTGTTCTTTCTTTTCAGGTGGGGGATATCTCCAAGCAAATTTGTCGTAAAATCCAGGTTTCAGGACATCGTTTCTCCGATGTCAGTGCGGTGCCTTCTGGTTGAAGGAGATGAAGGTGGCACTGTTCCGCCGTGCCAGGTATTCACACAAGAAGGGTGACACAAAAGCAGCCACGCCTGGAAAACGGAGAAACATGCTTCCCATGGTTGACATGACACATGAAGCATCACCAACGTCCAGGCAGATAAATCGAAACAAATCTCTATATGTATCTCTATATATATATATATATGTATACATAGGTGCATATAGTTTTTGATGTATAAACATGTAGAAACTGTCGAAACATCATCAACGGAAGGGGTTTTAAGGGTTGCCTGACACTACATCATACAGTAGTTTACTTTTCAAATAATAACGCAAAAGTCACCTACATTTCTGGCCATGCATAATATGAAGCCCATGGAGAAAAAAAGCTGAGGCAGGACTCCAATATTTCACAATTTGGGACTTGAAACAAGGATCCTCTCAACCGTGAACTCACTACTTTCCAGCTAAGTTTTAGCCAAAGGATTCGAAGCCAATCTTCCAACCCACTCCCCTTAACACCGCCTTGCAGGGATATGGCAATGCTGCCTAGGTGGGGATGGAAGTTTGAAGTTTGGTTAAGGATGGGTGAAGGTTGGTAGTTGAGTCACCTAAGGGGATAAGCATAGCATATTACTCCGA
>OMLO01004927.1_pt1 | contig 11197 bp, 5 predicted proteins | sample 1674811 | NCBI WGS metagenome assembly OMLO01 (sample SAMN06265003, study PRJEB25207) | coral metagenome | isolation source: Coral host | place: Mexico:La Bocana,Puerto Morelos, Mexico | collected 2008-11-13 | reverse complement strand
GGTGGGGGGGGGGGTGGGGGGGGGGGGGGGGGGGGGAGAGTGGATTGGGTTGCTAGGAATAAGCAAAACAAAAACAAAACTGAAAAAGGTTGTGAATAGTGTGGCAGAAATAAAGGCAAACTCTGACAGGTATGTCATTGAAATTTCTACTTTAGTACTGTAGTATTTCTACAGTAGTATTGCTAGTAGTTCTAGTGAAACAGTTTTCGTTTTTGGAACATGCCCCCTATTAAACCAGCACCCTTAGATAAAGAATAGTAGACACTTAAAGGGGGCTTACTGCTTACAGTAAAAGAGGTAAAAACAATAGAAAAGCTCTCATCAAGACATTATAGTTTCTAGCTGCCATAATTTTTAAAGAAGTTATTATAGTTCCATTCTCTTACCTCCACCTCCACCCAGAAGAGAGTTGTTCGCTAAGAAAAATAGAAAAATAATGTTGAAAGTTGTACAGTGAAAACAATCATGTCTTGCACTGCAAAAGAAAACACAAAAGCACAGTTCACAATCAAGCAAAAGAAAAACACTGTCATCTAAAATTTACACTTCCATTACTTTCTAATACACCTTCATTTTTTAATACATTTTTTGTTAGATAAGGAAACATAACTGTGACAGCTGACAGAGCTTCAGACATGGCTTAAGGTTGGGCTGTTTTTCAAAACATCAGCAGCCATATTTTTCAATAATTAATGTTAATAATTATAGATAGATACAGATACACACCCTCAATATAATGTCAAATAATAGAGTCTTTTCTTGCAAAAGTAAACAATACAACATACCTGCATTCACAATAGCATCAATTTCCAGTGTTGTTATATCGCCTTGCCATAGTGAGATTTTTTGATTCAAGTTTTCATCAACTTCAAAAGCTGGCTCTTTGTGTTTTCGGCCTAACAACAAAATTCATTGAGATATATGAATAATAATAATTAGAAAGTCAATTGCAATTCTATGCAAAAGGCTGATCAAAAGTCAATTATTTCGAATCCCTGTTCAGAGATGGAACTTTTAGGTCCAACAAACAACACATCTGATGTTTGATACAGCTCCATGGAAGATACAGTATGTTAACAATGTCTGAACATACAACATACGAGGGGGAGGGGTGTATGCCATTACATAATGCTGAAACATTCAATAGCTGTTCATCCATCCCTTGCCAAGGTTTACATGATGAAGCACGTCAACTATCTCTCCATGTAATTGGACATTGTCAAAATGACCACATTTTAACATGATCTCAAGCCAAACTTTGTGGGGGTTTTTTTTGACATGATTCTTTGTTTTTGCCAGTTAGTTTTCTAGAATTATAATAAAATAAACTATGACTATGACTAGAATCATTTTGGATTAATTCCCCATCAACTCACATTAAGCGTTCGGACTGGCATTCAAGATGGCAGATTTAAGATGAGGGACATACATGTAATGATGATATCTGACGTTAAGTAATGTCATGATCAACAAAAAATATGTCATCTTGTGAGCCTGAGGGTTATCTAGTATCGAATTAAAATCAAGTATAGTTACAACAAAACTCCAGGCAGGGTTCCATCAATTCCTCTTCCAGTTAGTACCTGCATGTAACTCCCAAGAGACAATTTCTGGCAAGTGCCTGTAAGCTTTCAGGGTTCCAGATAAGTTTTCAAGGCATGGTGTCAATAGGGAATTCTAACAGGTGAACTTCCATGGCTCCAACAAAATCATTATAATTTTTCATTTAATTTGTTGGGTCATGTAGCTGATCTTGTCAGGTTTTTGAGACCACTATCTTATCTGGAACACTGAGCTTCACCAATTATCCTTGTCTCCTCTCAAACTCATTAATAATTTATCAAGTGTAAGCAGAGAGAAACATGAAAGTGATGGTGTTTGGATATCTGACTTCAATTAGATTTCTTTGATGTTATCTCTTCATTTTCCCCTTAGTTTCAATTCAGAACATATAGCAAACACTCCAAACAGTGTTTGACCTCAATTCCCAACACCTTCAAGTTTGTCAAAAATGCTCCAATGTGCATCATATTTTTAACTCTCTTCTCCGGTCACGAAACACGAACGCTAACTTTTTTGCTTTGACCTTGATCTCGGTTTTTAGTCTCCTTTTGTGGTAGGTACTTCAAATATGGTATATGAAGTACCTACTACCAAGACTGAAAACCAAGATCAAAGAAAAAGCGAAAGTACTCAGTCTGCACGGTCTGCAGTCTGCAGAGTCCGCGTTCTTGGGTTACCGTCTCTTCTCGGTGTTTAGAAATGTGGTAAAACAAGGTCTTTCGTGTTTAATATTCTCACACCATTGTTATAACTTTATGCAACCATTTTATCACCTTTTTTTCGATATATGGCATACAAATTGTCCTGTCTGTATTCTGGCCAGGTTTGAATCTCCTTCAGAGTCACATACTCCGAGCCACATTTGTAAAGTTCCCGTTTCTCTTCCAGAGGCAGCTCATCAAACTTACTCCAAGGTGACTTTTGCTCACTTTCTGTGGCTTCTACTAAACAAAGAAACTCCTTAGCTTTCCTTTCCTCTATTCTCTCTTTTAATTACCGACTGGACTGCATTTGCAAAATTAATGGCGTTTTCCATCGACCGACTAGCATGCAAACAAATGCTCTACTAAGTGGCTACTGGAAACTGCATCCGATCAATGACACTATAATGGAACTTTGCCTATGGTCAAAGTCATACCTGTTGTTTCGGAATCTCGTGTTTTACGCTTTCCGTAAAAGATATCACGCAGTGACTGCATCGTGAAAATCCTCTCCGATCCTTTGTCGTTACATGTGGGTGATCATACATAGCAAACTTCCTTGTCCCATATACAGCCGCTGGCCAGATTCCCGGATGTTGTAATACTTTCAGTAGTTTTGGCGGGAGTTGAGTTTCCAGCAAAAGAACTTGACTATGTTGACTTTTGCACTATGGACGTGACTAAAACAGAAAAAATTTATGATTTGAAGCGTTTTAAGTTTCCAATGAGTCGAAGAAGTCCCACCGAGAGGAGTATTAACCAAGAAAACGCGTCGCTTATGGACAATACGGCATCGATCGGAGATCCCTTTGAAACCCGTAGTCGCTTTGAGCAGGTTTTCCTGGGAAGTCCCCGAGCTCAGGTATTGAACGACTGGTGTTAATAATTCCATAATGGAAGATGCAGTTGTTTTGACCGGAAATATGGAATCCGTTACGAAATTAAATCGCCAGCTTTTGTGATCCTCCACTGTTGTTCTTTTGTCATCGATATATGATCGATACTAAGGTAACGTCATTTCCAATACAAACGTGTGTTTTGACAGCATTAATTCGTTAAGCTTACCTTTAGTGAGTGAGTATCCTGTATGATTTTTATCCGTTGTCAACAGCTAGTCTGCATGCTCAGATATGCTGTTATGACGGACTAAAGCCTGGTTTCAAAATGTCCATAAGCTTCCGATAATTTACATACATCGATGTCCCAAAAGTCTGCTAAAGTACAGTGTAGTAAAACTCACGTCGACGGTACACCGAAAAGTTACAAGGATTGTAGTGGTCGAAAAAGTTATTTTTCACATGGAGGATCAATAAAATAGGATGGATTTCTGGTTGCTGATAACTCCCAGCTATATAAGCTTTCTATAAAAAGCACAGCAGTCTGACATTTCTGCAACGTTTCTAACTCGATATACCAAGCTCTGTGATTGTTTCTAAGCTGGTTATGTGGAGGGATCACTCAAATGACCTGCAAATAACCTTTGGCAATATATCAAAGTCGGTAATAACTGCTTATTAACCAAGAGTGAAGTCTTAATGGGGAAATTTCAGACTGAGACCTTGCCTTGTTATTGACCAAGCAACAGCATGGTGAAGTACGGCAAGGCCAAGGTTTTAGATTTTCCTGTAAAGACGGAACATTTGAGGTTAATAAGTTGTTTATTATCTGGCTTTTTGAGAGAATAATTCCCTAGTATTAGCCAATCAGATTGCTTGTTACATCAGCTACAAACCCAAGTTATATAGTAATATATAAGAATACACTGTCTGTGTTATCATGAAAACCTTCTAATTATTGATACATTTTACAGCAGTTGTATTACTCTTTGGAAAAGACAAAACAGCGACCAACACCACAGGAGTCTGCTCCAGTGAAAATTGTTCCTGATTTACATAGATCAACACCACAGATGTCTGCTGCATTAAAAGGTGATTCTAGTTCACAAAGAGGGACACCGCAAAAGTTATCTACGTCAGGAAGTGTTCCAGGTTTTGATGAAGTGGTGAACATGGCTGATTTCTTTCATAGTAAAACGTCTCATAGTTCAATTGCTTGTTCAGAGCATTCTGATGCATCAATGACCTTTGGAAAACCAAGAGCAGTCACTGATTTCTTGAAAGATAAGGACTTTCTAGTGAGTCCATTTAAATCTACTGTGAATGACAGCAGGATTCAACAGAAAGTTCAGGTGGTCCTAAGCAGGCTGGAAGACGATTCTACTGTTCCACTGAGCAGATCACAGAACAAAGCAGAGCCAAGTGCTTTGTTACAGGCAACAAGTAGGGACTCTGGATTTACCGATTTGCAAAGTGATTCTGGGGGTAGTAGTGAAGGTGCATTTACAGATGTGATGAACAGGGGAAGTAGAGTAAACTCAGTGAAAGAAGGAAGGAATCCAAAATGTTTGAGTGACGTTAACAATGCTGTTGAAGCTCAAACTGTTAACAAGGGAGAAGAGTTGCACATGTCATTTGAAAGTAATAGCAGTGATGAGGAAATAGACATCATGACAGAGGATGTGCAAGTTGATGATGATGATGATGTTTGTGGGAGTGGGGATCATGACAATAGTAACAGTGCAATGCGTAAGAGCAAAGAATTTTCTGTAGAGAAGACAGGAGGTGTCACAAGAACAACAAAAAAAGGAGATGGCAGCAAAGAAAAACCAGAGACTAAAAGAACAAATGAAACTCCTAAAAGCCGAGAAATGTCAGTAAAGCAGACTGGAGTTGTTACAAGAACAAGAAAAAAAGAAGCTGACAACCAAGAAAAACAAGTGACTCAAGGAACAAATGAAATGGAGACTTCACATTCTTCAACGTCTTCAGACAAAGAGTACAATCAGGTTAGACAAGATTAGTATTGCACAGATTTTTAGCTTATTTTTAAGAGTGTCATCTGTATTTTATCCTTCTGCCCCTTGATTAATGTTTTATATTTTCAATATTCTGCTAAAAGAATCTTTAAACTTAAGTTTGTGTATCCTCACAAGCGGCAAGTGTTTCTTTGATGCTAGATTTCTTTGTGTGATTTGTTTTAATGATGTAGGCTGTGCACAAGACCCCCAAGATCTACAGCCTTAGCCACTGGTCTATAAAGGCATTGAAAACTCGCACACATTTGGGAGTCATTGTTGAAGGACAGAGAAGGTGATTAGAAAGATTTAGCCAGTTACGTACATGTACATGTATGTTATTATTCAGTTTATTCAAACACCTGGATCAAAGGAGGCACAGTGAGAGTAAGGTGTCTTTTCCAAGAACACAGCACAGTGACCTCTGCCATACTTGAAACCAGATCCTGTGATCTCTAGTCCAGTGTACTAACCACACCACTATGTCTCCCAAAATTCATTGGATTAGTTTTATCAATCAACCCAGTTGATGATACCAGTTTATCTTGTTATACTCCCCTTTGACGTAGCACCCCCAGATCGGGATCAATTAAAGCCATTAACCTTTTCTCCTTCAGTGAGGACCCAGTGGGTGAGTTTTGGCATAGCACAGCTATAGTATCCAGATTAAAGTCAAGGTGTGTCCAGACTAGGAGTGGATCTCAATACAAGCTGCTGGGACCTCTTAATGAAAAGGTCACCCTTCAACAAGGTAACGTTAAATGAATCTTTGCACTTTATTACTGACCAATCAAAAGCACTTAAAATTTTGAAGAGTATTTAAAACAACATCGTTTTAACATTGTACCTATGATTTGAATTAATGATATTCTATACTCTTTTATAGGGTTTCCTCCTGAATTTGTCAATGCATTCAAGAATGGCTTTCCTCACAACTGGCTTTCCCTTGTAGCTGACTTTTTCAATTCTGAAAGCAGGTTAGTGATCAACCTTTTTAACCAATTAAACATTCTCAGGAAATGCAAATGAACAACTAACAAACCAGTGATTCCTCCTCAGGGGTAGCATTAAATGTCTGACTGCTAGCAGGAGTTTTATTAAGGCCAGGCAGGCATCAGGCAAATTGACTGGCTGCTTCACTGGTTTGGATCCATGTATTGTTGTCGGTCTGTTAGATGCAGACAAATGCACTTCTAACAAATTGACTTAATGAAGGACTGACAGGCACTTTCACCTTTATTATTTTGACATCACATTACACATTGCAAATTTCAGCTCTGAGAGTGAGGATGGAAAGCAAATTCAAGAACAGCCAGAAAAAAAGAGCAAGAAGGTCCCTAAAGGAGGAAAAAATTCTACTGTTAATACTCCCACTCCTTCCAAGTCCAGGACCAAGAAAAAGAACAAACCTGCAGGTACATTAACATTATTTTACCACTGACAGTGCCTGCATTTTTTTCTAGTAATTATATAAATGTTTACTTTTTATATTTTCCAATTAAGCATTCACAACTCCAGGGAACAGGCAGCTTCCAAAGGAGGTAGAAATGAAGGTAATTTGCTACATAATTTTACCCTTATACCCTTACAGGTATTATAGAGATGCTACATTAGGTGAAAAGCTTGTATTGAATGCAACCTACCATATATTTTACAATGACCTTGTTTAGTAACACTTGAAGAAATGTACAAAGGCCTTATGCTTCTCTCCCTGGTTCTTTGAAAGCTGGATAACTCTATCTACTGGACAAAAGCTATTGGATGAGTGTGTTAACAAGACAAACTATGCTACCTACTGGATCGTGATTTATCTGGTGGATAGTGTTATCCACCTTTTGAACAACCCAGCCCAGATCTGTGAGTGGCATGCAGTGCTCGAAGCTGACACTCGTTCACTTGTCAAAAACGAGTTAAATTTCCCAATGGACGAGTGAAATTTCCACTTACTCTTGCTCGTGGACGAGTACACTATTCCTTCCCAACACCATTTTGCAATTTGTGAGAAACTGGGTCGAGAAATTCAGGGGCATGCGCTGTAGGCATCAACATTACAGGAGTTTGTGATCACCAGCGAAGCGCGGTAAACTTGTATGTTCGGGCGCTGATATAGTGAGTTTTTCTTTGCATATTTGGTGGTAAAAACCACAACAACAACCATGGCAGGTCGCCATACTTTTTCGTTTCTAAACTACTTCAAAGGGACAGGTCAAACAGCACCCGTCAATGAGAGGAATGAAGAAAGTTGCATCCGTATCCCTAGTGACGAAGGTTGCAAGAATTCCGAACCAACCCATGTAGAATGAACACTGCTGACAATGTTGATTTTCTAATAAGCCTTTATTTGAAAAACTGTTAATTTACACATTTCAGAAGAAAAACCTCTTGATCTTTATTTTCTTTACTGTGTTCTTTGTAAAAGCAAGTTATAAATTATGGGACCAGTTTAGATTTAAGTTTCCTCTAGGACCAGTAAAATCAACAGTTGACTTGTCCATGGAAGACCACTTGCAAAAGTTAGTTTCAAGCACTGGGCATGGAGATAACCTCTGAGCCTGTGACATCCCTTTCAAATTAAGAAACCAATTTATTAGTAGTGAAGCTTTCCAAGCTGTGTGAAATTTAATGTGTATCACTGCCAGCCTACCTAAGTCGAAATCTATTCTTCAGAAGTCTCTGTTGTTGACTCAAACTTTTTAAAGAGTTGCTTTAGGGGGTAAAATTGTTACGGAGACTACATTTTGCCAAAGTAAGGCAACAGATGATTGGATGATTTAATGCCCGAGAACAGATGGAAAAGAGAAAATACAGTATATCTAAAACTCACTTTAAGGCAAAGTTTTTAACATTATAATGACTACCGGTAAATCCATTCATTTCTGTTCAATATTTCCAAACCCAGACAACAAGGAGTGGACGCATGGTGAAGCCACCTTTAGCTTGGTGGAGAGGACAACGCATCGTGACTGATAGAGACCATAACCTAGAAGCGATTGACCCTGGAGGAATGGAAGAGACAGCAGTTTCTCCAATGTATAACCAAGAGATCAAGATTCCTCTAATGGTGAGCATATCCCTCTGGCTTGTATTTTCATGCTTTTTTGTTGAGCCCCAGTGAACTTAACTCTCATATTGCCTGTCTTTATGTAGCCCTGGTTACAATTGGGTAACAGAAAATGAAATACTGACAGAAACCTTGTATAGGGGACAGGGAGAGGAGGAGGCCTGCAGACAGAGTAGAAATACCTGGGATAAGCCAGGATAAACCTGGCCCTATGGAGACCTTTCCTTACCATTTTTATTAAGAATCTCTGTTTTATACTCTTTCATTGTTTTCAGAGTAAGGAATCCCTTGTGAAAGTGAAAAAGACTGTATCTGACAGTGAAAGTAGTGATTCATTGCCAACAAGAAAAAAGGCACCAAATGCTACATTAAGTAACAACCCAGAGCGAGATACAGACAAAAGTGTAAGGATGCCATTAATCTTTTCACCAAAGAAAACCCCGGGCACAAGCCAAATCACACCAAAAAGTAGTCCAAAGAAGCAACCAGTTAATGAAGGAAATGGTGCTAATATGAGTAAAGTTAGAGCAAATAGGAAAACTGATTTGATACAAAGGCGCAATGCAAGAGACCTACAACCTCAAGAGCATGAAATAACCAGTGAAGATGAACTTCAAATACATGTCAGTGCTGAAAAGGAAAATAAATCAACACCTTCTGGCGTTGAAGAAGGTCAGAACCTTGAAAAAAGGAAAAATAATGGAAAGCCATGCACAGAAAGTGAGTGTGAGGTTGTTGAACGAGCAGCTTTAACCATTCTTTCCCCCCCACCCAAACGAGTTTTGAGATCCACAGTGGAATCAAAAACAGATGTTGAGTCTGGGGATTCACAAGTAGACAGACAAGCTAAGAAAAGTCAGAGGCAAACTGCATCAAGAAGTAAAATCATTAAAACCTCGGACAGTGAATCCAAGTTGTCTTCCTGTGGTGATAGATCAGATAATGCTGGAGATTCAGGAAAAGTATCCAAGGCAACTAATAAAAGGAGAAATCTTACAAAAAGGTTTGTCCATAAAAGAGTAAACGAGCTAACAAAAGAAACAAGCTCTCAGTCTTCAGAAGAGGACTCTGATGGAACTTCTAACAGGCAATTAAAGAAAGGACAAGTCCATCCAAAAAGTGCAAAAGCTGCTCAGAAAAATGCAGAGGATCAAATTACATCAGAAAATGACATGGAAGTGGAAACTGTTTCTTACAAGAAGAAGGCAAAAGCTGGATCTGATAGTGAATGGGCCTCAAGCAAGAGCCAAGCCTTGAAAGTTTTTAAACAGACAGCAAACAAAAACAGCAAAAAGAGAAAAGATGAGATGTCTGACGAGGCACCTTGGACAGATGAAGAGATAAATAAATTGAATGAGTATGTATTGTGATAGTTTGATTATGTATGGATTTAACATGTAGCTTTTGTGGACATATTATTACTAAGATACCTCCAGATTGAAGCAGGTGCATGAGAGCAAGCGCAAATTCAGTGTTCAAGCCATTGCTGCATGTTATGTAATCTTGACCCAGTACCTCTGTTATTTTAGTCTTCTTCGCAGCCGTTTTTTGGGATGTCATGCAACGGTCCCCCCAAAGAAAGTTTCTTTGGGGGGAGCGTTGCGTGACATCCCAAAAAAATGGCTGCGAAGGAGACTACTGTTACTACTGATCAGAAGAGGAAGGAACAAGGCCCTTCAAAATATTGAAGAATGATGTTTTCCTTTTGGAATATCTTTTTTGGCTTTTGAGATATTGATGTTTTTGTATTATGCAATTAGGGAAAGTGATGAGGTGTGTAACTAAAATACTGAACAAAGAATATCTCTGAAAATATTGAATCAGTGTTCTTAAAACTATACATCAAAAATGTAACAAAATTACACATGTTGTGCTGTTTTCATGACAACCCTTTCTGCTGGTCCTGTCTTAATTAAATCTGAAATTCCTAGTTTTGGTCTTCCCCAAGGACCATTTACTCCATCCAGTGTAATGATGAGAGTTCTACAATTTATGTTAACCATGTCAGTTCCAAGCAGGACCCTCTGCCCTACTTGAAGGCGGCTGAAAATAAGGACAATTGGTTTTTGTCAGAAAGAGACTAAAGTCAAAAGAGTTTCCATGGCTATGGGTGTCATTTGGTTTCTGTTTCTGATGTTCATTTCTGGTGCAAAGTTTGAAGCAGCTGCTTCAATATTTCCAAAGATATTCCTTGTTCAGTATTTTACCATTTTAGTTGTAAACCTCATAACCTCACCACTTTCTAAAATTGCATAACACAAGAACATCAGCATCTCTAAAATGAAAAAAGTTGAAAAGACTTTCCAGTGCACAGCAAATATTTTTCATGTCATATGCACTTTAATCTGAAATTCCATATTGCAGTATGTTGCAAATTCAAACAATAATACTGATGTCTTTTTGTGGAGAAAGCTCCGCTAGAAAAACACAACTAAACACGAAGACCTCAGCTAAACCCTTCATCTTGATGTACAGCCTTTCAAGTACATGAAATAATACTGCTATAATCATCAAATCTTTCAAAAATGTGGATTTTTTTTTTATTTTTGAAATGGTTCTTCTCTTGTTCTTTCTGTAGAGTGCTGTGCACCATACCTGGCAACACGCCTTTGTTTTGGCAAAAAGTTTCTAGTAAAGTGGGCTCACGAACTGCTGAGGAGTGTCAATTCCAACATCAGGGGCAGGTTATTGTTTCCAATAAGAAGGATCCATCAGTGAGGAAACGTTTTGCTAAGGAGAAGAAGGATCCAGGACAGAAAGGTACTCTTCATATCTCTAGCAGTGATTACTTAGCATAGTAGGCACGCTGTGCGTGCAAAGTGGGATGAACTCTTAGCCCTTTGTTCTTACTGCGGGCCCATTATTCTAGGCAACTTATCATAAGATAAGATTGTAATAAGATAAAAATCATAATAAAATGTTTGGTTCAATGTACTGTCTACAAGGCTGCTGCCTAACGGGCGCCCGGTCGCCTGAGGCGCCTAAGTTACGAGTGCGGGTGACTAAAGTTTTGTTCAA
>OMLO01004926.1_pt1 | contig 11198 bp, 8 predicted proteins | sample 1674811 | NCBI WGS metagenome assembly OMLO01 (sample SAMN06265003, study PRJEB25207) | coral metagenome | isolation source: Coral host | place: Mexico:La Bocana,Puerto Morelos, Mexico | collected 2008-11-13 | reverse complement strand
TTTCAATTGAATTGTCGCCTCGAAGCTGAGAAGTAGTGCTAACCACACTAGGTACCCCTTCCCCATGTTTTCCAGCGATCCTCCCCCTGACTAACCGATCGCCCGAGGCAGGCTAAGTCCCGCGGGAATCCCGAAGGATTCCTGGAAATTTTGAGAACTGGATCTTTCAGACATATAGAACAGATACAAATGAATGAATACAAAATTTATGCAAGGCCCAAAGAACAATACCTAGGTACCGGACTCCAGTGACTGACTGCAAAATGTGAAGAACAGTAAAGCTAAAAGTTGGTCGCACAGTTGGGATATGATTTGAAATGGATTTTTAGAGAAACTGTCGCATCAGAATTTGCGCTGTTTACAAGATTACTCACATGGGTGTTCCATTTAGCTTTCACAATATCAATCATTGGTATGAACGTAGCTCCCAACTCCTATTATGCAACTAGGCCTTCTCTTCCTCGCATAATTGTCCCGTCTAATACAACAAGAGAGCACGAGTCACGAAGGACATGTAAATAAGAGCAAGTTTTTTCAGCTTACTTTTTCTCATATAAAAGGTTGATGCAGGAAATGGCAAAATTTACGATCAGTGTAAAAAGAAGACTGCAGTCTGTGGACCGGTGGCAAAATGCAGACGGCAGGCTGTAGACCTTTTAACTGAACTGTGTTATCATTTGAATATTGGGAGCTAAAAGTAGACAGGCTAACCTGAGCGTTATTCAGGCTAACCGTAGTCATTGTGGATAAGTGGTTTTTTGAACCCTGATGAATCTTTTGCCGTGTATAACTAAAGAGTGATCAACAAGAGGCCATTACATGGGCTCCTGGTGATCGAAGATTATTAAAGATTATTAAAAGTGATATTCAGGCTAACCGGATTGCAGATTTTCACTGCAATTAGGTTGAGTAATTAACCCTGTACACGGTTAGCATTCGATAAAAGGAAAAATCACGATTTTTACTTAAAAATTTGTAACCCGCATTTTACCCCCGGTCTGCAGTCGGCAGTCGGCTTTGCACTGACCGAAAAATTGACGAGACGGGTTTTCCAATTACATTTTTTCTACTTCTTGTTTGAAAGGTAACCTGCGTAGCAGGCATTGAACGGGAGAGGTCGAGGAAAGGAAAGATGATGAAGCAGGGGACATTCGCCTCCCTACCCCTTCTGCGAGGTGCAGAGAGTTTTTACACGGAAATTGAAACGCGAGGGCTTATGGGAGAATGAGAGCCTCGTTATGAAGCTCCGCGCACGCCATTTTATTGTCGGCCATGTTGAATGAATCACTTCAGACGTACGAAGCCAAAACGGTTGAATTTATGTGATATTTATAGCGCTGTTTGGCCTCTTTTTTCAAGGCACGATAAAACATAGACTAGAAGAGCTAGTAACTGAACACAGGAATACTCTAGCTGTTTTGTGAAATCATCGCGGGAGCGAAACGCTCGATTTTCAAGAATCAAGAGTTTCTTTTCTGGCTAGAGAACAGAAGTAACCCCCTTATATTTAGCTCTCTGTGAGGCACTATGGTAGATTGGAGAAGGAAATAGTTTATTGATAATATTTGTCCTTCGAAAATGAAGATTGACAGAAGTAAACTGCGGAAAACGCAGTCGGACGTGGTAAGTCTTTGAGAGTGTTCCCTCTAAGTTCAGTCTCGGAGACGAGGTGCATCCGATGAGAGTAAAAAAATACGAAGTGCATGCTAGAAGCAAGAGAAGTCGTTGCATAGATACTAATTACACCCATGCTCGTTCGCTATAAATACAATATTAACAAAATTATTTCACAGGCTCCCGAGTGCAGGCAACTTATTCAAAGACTGAAGGAGGCGGCTGACTGCGAACTGATCCGTATACTGAAGGACATTAATACGTGGTACTATGGAAAGGTAAAAAGATAAACATATATCGATCCCTTGTATTTTTGTAACTCTGATATGAGTACATCAGAATTGAAGCTGTTCAACTGAACATTCGAAAGTTCACGTAGGACGGGTTTTTGTGGCGTTAAATTATAGATTGTCGCTTGGGAAATAGGTGTTTGCTCGCTTGAAATAATTACAGGAAGTTTGAAGTAATCATTTGATGACTTACTTGTAAACAGTTCACCCTTGACTATTTATTTCTAGAGTAAATAGCTTTACTATAGCGGCAATAAGTTGTTTAATGACTACAACACAATGAAAATGTTGCAAAAATGCGTGTTCTTTTGGGATAATTAATTGAAACATTAATAGCTATGCTGGACATTTTAAAAACAATGCATGAATAATTTGGAAAACTTCTTTTTACAGAAACATCAATAACAATTATGTGATGTGTAATTGATTGAATCAAGCTTTCAGCCATGCAGGTTAATGAAGGGATGTATATTAATTCAAAGAGGGGAGTTTTTCCTTGTAATTACATATACCCCATAAACAGGTGTACTAAGCCTCTTGAGACCGGTGTCCTAAGTATAAATATTGCAATCTTGTTCAGTATGAATAAAAGAGCACCCCTCTTCTATTTAAATGACAGAAATAACAGTATTGAAAGGTTGTGGTTGTAACACAAGCTCACCGTTGATCTGGGGAAGGGGTTGTGTAATATCTCATGGTAACAAAAAGTAACCTTGGTTATATAACTGATCTACTCCTGGTGTGGTTTGAGATGGTTAAAAAAACTAGAGCTTATTAATGGACTTTCATTGGCTTTCTTGCAAGTTGCACTCTTATAACCAAGGTTAGGCGAACAAAGCTAAGAGCTCCTCAAGTACTGAAAATACATATTTGAAATTTTGTTTTTAATGTTTTTTCTCTCAGTGTGAGCTTCAACATTGGGTTGACGTCATGGACAAATTTGATGACATCTTGGCAAGTGTTGCTAAACCAGTGAACGGAAGTAGTTGGATTCTCACCTATGACAAGTTAGACCAACTTGAAGGACCTGACATAGCGGTAAATACTATAGACTAAATAAAGAGATCTTCTCTTCACTCACTTAATTTTGCACACTTTACAAGTATTTTAGTGATTCTACTTTAAAAATATCATGTACTGATGACATATATTTAAGTGCAGTCTCTTACTAGTCAACTGATTTTTAATTGAGTGTAAAAATGCAAATCAATGAATACCTGGTGAATTATAAAAAGCTGCTTTCATCCATCCAAAAGTAATGATTGCCTGAAAGTAGCCACTGGTTTGGTCTGTTAAATTTGAAAGTAGCAGGGGGCTGGGTACTTTCAAAATACCACAGTACACAGGGTTTTCAAATATAGCGAGGAGCCCAGTGCAAGTCACCAGCTACTTCAAACATTTGTGCTGGGTACTTTTCAAATTTTAAATTTTATTAGTACACAATTCTGTTTTTTCAATATAATCACAATCTGATCCCTTTGAGGAAATAAATAAACTTAAACAGATAAAGAAAATCAAATAAACAGTGCGGGTATGATATCTGCCTTTCAAACTTTGAAGCAAGAGCATTTTTTGACTGAAAGTCTGCTTGTGTGCATGGACGGTCATTTGAATGTGCATGTATCAGTGCAGTGCCACCATGGCAAAGTTTCAGTGGGTCTAACAACAGGTTGCTTTGGGATGGAAGCAAAACTGGATTGACTGTTAGCAACTGTAGTAGTGGGGGGTACCATGCCTGCGCTGGCCACACTGGGCATATGATCCACAAAGTTGCTCCTTGGAGGCTTATCTTCCTCAGACATTTGCTGATCAAGTTAAAAGGGGGGAAGGGATAAGCATTCTCTTCCCTCCAAGGCTGAACCAGGGCATCATACTGTTCTGCTAGGGGATCTGGCAGATACCTGTAGAATCTCTCCAGCTGTGTGTTAATCCTGTTGACAAAAAGGTCTTCAGTAAAGGGACTGAAACTGTGATTCAGAACCTTGAACACTTCTGAATTGAGCTTCCAGTTCACTGCATCGGGTTTTGCTTGAGACTCTGCATCTGCTATGAGATTCAGTCGACCAGAAATGTGCTTCGCTCAAAGAGTGATCTTTCTCAGGAGGCACCACTTCCATAGGGAACAAGCTTGTTTGTCTAACACACCCTGCTGCACTGGAACAAATATCGAGTCACCCTGATTTTCAAAATTTTCCTGGGGAAGCACCCTTCTCCCTTGTGTAGAAGGCAATTCCCCTTTCCAGCACCCTACCTGACAAAGCTGTCCTTGTCGTGCCAAGATGGTGCTTGGTTACTTTACAATTTCCTCCTGCTTCTTTTTTTCACTTTGAAAACCCTGACTACAAAGATTCATGCTTTTATGGTACAGCTAAGCACATTTTGAATTTATTCAATATTATGGTAGCATTATTTTTTAGGAGTCTTCAAGGTGAAAGTAGTTATTCATTGATTTTTTTTTTGTATGTAGACTGAACGGCGATGTCTGGTTAATCATGTTCTGAGATTCACTGCTCTGGTATTGGAGCATTCATATACAAGACATTTATACAGCTCATCAGAGGTAGGAAAACGTTCAATCAGTTTTCTCTACTATGTCATCTACTTGTAAACCTTCCTTCCCCTCTAATTTTCCTACAGAATCTTTCCCCAAACTATGCCAAACAAAAATAATCCGGTGCTTGTATTTTGACAACTAAATACTGATTCCATGTACATGTTCTTTAAGATGATTATAAAGATATAACATCTGACACATTGTAAACACAGAATGTGACATGTTAATTCCCTTCTACAACTACTCACTCTGCCTGCCCTCATGGATTGATCTGGGCAGAGTCAAAGAAATGTCCTTGCTGTTATAGTTTACTTGCAGAATTTTGAAATGTAATCAATAAACATCTTTGTTCACTCCATTTGAATTAACTGTTTGCTTGTAGCATCTTGTTTCACTGTTGGTTGCAAGTGACATGGAAGTTGTTCTCTCTGTTCTTGGAGTACTCTATGTATTTAGGTATGTCAACTTGTACACATTAGCTGTGACCAGTGTAATGCAATCTGTTTCCAAGCAAGGTTTTCATTAATAACCATAAACCAGAAAAAAATGTCAGCTACATTCATTACATGGGTTAATTTTATATTTCACTTCAAGTGGCAGCTTGTGTACTCTTCAAATTGAGGGTGACCGTCAAACTACATCATTGTGCTCATCTTCCTACCTAAAGATGTTTAAACTCATCACCAATAGATGAGACTGGGATCTGGTGCCTAATAGGCCAGCCAGCAGGGGGCTGAGTACTTCAGGAACAGCAAGCAGGAACCACCCCTGCATGTCGACATCTTTCTGCCCCCCTCTCCCCTCCTTTTCTCCACTGTCAACTCAGTGTGATGGGTGCCTTGGGGATTGCCAGCAATGGAGCATTATACTGTCTAGGGGCTGGCTGATCACAGTGGTGGTCTCTGGATATCCCAATCATCCATCTTCCATACAGCTTGATGTAGTTCATAACCACGTTTAAAACCCTCATTATTTATTATTGTTAGTGTACGTGTACTTGTAAATTTCAAAAGTGCTGTGTAACTGATATTGTCTAATCATATCTATCTTCTGTAGCAAGAGATCCAGTTTCATACCACGACTACCAGCTGATAAGAGAAAGGCCATTCAGCAGCGCCTTCAGTGCTTAGGAGAGGTAACTGCCCACTTGAGCTATATCCTGCAATGAGAGAGACATTTTTAACAACAGTTTTCTTTTGTACTGCTTGATTTTTAACTTTTGTAAACTTAATTATTTGTCTTCTCAGACATGGGGAGGTAAGAATGCAGGATTCAGTCTGGCTCACTGTTGTCAGGATTTACCTCTCAAGGTAAGTAAAACTCACTGTGTACAACAATACTATTTGATATCTGTATTATTAGTTCTGTCTAGTATGTCAAGTTCTCCACACGTATTTGTAGAGGAGCTACCTTTTTACGAGAACCATCTGCTTTTAACTTGAAGTTCATCGTAATGGTTGCTTTTGTTGATGATAAAATGTAACATTTTACAATATATTTTGTTTATTTCTGTTTAGGAGTTTCCTGCCAGCTGTGCTGATGTTTACTTTGAGTATTACAATGAAAATGCCAGTGCTCCTTCTCAGACTGACTCGCAGGTATTTCTTAAATAATATTCAGCCTCTTCCTGGTGTATTTACAGATTGAAGGTGTTTGATCAAAAATTTACAGGCCAGTAGCTTAAAATAAGTTTTTGATGAATCCAGCTGTGTCTAATGCTGACCATTTTTTTATATCATTTTAATTTAGGATTGTTTTGGGATGTAGTTGCAACTTTAATCATTAATTTCTCTAGGACTGAATAGAATAAAACTGAAATACATGTAGTACTTGTTCATGTCGTTAATTAATTAGTAACCAGTGGGTAATTTAAATTATCTCAGCAGGAAAAGACACCAGGAAGTCAACTGTGTTCTGTACATGTCAAGCAACTTTACCAGGTACAAGGAACCAAAGGCAAAATGAAAAACTTCGCTTAACTTGTACACATGTACTAATTGAACTGAATATCTCTCAACTTAATCATGATTCTGATGTTTACATGTAGCTTCTTGTTCAATATGTTGATCTCTTGTGTCCTCATTTACGATGAAATTCATACATGCTGATAAAAATTAAACTTTTTATTGGGGGAGAAGTAAGGTTAGAAGACCAATAGGTTAGCAGAATGCCCAGGAATTAATGCAGAAATCTCTAAGAGTTCTGACCTAGTGAGGTCCTAATAATGAGTTCCTGGGTAAAACAGGTCCAGATAGATAAGCAGGTTATCAACATGTCCTACATGTTGTTAACCATAAAGTTATTAACAGTACAATGTACATTGTTCTCTTTCTTCCTTCACTAGTTTTCAGAAAATCCAGGAGAAGTTATGGAACAAGTTGTGACTTGTTACAGTGTACCAACTGATAAGCAGGTAATTCATTATCTATTGTAAACTGTACTCTGTAAGTTGGACTTGCTTGGATGTGTAGTTTTTCAACAAAAAGCCGTTTAAATGTTGTCTTGCTCTCAGTCCTACAAGCTTTGAAGACTTCTTAGTTTCTAGCATGCTGATGCAAAGGAAATTGTGACTGATACATTTTGTTTCTATTTTCAGGTGAATCTGTTCAGTAGAATACGACTTGCCAAACACTTTCCCATCTATGAGAAGAGGTTACAGTGCATCCAGGCTCGACTGCAAGCTATCTCAGTGTTGTGTAAGGACTGCTCTTGTATTGCTTCACTCTTTTTCATTCATACCAAGCTTTAATGAATATTTATTGGAAGGAATTTCAGACAGTCTGTATGATAAATTTTCCACCTTATGGAGTCAAGTACATTCCTTCCATTATTTGTTATATCAGGAACCCCCTCCCCATTTTCTTTTTTGCAAAAGTTGATCTTATATGTACCTTCATGATAATTTTTTCAAAAATTTTTTTCAAAAACATTGTCTGGGCAGCCTGAGTGACAACATCATTAATAGCAGCAAGCTTATCTCTTAATATTATTTTTTCTTGTTGTAGTGTATTCAAACAGCACACAGGATGTTGTAAACCCACTGCTATACCAGGGATTCATAGAGGAAACAGTTGAACTACTCGAGCTTGATCAGCCTCAGTTCAGTGTAAGTTTGCTTACACAACTATTTCACTTGCTTGCGGCTAAATGCATATCATCTACAGTTAAATATATCTAGCATCAACATAGAGGAACTTGCATATGTTGTTTACAAAGCCTGTTTTCAAGTTAACATAAGTCCATGCTTGACATGAACCACTAATAAATCTTTGACATTGTCGAGCAGATAATATTGATTCTTTCTTATTAGAAACTGCCATTTAACAATTGTAATAGAACTACCTGTTTACATATGTAGGTTACAAATGACATGCACTATAATGTCAGTTTACATGTATGTGTTAACCCTCTTTCAGGATATTAGAACAGCAGCTATTCGGACACTTACTGCTCTTGTGCACATGGAGTGCAGTCCAAGGTACTTTCAACAAAGCAATCTACAGTAAGGCACATAAACAAGTTCTTAAAGCATAATATAAAGAAGAGCATGAGAGGCATGGAGATGTGTATCAGTTGTAGTATATGTGTGAAGAAAACACTGACTTCTTTAATTGGACAGTTAAAAACACCCTTTGTCTCACTACATGTACTTAAAACTTGAAAAAAAAACTTGAATTCCAGCTCGCCCTTGGGATAAGTAGCTTACAACTTTGGCTTGCCCTGGGAAAGTCTTAGTTTGCTACAGACAGCACTTTTTTTTGAGCCCTGCAGCTAGTAAACACAAATGGCAAAGACAACTAGTAACACAACTAGCATACAACTAGACAACACTTTTTTAACTCTTTTACTGTAAACCCAACTGTACAGATTGCTTTCAGGAAATTTTTTTCACGAGCTCACTAGTCGCTCGGTGTACAAGTTTCAGTAAACTTTAACATTGTGGCATGTGATTCTAAAATACTCTATTTTCTTCTTTGCCTGATTTCAGAGTGAACACTGTCATTGACTGTACAGGGCTAGCATCCTATCATGGATACCTACCAACCCTTACAAGAAACTGCATTCAAGCTCTTACAGGTAAATTATTCAGAGATTTCCTGATGGGCTGGGTACCAGGCAAATTGACTGGCTGCGAGGAAGATTTTGCACACCTGCTTTGGCCATCTAGTGAAACGTTTTTTGTATAAATTATATCCTCTGCTATAGTCCAGAAATTTTGTTTCCACTAACACACCCCATTGACAAATTCCTAGAGTACTCCCCTCCTCCTTCAGTGTATTGAATGCACTTCATTAATCTCTGATTACTGCTAGTTCTGCTGTATTCAACTAAACAGTGCACTTCACTGCCACTGTTGATGTTTATAAAATTCTTGTGGTTTTGCAAACTTATTTCAGTTTTCTCTTTGCTCTGAGGCTAGCAGAATATAACTGTTATTATTGACAGTGAATATTCTCTCTTCTCGAATTTTAGATCCATTGGCAGATTCACTACCACTGCCTTTTGCAACTGGTTTGTTTTCCTTTCTCTACCACTTGGCTTATTATGAAATTGGTAAGTACAGTGTACAATCAAAATATTATCATGGAGTTTAGCCCCTATCTCACTGTAGCAGTAAAATATGGTTGTAAAACACAAGGCTTCTTCTTTAATGCAATAAGGTGTTGCTAAACATTCTATATTGAGTGTTGGTGGCCAGGCAACTGTGCTTCATTTCCATTTTGTTCCTAAGAAAATCTGATTATGAACCACAGCACTTAAATTTGTGTTATGTTGGTTAAGGCTGTAGTTCATAGTTTGGTTTCCTTGTACAGGTGCTGAAGCCCTGGTATCTTGTGGCTTATTAGAAGCTCTTCTCAGAGTAGTGGAACATCAGGGAGGAGATAGTCATCTGACAGTAAGGATTATTTCTTAAATAGTGCTTGTTTAAATGCAAGAAATGAAGTGCCATGGGTGAAAGATATTTACTCTTCTGTTCTAGTTATTTTATAAAATGCATGTACTATAAAAATTGCATGGATATTAATGTGCAAGTTGTCTCATGAATCATTTTGACACAGTTTCTGTGTTCCATCAAAAGTTTGTGACAAGAGCCATTCGCATCATGGAGTGGATTGCCAACATGGACCTGTCTGGGTATCAGAATCAGAGTGGGTTGACTGCTATTATCAACAGACTTGAGGTAGGTTAGAGTGCAAGAAATTGTATGAAATTAAAATCAATACCACCTTGGTACATGTAGTTTCAGATTCTGGCTTAGAGATGTCGCTTCCTGTGTTTATTCCAGAATAAAGCACCCTCCTGTCAATATCATGTGTTAAGTCATTACAATAAAAGCCATACACATTAAGTACATGACAAATTATTATTAAAACAAAATCCTGAGGTCAAATCTTCCCAGTAGCTTGTCCAGTCTGTATTATGTGTGTGTGTGTGAGCAAGTTTATGTCCTATGTGACCAACATTAACTTTTGATTATTTTTGTTTGAAATATACAGCAAGAAATAAAGAAATGCCAACCCCATCATGGAGCCATATTGTCCCCAGACCTCCCTTCTGCTCCATCTACGCAGCAGGATGGTGTTGCTATGGAAACCAGTGAAAACCAGGGAGCCCACACTGATGCTTCTTCACAGTCACACCAGTCAGAAGAAGTCCCTATGGAAACTGAACAGCCTTACGTCAACAACACAGCTGCAGAAGACAACAAAATGGAAGTGGATGAGCATGAAACTGGAAAAGAAAAGTTGCAGGTTGAGCTTGCAGAAGCTGGCCCTAGCTCTTCAGTGAATCCTGTCAATAAGAACCGGTGCTTGCCTCAGAGAGCAGCTCTGATCAAGGCTGTTCTTAGCTTTTTGAAGAAGTCCATTCCTGATCCATCCTTCTCAGAAAGCATCAGAAATGGTAAAGTTAGCTCCTATTGCTTTGATCGTGCTTTGCATGACAGGAATATAATGAATTATTGTTTGTTTTTTTATTCAGTCATGGATAGTTCACTTCCAACATCACTAAAATATGTTATCAGCAATGTGGAGTATTATGGTCCAGTCCTTTTCATGGCAGGTATGACTTAACTTTTCAAACAGACTCAATCATGCTTTTCTGCCAACACTAGAAAAAAAAAATGTGGGTTATTGACTAAGCATGAGCTCAAGATCGCTGGATATTTACCAAGTTCATTTTTGCACACTTTGTCAATAAAGGATTTATTGTTATAATTATGGCATAAAGAACACTGTAATACAAAATATATTATTTTTTGTGAGGAACAGCAGTTGATCTCTAAGGGGTAAGATGACTGCATCATTAAGGAATGTATGATAAGCAGCAAAAAGAGAATTAATATTTTGAGCAAGTCTTGGTTCCTTTCTCCAACAGCTATTGATGTGGTGACTGTGTATGTGTTCCACGAGCCATCTCTCCTTTCATCTCTTCAAGACAATGGTTTGACTGCAGTAATGCTAAAGGCTTTGGTGGTCAAAGAGGTCAGTTTTGTACTACACAGACATTTCTGAAACATGTTTAATTTAAAGAGCACTTGATATGTTTTGAAGTACATGCACATTGTATAGAAAGTCAATAACATACATTTTTTATTTCTTCTTTTAGGTTCCAGCTACACGAGAAGTTCTCTCATCATTGCCCAGTGTTCTCAGTGCTCTGTGTTTGAATACTCGAGGACTCCAAGCATTCATGAGCTGCAAGCCCTTTGACAAGTTGTTCAGAGTCCTGTTGTCTCC
>OMLO01004925.1_pt1 | contig 11198 bp, 12 predicted proteins | sample 1674811 | NCBI WGS metagenome assembly OMLO01 (sample SAMN06265003, study PRJEB25207) | coral metagenome | isolation source: Coral host | place: Mexico:La Bocana,Puerto Morelos, Mexico | collected 2008-11-13 | reverse complement strand
GTCTTTTTCTTCAACTTGAAAATGATCTCAGAGAGATCGAAACGTCGTTTTTTACCGCTAGTTTTTATTCTGAAATGCTTCCTAAGAATGTATATGAAAGGGGTGCCTTTTTCAAATAAAAGGTATACGAAAGGGGTCCCTTTTCTGAGAAAATGGTATATAAAAGGGTAAGGGTAAGGTTTCGTCTATTCGACCATAATGGCGGAAGGGCATCAACGCGATGTCCACGATGACCAAGATTGTCAACAAGGACACTGCTTACATGGTTTTACTAAATGTGACTGTGTTAATAAGTTTTAACCGAAGGTAACAAAAAAATATTGATTCACAAGGAGAAATTCCATTTTCCGTTTTCTGCCACAGCCCTTAGAGATTTTGAAATCTTTAAGAAAGCTGTGTTAGATTTTTGTGGCATGCAATCTTTAGTTGATGCCAAAGGCCTTCGAAAAAGAATGACACCCCAAAAGTCCAAAAAATACCAGATATCTACAGTGCTGAACATCCAAAAATAAGTAGTTAATTTTTAATATACATCAAAGAGTTGCAACACTGAATCCACTGGTTGTTAATGTTCTGTTTGAATTCTGTTACATGTAGTACCAATTTTTTAGTACCATGACTCAAACATTGTGATGTTTTAGGCTATGGGAGGACACCTTAATGATTTTCACAGCAGATAATGGAGGATGGCATGACTATGGTGGATTTAACTGGCCACTCCGTGGAGAGAAGACTACACTATGGGAGGGTGGGGTGAGAGGCGTCAGTTTTGTTCGTGGCAACATGCTTGGTAGAAAAGGAGTCAAATGTAAAGAGCTCTTGCATGTTACAGACTGGTATCCAACATTGGTGAACCTTGTAGGTACTGGTATTTGTTGCTGTTATTGAATATTTGTTGCTGTTATTGAATATGTCTTCAGTTGATAGCTACCAGTATATTTCACATAGAATACTGCTGTTTGTGTTTTAAAAACATTTAATTCCACAAACAGTGTGAAACAATGTTATTTTACAGCTTTTAGTTTGGTCAGTAGAAGACATTTCTGTGGTAGCTGTATGTTATTTAATCTGTTTCACATCAAGAAGATAACTTAAACATAAAAAGATATTTTCTTCTGCTGGAAAACTTAGTTGATTTTCTTTTCCAAGCAGGTGGGACTTACGATCAATCACCAACACCCTTGGATGGTATGGATGTATGGAATACCATTTCTCATGGTGAGCCTTCTCCGAGGAAGGAAATACTTCTCAATATTGACTTGAAGAACACAATCAAAGAAGATGATTTGGGCACTACTATCTATGAAGGAATTGCTTTGAGAATGGGTGACATGAAGCTTCTTATGAATGTACCCAATGTAACTTGGTATAAGCCTCCAGAACTTGGTGGGAAACCTGTCAAGGAACAAGATGTAACTAAAACAAAGGTAAGGGGAGGTACATTTTTTAATCGGGGTGGGTAGGTCAGGGTTTTTTTTAATTGTTTTGCAAAAATAGTCGTTGCCCTCCCACTTCCCAGAATGGATTAATGCATGACCCTTCTCCTCCAGGATTAGCACCTGACCATGGTCAATCTTTCAGCCACATCCTTATGCTCAACAAACTTTGAGCCGGGCAATAATTCATGGGACACGTTTTTTTACCAGGGCACTACAAGTGTTCCAAAAGTTGCTTTGTACAACATCACCGCTGACCCAACAGAACATGAAGACCTTAGTGAGAAGCTTCCAGACATGGTAAAGGCATTACAAGAAAGAGTGCAATACTACATGAAGGGAGCAGTGCCTCCGCTGAACAAGACACCTGACCCAAAGGCATTTCTTAAAGCAAAATTAGAAGGTGTCTGGACTCCCTGGCAAGATTAAAGGACCTTTGGCAAGGATGTATTTTTATGTGCACCTAGACTATGTTGTGCGCATTATAAGAACAGAGCAGTTTTCAATTGAATTTCTTAAGACCAAAACCAAACTAATTACTGGCCAATCAAAAAGGACTCTGATAATCCAATGAACCAACCAAGACTTGAAGGAAACACTATTCCTGCCTGTAAGAAGCATGGAATATTTGAAAGGGAGGCACAATTGGAATTTCTTTTACTAATTCTACTCAAAGTAAATATAGTGAAAACAAAGGCTGGCAAACATCAATACAGCAAATAAAAATACCAAGATTTATGTTCGAAGGCCCATGACTGTGCCTAGTCTCTTGTTTTCTACTCATATACTTTGCATGAAATTACATAACCAAAACGTTTCTACTGGTAAGTTCCAGTCAGTATGGAGTAAACAAAACTACTGTGTTTGTTCACGGTCAAGGCCAAAAATGTGAACAAAAACCTACAACAAAGGAATTTGTTGGGTTTCATAACCATTCCCTTCTATTGACTCTGTTCTAATTTGTTGATGGATTGTTGGACATTCTTTTGAGCTTATTGTTCAATGTAGTAATACAAAACCAAAGAAAATTAAACTACTTTTGTCTCTCAAATGAAAACTGCTCTATACTTGTGATAAAGAACAATTAGTTTTCATTATGTACCATGTGTAGAAATAACTTGACATAACCTTGGAAATAAGGTCTATATGGGAGATTAACTGTCTTACTCTTCATTTTCTCATCCTCAAGGTTAACACGAGTTACGATAAGATTGTTAATAAATTTAGTAGGAATATTCAAAATCAAGATGTTTGTTTTGAGCGCTACTCTCGAAGATACAAATGTGGAGTATTTCAGCTTGCGAATACAAATTCGATCAGGCGCTGTCCACATTAGACTTCCACAAGTCGTCCTCGTGAGTTTCAGGGGCGAATAGCTAAGAGAGTGAAGCGAGCTACGAGGTCGACTTGTCTCGCTTGAGAGCTTTCTTTTAAATTAAGTTCGATACTAATTTGTGTTAGCACTGAGGTAATCATAGGTTCTTGCCCTAATTAAACTGACAAGTTCGGTCATGATGGAAAGAACAGGCTCTTGGTGTAGAAGCTAGGACACAGTTGATGTTAAACAATAGAAAGTATGAACATTTGAATCAGAAATAGCCATTTTCCCAATCCAGTACTCAAACTGCCTATTACGGCAAAATTCTAGTTTGAAAATAAAAATATGTGAATTTGTGAATGAAACAATTCAGGTCTTTTCTCTTGCCACCGTGGTTAGTTTCCCCTCTCTCTCCTCATACCCACCATTTCTTGGGAGAAGGAGTTCAAAAGCCATGCATTACATTACCGATTAAGGAAACGTGGGATATTTGTAGGGGAGCCACAGGAAGAGAAGTGTTTTTCATGGAGAGTATCCGTTCTCGTTTTACCCCGTAGGGGGTGGGTACGGCTACACTTATTTTTACAATTTTTAAAATCTGAGACTCGCCACGCCGAGACCCTTTTAATTTTTCTTAAGTTTAAATTGCTTTATTTTGTTCCCACCGCTTTCAGCCGTTTGACTTCCTCTTGCCCGACCATCTTTGCCATCCTCGAGAAAGCAAAGCAGGGCGCAACTAAACAGGTCAGTAAAATTAAATCAAATGTATGGACCAGATGAGTCTGGACAGAGTGCGGAAGTAGGTACCTCGAACTTTGAGCATGTCAGGAATAAATGGACAGAACGTGACGAAAAGTCCATGTCAATTACAGATTCTACATGAGGGTCACGAGTTCTTGAACAAATATACTTCTGTGCAACGACGTAGTGTGTGAATGGAAAAATGTCAACAAAGGGACAACACAGGGTAACGTCAGTGGTCCATATCTCTTCACCTGGTAAAAGCTATTGTCCTGCCTAAGATAACTTATGGACTACCAGTATATGGTGCAAGTGCATCGGACCTAAATGTAGTACAGTGTTTCCTAAGAGATGCCACAAGCGACGATATGTCTCTGAATTGATCGTTATACATGACCTTCTTGAGAAAGCGGACCGCACACTTTTTGAAAAAATAAGCAATAACGAAAACCACCCAGTTATACTTTACTACCAAAGCGGCACTGTACCACCCATCAATTACGGTCATCTAATATTGTGTTGCCTCTTTTAAAAACTGAGCGTTTTAAGAATAGTTTTAGTAATAGGTTAGCTTTCAGATACTAGTTAGCGATTTAAAATTCTTAGTTTTTATACAGTTCTTTTATAATTGTAATCATGTTGTAACTAATTTTAATCTTATTCCTGTATTTGGATCTTAATATTTTTACTATTGTAACTATTGATATGTATTTTATCAATTGCAATGAATATATCTTATTAGACATTTTAGTGTGTAGTATCGCTGTATATTTTTACGATCGAGTCATGCAGTATTTTGGCGAGCCCGAAGGGCGAGTCAAAATACAAATGATGAGTAAAAATTTAGAGCGATACTACACACTAAAATGTCTAATAAGAGATTTATTATCCAACGTTTTCGTTTCCCAAAAATTCTGACTTGCCAAGGTTTTTGATCTTTCGCGCGGTCGGGGGAATAAGACGAGTACACATATCGTGTGATATTTGTACTCGTTTCGCGCGTTATTTGTACTCTACGAGGCAGTGTTGGATAATAAAGACACTTTATTTTATTATTTATTTACTTTCTATTACTAGTCGTTTTTTCTGTATTTTTGCCAGACATCAGCACAAGCCAGCTGGGTCAGCCTAATTGGTACCTAGGCCTCAATGTTGTCTTGCGGCGCGGTCAATTTAAACGGTGCAAATGCAACATGGCCTCCTTCGTTTGGTCGCTTCCCTGCAGTTTAATGGCTATGTTCTTGCTAGTTGCAAGTGTGAATGGAGCTGCTTCACCTCCGCACATACTTTTTGTGGTAGCTGATGATCTTGGCTGGAGCGACGTTGGATTTCACGGCTCAAAAATTCAAACTCCAAACATTGACAAACTGGCTTCGGAAGGAGTCAAGCTCGACAACTATTACGTTCTTCCTATTTGTACTCCAACGAGAAGCGCTTTAATGACAGGAAGGTATCCAATCCACACTGGTGAGTTGTACACCAAACAAACTATATCTGCCGGTAATTACTGTAGCACTGAGTGAGAAATGTAAGCTCATGAATGATTATGAAATGTAAGCTTATTTTGGCTTATTTCCAACCGCGCAGCTTTGTCGTTTGACAGAATTCTTTTTGGACTGACCATCATATTTGAACTACCCAACATATTCATTTTTCTTAATATAGGTATATAGTAGGGGCGTGTTTCTCCATGGGCTTAATATTTTAACTCGTTAATAAAGTTCATGAAAGCTTTTTAATGTACAGATTTTTGTTTTTATGATGAAGCTGCTATTGGGTAGAGGAGAAGAAGAAGCAACAACTAAATAAATAGCAGATCGACACCCATCATATCCCTTGGCTCCCAAGTATATTACTTTATCGCAGTTTTGTTCTAATCATTAATTTACTATTTTAACTTTAATCATTATTTATCATAATTACCATTAAGAGAATTTCAAAATATTGAAAAATTTGTAATTTTTACGAGAAAAGTATCTATGATTTTACAAAAGGAATCCATAGCTATGTTTTCAATATTGGCCTTATTGTAACTCGTTGAAGTAAGCTGGTTTTAATGAAAAACCACATTACCTTTAGCATTTAAAGAAACTGGAAGTGTCCTTGTTAACAATAACGTAGTTACCCTATTCAGCATGTGTGCAGTTTACACTTCCAGTTTCTCATTATGACTAAATGAAGCACACAAAAGCCACACAGAGATGGGTTTTTCATTTTTACGACTATTTTGCAGAATGCGAAATAGGAGTTTAGTGAGAGAGCGCGAATTCACTCGCTTGGTCGGTCGGTCGGTCGATCCTTGGGTCATAAACTTTTGTTTGTATTTCCACTGACCAATGCACAACTTCACTTGACAAAGAGAAAAATGTCATCAAATGGTTCGGCAAATGTCAAACATAGTGAAGCAATGAGTGATGAGATAGTGACTGCTATGCCAACAGCATGTGGTGCGAGCATTTTCTTATTTGAATTGTTTAAAAAAAAAAACAAGAAAGCATTTGTTGTCCTAGTTACGAAATGAACGCGGGCTCCTGGCAAGCATGGGTTGAAATAACATGATGCATGCAATACATGAATATCGAGCAAAATAATAAATTATTGTAAATGGAAAGCATTATTAGCTTCATGGGGGAAAGAAAAAGAAAGAAAAGACGTTGGAGGTAAAAAAGAAAAAAAAAAAAATTCGTGTGTTTGCAACCCCCGAGACTCGTACTCTCGCCCTTCGCGCTTTCCCAGCTTTCCAATGTAGTATACCAACGCATTGAGCTAACTTAACACATAGGTCCGCAAAGCGTGTATGTGTCTAGAGCATTATGCATTATTGTATTGTGGAGTTAGGCAGTGATTAAAGCGTGATTTTAAGAGGTTTAAATAAGGGACAGAAGAAAGAAATTTATTTTTGCAACAAAGCCAACATATTTTCATCTTTTTCTTTCTTTGTCTGCTTATACTGATGCATGTATTTCATCATGCAAAATAGTCGTAGCCTCAAAGAGGCCTTTTTTTTGCACTTGTTTTTCCTTTATGTTTTTACTTTGAATTTTGTAAAACACAAAGAAGAAACATCTTAATTTGTAAGTTGTTGAATGGTTTAAATTTTCCATACCTAGGCTGATGCCAGTAACCGGAAGTGAAATTTCACTCTGCTTAACAGCTCTCGCAAGTGTGTGCATCAGTCAGTCACTGGGCCCTTAACTTGAATTGTGTCACTTGCTTTAGAGTACAAAGGAATCCACAGAGAAACACCTCTTGGAGCAGAAAAGAGAACCAACAACAAACTCAATCCGCATATGACGCCAGGTCTGGGATTTGAACCTGGGACACATTGGTTGGAGTTGAGCGCTCTCACCACTGTGCGATCCCTGCTCCCCTTTGAGTTTATTAAAAGGGTTTCCTAGAGCAGATTGGCACACAGTTTAGAACTTCATTTCAGGAAAGTTAAGGTGGCTCAAAACAGTTTCCAGGGATTATGTTTTGATGGGTCATTATAACTACTCTTTATCTCTTGATGTTACAATCATGGTAAAAACTGCCTAATCATTGCTGAACACATAATTTATCATTTTTGTGACACAACAGGCCTCCATGTCAACAGTATGGCCTGCTAAACACACTCTTAATATTACAGCCTTGAGGGCTTATAATTCAATTTTTATATTTAATCAGATTTTAATAAGCATAATAAGACATATTTTGGCTAAGTTTTAAAAAAAATCATCTGTAAATGGGATTCAGAACCTCCTTAAACCTTTGAAAATTTAAGTTGGCTCTGAACCCTGTCTTGAAATATTGATTTCTGCAAATGCCCTTGGAAGCAAAAATGTCATAAAACGCAGTGCTAGTGGGAAGAGAGGTACATGTATGCTATATGTTGTAAATGCCTTTTTGTGACAGTTGGAAATGAAATGAAATGAAATGTGTTTTTGGCTAAAAGCTCCAGGTGTGCGTTTTTCAAAAGACCTGAAAACTTCTCAGCCCTGAAAACGGACCCGTAAAGCCCCAACAAAATCTTTCAGGTGTTTCTCAAAGCACCCAAAAAATATCAAGCCCGAGAAATACGTCATTTTTTCCTGTAAACTTAATGGGTACTCTACCTCCTGAAAAGCGTTTTAGGGTTTCTTTACTCATAGTGTACGCATGTTATTAATAAAATGGCGTCTGCCGACAAACACTTTTTAGTTTAAAATAAACGGCCAAGGCCTTACATAAAAAGAGAGAGATTTGGGGAGGTGAGAGAGAATGATGTCATAATGAACTACAGATTTAACCAAGGCGAAATTCAATAGCTCATAATCATAAACAGACAAATTTAAATACATTATTAAGGGCAGCACGAAAGCCAGAGAAATTTTCATACTTGTGAAGCTATATGAACTGTGAATTCAATTTTTCTGCCGTAAGTTCCTTACCAAAACCGCCTAAATTCGTTCCACAGTTTAGTGAGAGAATGTACTAAAAAGTCTTTAATTACTGAGATGTAGAGCTGCGGAATTCAATACAAATAAAAATTACAAACTACTAATTGACAAAACTTTCCAGGTCTATAAACAATTATACAATAAACCAAGTTATTCTCTCATTTTGATTGGTTCTTGCCTATGATCTATTAGAGGACAGATACACGATTCACCTCATCGGTACAAAGTTTTTGCTTCTGCATTTTAAAATGGCGGAAAGTTTTGGGAAATAAGATAATATTTTACGTGACTGGCTAAAGATAAAGTACAAAACCGTCTTGTCGAGGCATTGAACAGATACGAGACGCAGGAAAAAGTAAGAAAAAAGCCGTTTCTTTTTTAGAGAATGACTCAGAAAAAGTACTCGAGCAATCTCAGTCGGCAGTTGAGCGAGACTAAAGGTCACTAAACCAAACACAAAATTGATCTTGCTATGCCTCAAATTTAACAAATTTAATAAAGAAAGTGTTTGTGACATAAATTTATTTACAAAAATTCAACCTTTCTCAATCTTAAAAAAGTTGTTGACACAGATTGATGTCAGGAATGAAACATTAAATCATCACTTCTTAAATTCAGTTAAAATAAACACGTAACCTTACTTTCCGACGCGAATGCTCTAGTCCGTTTTAGGGCACAACAGCGAGAAAAGTATAGCTCACCTCAGCTTGCGGCCAACTGTATTGCAGCCATAAGGTGTTTCCGATACCATGTCAGACAAATTTGAGAATCACTAACCACAGAGGACACAAATTTCCACCATCGATAACCTCCTTTCATTCAAAACTCGAATCAAATGGCGTCCAGTGTTGACTGCCACCGCATATTTTCCGAGCGTATTCTTTCAACTCCAGCAATATTCAAGGAAACATTCAAGCTTTTCGGCCCACAAGGCTGCTCTGAGGACAAAAACTGAGTTGATTTTTCCAGCATTTTCTTTAACACTTGTAGATTTTGCAGTTCAATTCTGCTTTCGCTGTAAGTTTTCTTTCCACGAGAAGCCATTTGAGTCAAGTTTGACAGTGGCATGATTTTTCTTGACCAATCAAAATTCCTTGTTACAGCATGGCAACCAATGAGATTGCTTCATTTTGTACAGACAACAGATTACGTCAAATGGCTTTTTTTTGTGTTTGCCAAAGTTGGCAAAGGCCAGCTTTCGTGTAATTGAGAAAGATTTTGAAATAAAAAGCTGAAGTTGTGTGTTTTTTTTTAATGTATAAAACAAAGAGATTCCATGTTGCCGTGCATCTGTTCAGTAAATAGATCACAGAGGACGTCAAAATGTGGTAAGAACATGAGTGACACTCGGCTATCGCCTTGTGTGCCACTTTTTTGTTCTTACACATTTTGATGTCATCTGTGATCTATTACTGAACAGATGCACGGCAACATGGAATCTATTTGTTAACTACGGGAACATGCCATTCAGCGCGTGCTTCGCATATTTTACAGGCTAGAAACAAACACACTCCAAAAGAACTTCATTTAATACTTACATCAAACTTTCTTTATGCTTTAAATACCAGATAGCGGTCAAGCAACGTAAGACAAATGGTGCTGGAAATGTGCAAATGAAAGCAAGAACTGAAGTTTGCCTGTAATTTTCGGAGGAAAGTTTTGATTTGGAGAGTATGGGAGGAACCCAACTCAGTGCAGCGGTGTCAATTTAGGTTCTTTAAACCAATCACCACTAAGCTCACGCAACAAACCCAAGAAAACAACTTGAAAAACTTGAGTGAGAATCTGGGGTGTTTTCAGGTGCTTTGAGAAATGCTTTCCCTTTCCGGGACCTGAGAAATTCACTTTTCGGGCCTGAGAAGTTTCTGGTTTTTTTGAGTAACGCACACCAGGGGTGTTTGAACTCCTTTTATTTACATGTGTGTGTAGGTTTGCAGCATTTAGTACTGTTCCCAGAAAGCCCTTATGGAATGCCGCTTGACTTTACCATTTTACCCCAGAAGCTCAAAGAATCAGGTTTGTGTATTACATATGAGTTAATTTAACCAGACATGTATGAATTTCTACCAACCATCTGTAAGAAATGATTGTGTTATGTTGAGCTTACCTAGGTAGCATTAATTAACATTACGATTTATCATTAAGATATCTTGTAATAACTTAAACTAAACAAGTGAAAAAAATGATAAGTAACATTTCAGTGTCATTGTGATGTCATCATTGTCAAGTTGATTATTAATTTCAAAATATTCTGCAGTTCCTGTTATAAAGTATTAATATTTAACTACCAAATCTGTATCTGTCAATGTAGACCTTTCCACCATTTTTGCTATTTTGTTCTTTACATTGCCTGCATAGTGCTGTGTCCACTTTGATACCCTCTGACTTGCCTTGTCCTGCATGATTAACGTGCCAGATTAGACTCCAAACCATTATGGCTATCTACCAGTAAGTCTTGGAAGCATGCAAGTTTCCCCACCATTTCAAAGTATCAGTCCACAAGAAGATAGTTCAACGTTTTTGGTTGGGAGGTTCTGAATGTGTACTGCTGGTTACCAGAAATTGATTTTCACATATTACTCAAAATGTTTGTGAGAACTCTGCGTATTGGTTCTGGAGTTATGGTTATTTTGCTCTGTCTTTGAGAACTTCAGTGCAATACCAATCAAATGTTTTTTTTTTTCTTTTGGAAGGTTATGCAACTCATTTAGTTGGCAAATGGCACTTGGGCTATTACAAGTGGTCCTACACACCTACATATCGTGGGTTTGACACCTTTTATGGTTTTTACAATTACGGAGAAGATCATTTCTCTCATACAATGTATGACATATTAGACTTCCGAGATAACAAGGAACCAGTTAGAAATCTGGATGGAAAGTATGGTACATTTGCCTTTGCAGAGGTAAAGGACTTGTTTATTTTCAACTGTTGCAGATTCACATAATAATCGGTTTTAATTAGTTGTACTAGTTTCAATGAATTTTAGGATGAGCTAACTGTTGTGTAGTTTTAGTAGTTTCATCTTGTCATGAATGTAGGACAAAGAGAAAATCTGTCATGCTGGACTCTACTACAGCTGTAGATGTAGATTCGGCACTTCAATCTCCATGCTAGATTGGTGGTAAGCTAGGCCATTTCAGGGTTGTCAGCAGGTTTTTGAGTAGCAGGCTCCACCCAAAAAGTAGGCGGCTGGGGTTTGCATGGGGTCGCAAAGTGGCTTGACATGATGCACACTGTGCATCGTTTGGGGAGAGTATAAAAGGAGGTTGCCCTCTCCCATTG
>OMLO01004924.1_pt1 | contig 11199 bp, 6 predicted proteins | sample 1674811 | NCBI WGS metagenome assembly OMLO01 (sample SAMN06265003, study PRJEB25207) | coral metagenome | isolation source: Coral host | place: Mexico:La Bocana,Puerto Morelos, Mexico | collected 2008-11-13 | reverse complement strand
CAGAGGACACAAATTTCCACCGTCGGTAACCCTCCTTTCATTCAAAACTCGAATCAAATGGCGTCCAGTGTTGACCGATTCGCATGTTTTCCGAGCGTATTCTTTCAGCTCCAGCAATATTCAAGGAAACATGCAAGCTTTTCGGCACACAAGGCTGCTCTGATGACAAAAACGGAGTTGATTTTTACAGCATTTTCTTTAACATTTGTAGATTTCGCAGTTCAATTCTGCTTTCGTTTTAAGTTTTCATTCCACGAGAAGCCATTTGAGTCAAGTTTTTATGAGGTTTAAATAAGGGACAGAAGAACGAAATTTATTTTTGCAACACAGCCAAAATATTTTCATCTTTTCTGCTTATACTGATGCATGTATTTCATCATGTAAAATAGTCGTAGCCTCAAAGAGGCCTTTTTGATTATGCATAGCAACTAATGAGATTGCTTCATTCTGTATAGACAACAGATTACGTCAAGTGGCTTTTTTTCGTGTTTGCCAAAGTGGGCAAAGGCCGCCTTTCGAGTAATTGAGAAAGCTTTTGAAATAAAAAGCTGAAGTTGTATGTTTTTTTTATTGTATAAAACAAATAGATTCCACTTTGCCGTGCGTCGGTTCAGTAATAGATCACAGAGGACGTCAAAATGTGGTAAGAACATCAGTGACACACTCTGCTATCGCCTCGTGTGCAACTTTTTTTATTCTTACCGCATTTTGACGTCGTCTATGATCTATTACTGAACGGACGCACGGCAACATGGAATCTATTTGTTAATTGTAATGAAAGCGAATAGTCCACTAAAGGTCATTCCCCAGTATTGCACTGCGCATCCCCACTTCGCATAATTTCACACGTGATTATCGCGCGTGCATTAGAAAATGGCGGCTTTTTCTTTACGGCTGGGCCTCGCCAAAGAGGTAAATCGTCATTTCTTCGAAAACGAGTGCGGTGACCTATAATTTTTTGTTGTTTTGAAATGAATAATAAATTTCCCTATGTAAAATAAATATGTCCCGATTCTCAGTGTAGGACAAGAAACAATCGTGGGAAACTTGAATTAAGCAAGCAATCGTGACTATAATCATGGTGCTATTGATAATGGTAATTGAACTGAGTGGAGTGCAATTTGGTCAGAATCATACGCATGATTTGAATTTGAGACCAAAATTGCACGACCCGAAGTTCAATTGCCACTTTATTATATCCATTTTGAAATCGCACAATTTAATAGCCTGGATACAAGAACTACTAGAACAACAAAAGTTGCCAAATTTGCCAAACAATGGCTTTTGTCTTTCATTTTCCTGCAATGTGATTGGTTAGTTAAAAAAAAGCCCTTCAAATCTGATTGGTTGTTTTGTTTTACTGTCTCATTCTTATTGACTGAGAAAAAGAGGCGATTTAGAGTAAAAAATAGTGCGATTTAGGTATAAATCGCACTGCTGAGAGCCAATCAGATTGCAAGGATAACCAATGATTTTAAAATGGATGCAATAATAAGGATATATTGGGTACAAACAAGGTGCTGTTGCTATAACAAGTTCCTATAATATAAACAATAGGTAAAGTTTGATAAAAATCTCAGTGCAGGTTCGATTTCAGTGGAATGAACCCCGACCAATAGCTTGATGAAATAGTCCGCATTTGTACCATTAAAAAATACGCACATTGTATCCAAAGATAACTTTCATTCTTTATCTTTAAAATGGATGCAATAATAAGGATATATTGGGTACAAACAAGGTGCTGTTGCTATAACAAGTTCCTATAATATAAACAATAGGTAAAGTTTGATAAAAATCTCAGTGCAGGTTCGATTTCAGTGGAATGAACCCCGACCAATAGCTTGATGAAATAGTCCGCATTTGTACCATTAAAAAATACGCACATTGTATCCAAAGATAACTTTCATTCTTTATCTTTTCGATTTTGAACCACAGATACATGAAATATCTTTATCCCTATGAATGCTCAAAGAAAAAACTGTCCTCTCCAGCCGAACTTCAAGCCGCAATTGACGGCAACCGGCGAGACAGTCGAAGATCGTTTGGTTCATTCCTGTCTCAAGCTGTGCCTTCAGATGGTACGCATGTCTATAACAGTCCCAGTCCTACAACAACGCCGCCCGCATTTACAGCCAACAGCAGCTCTCCAGGGATCTCTCACCGGTCAAGTCCAGGCCCCTCCGCACCAAACCATGATGTAAGTTTGTTTTAGAGGTGAAAACAAGTCGCTTTAATAATTCTCGTTACGCGGTTGTAGATTTTCGAGTCTACCGCTATGAGCGATGATATTGATGAAATCGTGGGGAAATAATGGGGAATGTCAATCTAAATCATGTGAATCTTTCTTTTAAGGTGCACGTGCCTCCGTCAGTCCATGGCAACAACGGCGTTGCTATGCTGCATTCTCCAGGCGTAGTTCAGTATAGCCCTAAACGCTCTTCAAGCGTGACGGAAGTGACGTCACGGGGCGTATCCTCATCCCCATCCGATACATCTCCTTGTGGTTCACCGGTGAAGAAATTCGCTGCTATGAATGAGCGAAACAACAAATCAACACCGACTCAGCTGCCTTGGACACACATTAAAATACAGACCCAGCCTAAAGGTATATAATATTAAACTAAAACGTTGTTAGGCCACAAACTGTTTAAACCAGATGAAAATATAACCTTAGAAGCTAATATTTTCACTTGATATCAAAATCTAGTTTTACTCGCAGTTTCAAGACATTTTCTGTGTGATGGATAATGAAAATAGGAATTCGTGTCTTGGTCACCCATCAAATTCTTCCAACTTACCACGAACATGACGATGTGTGCTAGATACGCTTTAGGTACGCACTATGATGAAAGTGTGACTGTTATCTGGAACAGCCATTTTTGTTGGGTTTTGTGGATAGTCGCTTCATTTTGAGTGAAATTAATTATTAATTTATAAGCGATCTTGATATGACTTTGGGGACTCCTAAAATAAGCATTCGTTTTTGAACCCAAAATATATGAACAACCCAGAAAACCATGAACGAGGTTTACGTAAGGGTATTGACTGCTTTGAATTACCACTAGAGCATTTTCTCGTTGAAGGCACACATTAGTATCTGCAGTGACCTCAAACTAAACCAATGGCCAGTATGCTGTTCTCATTTGGTTGATAAGACAGTTATAGCTTCCTTAGAGCACTGGCCTCTTTGGGAGAACGAGTTTTGTGCAACAATTTCATACAAAACTCGAACACTCGTTTGCATACAGAAGGAAACTGAAAAATGTCCTTTTGTGGAAAAATATTCATATTTCCTTTACGTCTACTAGGTATGGCACAGAGCGGTCAGTTCCAGTTCCCCGAACCAGAAAGATCACGCGGCCGGGAGCCGCGGCAGTTACCGCTGACCTTGCTAGACCAAGTGAGCGACAACTCGTTATTGGTGTCTGTAGAACTAAATGGCGTCGTATATCAAGGAGTTTTGTTTGCGCGGCAAAATCGACCGGATTCTCCGAAAAGTAACGAAGATTACTAATTTAAACATGTTATTTCTATTCACCGAATATAATACAGTGTATAGGTTTACGAAGTTTTCCGGTGGCTGTCGTAAAATGAGATAAGACTGACGAAACCTAGGTCGGTTTCGATTATCGTAGAATACAAAAACATCCCGTATGGTGGCTTTCATTGGTTTGATAAAACACGAGTTTTTATAAACCAATTAAAAGAGCTCTTCTAATGGACCAATCACAGATCTTCATTCTCGAGAGCCAGTTGAAAACCTCTTTTAAATCCTGTTAGAAACTAGAGTTTAGAAAAGTAAGATTTCGTAAATTACTGCAATTTTAGTTCTGCCAGACCACATGACCTTGTAAGTTGCTTCATTAACAGTTTAAACAAAATATTTTACCGTATTCGTCCGTTGAATTTGACCTCCATCAGCTTTGTCTAATAAACTTATATTTTAGTTACATTTGAATTTAGTTACCCCACGGAATTTGATTTTCCTGGTCAACCTCCCTTTGTCAAGGGAAAATCACTGGAAAAGAGCCAAGCTTCTTGGTGGCGTTTTCGAGCCAAGGTATATTTAGAACCAAGTTGAACATGATTGAAGTAACACGTTTTAAATTCCATAATAAAGTTCTTTCGTGATATTTTTTATTCAATATACTATTTATCGACCTTCATACATCTAATTTCGAAGAAAAGTTTAACTGTTCCTTGTATTCACAACGAAGCAAGAACTTAGGTGAGGTTTAACTTTAAAGTGTAGTATCACTGTAGCGTTTTTGTATCCTAGTCTTGCAGGTAAGATGCAAGGACAAGAATGTGTAATTGTGGTATCTGGTTTCAGATTATTTGTCCAGTCTAGTTAATTACGGAAGCCCAGAATTTGATTTCATATTTTGACTGTTTTTGTACTGTTATGTCGAGGAAGATTCCTCGTCACTGAAAATATTGTAATTCGTATCCGTTGTTGAATCTTGTAATCAAGGTTGCTAAAAAGGCAAACTCGTTGTTTCTATTATAAAAAAAATCCATTCACCATTGTAAATAAGTAAAGAAATCTGAATTACGATGATAATATTTTAGTTGATTAGTTAAAGATGCCCTTAAAAAGCGTTTTTAAACCTCGTCATATCGTTTCGTGAATGTATTGTGAAACTTTTTTAATGAAGTTCATCAAAATTCTTATTTAAATGCCGTTCTTTGAAAGGATAATCTTGATTACTGTTCGGTCGAGGGTGTTATTACTATGTGTAAGTTAAAGGCAAATACGTTTTAAACCTTTCTCATATCTATGCTTCGCATCGCCGTGGTATTTCACATCAATAATTATTTCTTCGGGAGGTCGAGCCTTTGTTTATTTTTAGTCAGTGCGGTTGCTTTGTTACCAGCTCAACCCTAACACGTTGCCCTGCATCGTGACTGACTAATAAATATCGAAACGTTACTTCTTGTATTTCACGATTTTCTTTGTGGTAAGCTCTTTGATTTATAAGTGTTTTTTTAACAAAGTCTTAGCACCTTCGACTGTGTAGTAATATATAGATAGAATCGACGAAGCGCCATTTGATTTCCTGAGGGGTGGGGGAAGGGTGTGCAATTTTTGTCATTAAGATCATTTTTTGTTCGCTATTACTTTTGGCAGTAACTTATTTCTACTTGAAGTTCTGTTTAAACGTTTTAGATAAGCACAAGATCCCAAATGAAGCTCTGATATTTTTAAATCGTCGGGTTGCGTAGGGTCTTTTTTTTACCACTTTTCCTACACAGAACTGTTTTGTCGTATCCTCCTCCTCCGTCCCCCGCCTCCTAATAAGAATGAAATGGCATGTCCCTGAACTTCGCACGTGACGGTCTTCAGTCCGAATCTAAAAGATGCACTATATTTGAGTACACATAAAAGGCAGTCTCTGGTTCTAAATTTTTAGTTAAAAGTAGTTTGCCGCAAGTAGTTTGCACTCGTTGCATGCCTACATTAAAATAACGTAGATTGTCGTCCCAATGTAATGGTCACCCCATGTAATTGTAATTCTTAAAGTGCTGTAGAGTAAGCAAATTAATCCAAATTTCCCTTCATACAGTTAAGCTCAGGCTCTCCATACATAGTGGTGGTGAAGTATGTGGCACAGTCCAGTTTTAACGAACAAGACCCGTGATTGGTATCCGTTATAAGAAAAGGGTCCTTAAGAACATATGTTTTTGTACAACTCTTCCTGAATTCCTGAGAGTAGGGATGATTCTTCTACGCAGGAGGTGACTGAGTTGATTACCCGCCATTCACTATGCTTCGACAGCTGTTGCGTCATGTATGTTAGCAAAGATAGGAAATGCAAAAACTAAAAACAAAAAGAAAAAAATACATGTAACCACGATGAAAATATGTTTCGAGACAACGTTTTTAATATGAAAGGTCCCTTCGCTTTTACTTTGTTAATTAATTTGTTCAAACACCATGGTGTTTTTTAATATATTCTGAATACATGGATCCTGTGTCAATATTTTTATAACTGCGTCCATAATGAAGGATTGTGTATATGTACACTTATACAAATAAAATTAACAAAAATGAAAAAAAGCTTGGTTATGTAAGCATGATTTACAGGGCAGGAAAAAAGTTTGAAATTCAGTTGCCCAGTGGGCCAGTTCGTTTACAGTTTTTAGTCTCCCACACCAAAATATTACTTTTCCAATAGGCGTGCAACAATGAAGAGCAAAGAATGCTTTTATTTTAACTTAAGAAGCTAGGTCATACTATCTAAGGTGATTTTGTTTAATTTTGTCAATAATGATTTTCTGCAGTTTCCAATTAAGAAGTGTCTCAGTTACATTCGAAAACGAACTTTAAACAAAGATTATCCAGTCTCCACGACAGAAATTCATGGATGTCAATAATAACTGAAGCTATTTGCGTGTCGTTGGCATCGAGGCTGCGAGAGCGAACCACTCAAAAAAAGAGAAAAAGTCCACTTATTTTATTGCATTTTTTCCTTTTTTTCTACAGTTTACAAGGCATGAGGAGGCTTTTTCACTGCCAATAGTGCGAAATTGCAAACACAGTCACGCAATAAATCGGCCAATCAACTGGAAGCGTAAAACCTGTTAAATCTTTTGATTCAATAATATTTTAACATGAAAATTCACGCTATAGATTTATTTATAATTTATTTTCATTCAGATTTTTATATTTTTTATGCCTTAGCATTCTTTTTAACTGCTCTTTCGTTGAGTCTTGCGTCATCATAAATAGTAAAATTAATAAACTTCAAATCCATAACTACCGGTTCTACAGGCAAATCTCGCCAAGCGTATCTTAACTTCTTTGGATAATGAAGACTGTTCGTCAAAATGTCTCTAAAAGGTTCTTTTTCACGGAGTTTTGCTAAGTACGCGTTTTTCCAGACCGGCGAACATTCTACCTTCACGGAAACTCCTCGTTCATCATCGGAATTTCTTGTGCTACCACGCGTGAATTTGGAACGTGAAGTCACGCGAGGACAAAAATCGCCCGAGGGAGTCCTACTGAGGCTTTGGATGTAACTCATCCGACTTGAGTAGCCACTGTCTTGAGGCGGCGTTATCGAGCTTGTTTTCCTTGAACCGATCGACTGAAAAATAAACTCTTCGTCTTCCGTTTCATCTAGAATCTCTTCCTCGCTGTCGTTGTCTTCGATTCTTCTATCACGCGCAGCAATCAACGCGCTGAACGAGTCCTTGCCGCTGTTCAATCCGGGCGCGTTACTTGCACGATGTTCCATCAACGCGTCTGTTCTTTGGAGAAGCTTCCAGCATTCCTTGCACAAGTTAGGTCCAAGCAATTCGCAAAAGTGTCGGCACGTAGAATTTTCTTGACCACTCCGTTCCCTTCGTTCGCAAAGAAGCTTATTACGTGCGTTTCCGGTTGCGCTAGGGACGCGGCTGTAGATCTTCTTGGCATAAAACCCTCGTTCATTACGCGGCAAAATTCCTGATGTTTTTGTGTCGCGTCGAAAACGAGGATGGTGAAACATCCATTCAGGATCCACGACTGGATCATTTAGAGTTATCACTTGAAATTCAGTCGAACCAGATGTAGTAGGAACGTGCCTTTGTCGCATAAATTGTCTCTTTTCTTCGCAGCGAGGTCGTCTTAAAGTTATCATCGTGTCCTTTCTACTTCCTGACTTTCTTCAACACTGGCGACACATCTTAAGGCAGTGGCTTCTTTATCACCAAGCCGTCAGCAAATATTTTAACTGTCTTAGATCCTGCTGCCTGAAATCGTTTGAGGACGTTAGTTTTTCCACTCGATCAAACAGACAACAAAAATCCTTCTGCATGGCAACTGTCGCATCTGAATCACGAGTGTCGATTTCTGACCCGTAAAACCTAGGTTTCGAATTACAAAGAACCTCGATCACGAAAGCGGAACGATATTTGAATGACGTTTCGCTGGCAGCTAAAACCGGAAAAGCGAAAATGTCTTGTTAACGTAAACTTAGATGCAAAGTTATGCTCATCTCAGTGTTTATTCAACCGATTCACAGAAAAAAAAAGACTTAATATCAAACATTGACTTGTTTTTATACGACCTGTGAATACGAGATCAGTAGTTTGCCTTGCAGACGGAATTAACTCTGTACATTGTATACCCAGCGGTATGCAGCCTGGCTATAGATAAGTTCAACTGTCAGTGATAATTGGACTGCATTATGTAACGGCAATTTTATCACACAGAGTTCTCGTACGCAATATAGTCGTGGGAGGGGCAGGTAGTGGCGACCTGGTATTCAACGGCAGCAAGTCATGCTGAGGGGCGGGGTGGAAGAGAAAGGGAGGCGGAATATCTCACAATAAGGGAGAAAACAAGTGAGGAGGCTGCAGCATGTTAATAAGTGGGAAGATTTATGCAAACTTCCCCCAGCCCCTAAAACTTGCTACTGGGACATACTCCTCCTTGGACAGTTCTCTTAGTCAAGAAAAGCGGCTCTACATAGCTAGTTATCTGTTTGAAGACCTTTTGTCTCTAATTAATGTATAATTGTTTAACCATCATATGTGACACTTGAACAAACAAATAGCCAAAATCAACAACTGCGTGTTTCACAGAAGCCTGGGCACTAGAGTTTTAATGGCGGTATCAACCTGCAGGAGCCTATCCCAAAATCCCAGGATTTAGAAAATGGCCGTGTCTATGCTTGCCAAAAGTAACAAAACTATGCAAAAAGGATTTTGTTGCTATTTTTCAAATATAACAAAATGTTAGATTTTTCAGTCACAAAGCACAGTTGGCTATTTGTACATGTTTATTATTATTTGCACAACAAAGCAACGCCTTAAGATCTCATGCCACCACTGCCTCCACCAGGACGGAAACTCTGAGTAGCGTTGATTGGCTGAGTCACTTGCAGGTTTGAAATGTTTCCAAAATCCTGAAAAAATGAAAGTAAGGCAGTAACAGATTACTATTGCTGCTCATCTCAAGGTTTTCTGTGTGCACTTTAGGTTATCATCTGCGTTTATCACCTTTTGAAAGCTTAAGTAAAAGCAAATTCTGTTTTTCGCTAATTTACATGTTCCTCTGTTTCTGGATACAAAGTGAAAATGTCTGCAATTGCAGTAAAAAATTACTAAACATTTTAAAACAGAATTTAAATAATGTAGAGTGATTGCACAAAAATCACTTTTGGGGTTGAGTATGATTATGTTTTGGAACTTTACAATATTGGATATAGGGGTTTAGGTAACTTCAGTTTAAACCAAGGGTGAAAGTTTCTAAAGAAAGTGTGGTGCTGCGCCGGTGGGGGTAACAAGGCAATTTGATTATATCAACTAAGTTGAAAATGTAAATTGGCCACCACAACAAGTTGAAAAGTTGACATTTCAAGCGTTAGCCCTTCATCAGAGCGAAGGGCTAACGTTACCCTTAGCAAATAAAATATTTACATTGCAGTAGAAAATATGCATGGATTATGCAGATATCAAAGATGTCACTGGAATAAATGAAGACAATAGAGACAAAGCAGGTATCCCTGGTAATTATGGATGTACTGTTTACAAGCAGCCCTTGTAGGAAGAGAATGTAATATCAGAACAGTCACTTACCAAGACTTTCAACATTTCTTTGGTGTCTGGGTCAACCTCAATGATATCTTGCTCAATGGCAGACACCTGCAGGAAGAAAGCAAACATGAGCATTAATATAACCAATAACTAACAATTATTCACCAAAGTGGAGGTGAATAGTGGTGGATATTTTTGGCGGCAAGGCAAATATCCACCACTTTCACCACGCAATCTGAATGTTGTAAACTGTGTTGCCATTAATTATATGTGAAAGACTGAAAGACATGTATAAGTCAAGAAAGATTCTTTGGACTGATTTATAGGTGGACTTATACATGGGTAAATATGGTAATTCTGCTCACCTCTGGTACATAGTTGTCCCTTCGTTCACGTTCCTCCTCCTGCAATTTGATGGAAATTCCACGCACAGCACCCTTTTGGATACGCTTCATCAGATGGGTGACAAACCTACGCAGAGGAACAAATAAAACAGTCTAGTCAGCCAACATTTGTGAACATACAGACCGAACAGGTGTTTTATTAAGGGCCAGGCACTGGGAAAATTGTTTTCCTTATATATAAAAAAGGTTAAGTTAAAAAAGTTTTGCCAGTTTGTGAAAACCAGTTGCCCTCCAGCTGAAAACATCAGATACCCAAGACCAGGCCTTCTGACAGGGTGCGCAGGTGCGGGACCGCACAATTCGATCAAAGCTGCACAATCCCGCACAATTTCTGAAAATCCGTGAAATCCCGCACAATATGCAAAGATTTGGTTAAAAATCTAATTAAATTGGTATTCCCATCGATTCATAAAGTTTAAAGAAAAAGGCTATATTTAGGCTATTTACCTTGCAAAACAATCAAGAAATCCACTGCTTTCCGCGATTGAACAGCTCGAGCGGATACAAAAACAACAAGGCCTTTCTTCATAGCTCCGTGCCGACCTGGGCACTAGTTTCGGTCTTTCCAAAACAAAAATTTAATGTTGCTTTTCTCTCTAACACATTTGTTTCTTCGTTCGGTTTTAAATATATACATATGAACCGATTCGGATAGCAAAAACAAAACACCGAAGAAATGTACCGCCGCGCCAACATGGCTGCCAATTTGTTGGAACATGATATTTTCACAAAGGCAAACTGACAAACAAAAGAGCTGCAACTCTGGGCGACAGAAAATTAATAATTCTCATCAAGAAACAACAGGGTTTATTTTTGTTATTCAAGTGAAGGACGTTTTCATTCACAAAATACAAGTTTCACGCTCTAATTTCTAAGTTTAAAATAAAATGACATCAAATTAAATTAAGTCGCAAGCAATTGAATTTGCATTTGTCTCGTTGTTGTGGTTTTTGCAACAATTTCAAACTGGAAGAGTTTTAAACCTTAACGAGAAAATATTCGCTCTACATATCAAAGAAAGTACAAAAACATTTTTTTTTCGAAGCAGAATTACACCCAGGAAACTTAATCGGTCGTGTCACGCAACATGATTTTGCTGATACAAACTTTGGCCAAAGTTTAGCAAAAAAGAAATTTGGTTTATGTTTAATTGCCAAACTAAGAGGGTAATTGTTGCACTTTTCTTTTATCCAGGGGTCCTGGTGATCGAATATTTGTTTGTTTAGATGACTGCGCAATCCCGCACAATTCCCGAACAATCGCCATTTCA
>OMLO01004923.1_pt1 | contig 11200 bp, 8 predicted proteins | sample 1674811 | NCBI WGS metagenome assembly OMLO01 (sample SAMN06265003, study PRJEB25207) | coral metagenome | isolation source: Coral host | place: Mexico:La Bocana,Puerto Morelos, Mexico | collected 2008-11-13 | reverse complement strand
AGCGAAGCAATGTTAATATCGCATTGTAGGTCGTATTTGAGCAATGGAGTCAACCATTGGTAATGAAAGCGAACATGTCCCAGATAAAACTTCCAGTGTTTCCGTTTCAGACAAAAAATTACTTTTAATAAAGCATTAACAGATAATCACAGCGTGGCTTCATTTTAACAACCCTCTATAACAAAAAGGCGTCAGTTTCTCTGAAAGAAGCTTTCATTTACGGTTTCCGTAAACTGGTCTTTTTCCTCGAAACATTTAATTTAGGTATTAATTGTGATCGCCACTCGTGGAAATAAAAAGTCCAATCTCAGGTTCACGCGCATAATTTTGCAATCCCTTTTGTTTTTCTAGAGAACGATTTCCTATTTCCTTTCTTACTATTTTACTTTCTTTTGTTGCCTTTATTCGTTTGGCTTGCAGTTGCACAATTCCATTTAGCTTTTGCAGCAATTTGTCATATGTTCATGTAGCCAGTAAAGCGAATGATCGTTGAGCGCTTTAGTTCTCGAATTCAAACATTAAAATGCTCAACCTACATCACGTCCATTAACGTGGCTCAAAACAGTTTCCAGCACTTAGATTATAACCACTCTTTATCACTTGATGCTACAATCATGATAGCAAAATACTGCTCAATCAATGCGTTTTGAATCTTGGTAAATTTTTTACCCGTCATCTACAACATGTACAAAACAACGTGGATTGATCAAGCACCTAATTTTGTGAACCGCGACTAATTTTTCATAGCGAGACCTAACGGACACTAACAAAGGAAATTGAGTGACTGTTTATTCAGGTGTCCTCGTGGCCTGAGGAACAGATCTATTCGGAGGTAAAATATAAGTCCATTTTTTACCAGGAGTCGTCGCCGTCGTCATTCCTAAAGCTCCCTAATTATGTCCGTCACGGAGTCTTTGACGGAGAGGATCGATTGCGAGACCTCCCTTAGGGGGCCATTGCATCTAATTGCTGCCAAAATCGTCCTTTCGACGTACCGGAAATAAAGTTTTCTTTCGTTATTTTTGAGCCACCAGTTGCGTATTTTTAAAACTTCTTTTCACAGTTTTGCCCGACAGCTAAATATGTTTATGTCTTAGGCAATTTGGCTCAAATATTCCCGTCGAAAGCTGCTGTAATTTGAGTGAAGTACGACACAATGTCACGCTTTTGCCTGGGTTTCTTTAGCGAAAGCTCCCAATACTCATGGCTAAAAATGCTCATATGTTCAAGTTCAAAAATCATTTTATAATATATATCAGATTATTTCAATGTTACACAAGTTTTAAGCTTCCCTTTCTGGGTTTGCTGAACATAGTGCTGAAGAACATGGCACACGGAATGTTACTTGTTAGTAGCAATATTTTTAGCGTTGGCGAAGATTGTTGTGGCATCCCAGCTCAAACGATAGCGAAAGAAATCTTTGCCTACAAGGAGAATACAAAATACAATACAAAAATGAATAGGTAATTGTAGGTTACCTTTGTCTCGTGTCACTGTCACTGTCAAGGCTAAACCCGTTGCGCTAAACTCGTACCATGTCGTACCGTGGCTTTCGGGAAGTCCTAAATTGTCTACAAAAAAACCAAGGGCCACAAAACAAACCAAGGAAATAAAAATAAACTCCTGATTATGATCAGATTTCGTTCTTTCTTCTTAAATGCAGTCTCTAGAACTTAACCAATATTAAGACATTTACTTAACTAATATTAAAACAATTACTAATATTAGAAAGATTACATCAGTTAATCCCCGAGTCTCCCCAGGCGTTCTCTTTCAGAATGACCGAGCGAATCATAGAAACAAGTCTTAATCAAAATGGCGTCCAAATGTGTCCACATGTGCACTAAATCTCCAGCAAATATCGTTTTCAATTTACTCGTGAAAGAATAGAAAATAACCAACATGGCTTTTTAATTATGAAAGTGTACTGAGTATCGGGCGTTTTCGCCCATTTTATACAACAACTAGTTCAAAGATCGCCGTGCAATCCCCGACGATCTTGCATTTAACAGTTTAAAAGGATGTCGAAGGCAACTAAGAGAAAGCATGTTGCCAAAGAGGTGCTGGATGATTACGTGGTTCCGGATCCAAACCAGCAAATTGTTAAGGTAAGGAATTCACTCATGATATAGGTCACCGCACTCGTTTTCGAAGAAATGACAATTTACCTCTATGGCGAGAGAAAAAGCCGTAGAGTTAAAGCCGCTATTTTCTAATGCCGCCATGTTCTAATGCGCGCGCGCTATTCACATGTTAAATTGTGGCAGTGATGATGCGCAGTGCAATATTAGGGATGACCTTAAGTTGTAAATATTGTCTTGAGTGGTGGAGCTTAGGACTAGTGCGTTTTTTATCCGTCCCGCCCCCCCCCCCCCCCCCCCCCCATAGACAAGATATACTGAGCTGGGTATAAGACTCGTGTCTTAAGGGACTCTGTAAGCAACATCTGATCTGTAGAATTTTCGTAATGGTCTTTGAAAGTTGGCCTTTTTTGTGGTAGGAAAAGAAAACTGGGTTATTATGATGGCAGTAATTATGGTTTTTCTTGAGAGGTAAATTTCATCATGGTGCGGATGAGTACTTATATCTCCAAATTATGGGAAGGTGATCTGTAGGTGTTGTGCATCCCCATTTTCAGTGATGCATTACAGTGGAACCCCACTCTACTGACGCCTCCTTAATGTGGACACCCACTTAAAACAGACAGTTCTGTTTGTCCAAAAAAAAAGCTCATATGTTTTCTCTAAAATTAACCCGCTTTCTAAGGACACTGGTTAATATGGACAAAAGACAGTTTTATGTGTCCTGAGTCGCAAGCTCTTATATATTGTCAAACCCGCTTTACAGACACTGGCTATCTGTCTATAAAATAAATGAGTGACTATACCAGTGCGGTTTTTTGTGTTTGCCTTTCTTTTAACACGTGACCTCGTTTTTGTCAGTGATGACAATATTATTGAGGTCGATGCCCTGTCAAAGGAGCCTAATGTCAAATCTCTGAAAGAAGCTATGGTAATCCTGGAGGATGTGACTGAATATCTTACCAGTGAAAACCTATAACAGAAACGGCAAATGACGTGTCTAAGGTTCTGTCTATTATTCAGTCCACTTGGCCGAGTCACAAACTAAAAGTGTCAGTACAAAGTAAATGAATCCATTGTCATGCCTGTAGTTTCAACAATACGATACATAAACGATTTTACTCTAAGACTATGATAAATGATCATGGGGTTTCTTTAGGATGAACTTGTTACAGTTAAGGAACTAAACAACATTTTCATGTGAAACTGGCTGTTTTGGTCTTTATATCGATAAACCATTTGGCATTTTCTCAGAAAGCCTGGATAATACAGACACTGTGGCATGTCCCCTTGGTGTACGAGTTCCACTTCACTTACTGATTTTCTGTTTTATTGATACAGATTTTAGGCAGCCGTGGAAACAATCTTCATGAGGTGGAAACATCTGATGGCACAAAATTCCTTGTCAGTATGCCATCAAAGTTCAGGAAAAGTGTGTGGATAAAAAGAGGTATGGGTCATGGCTTTTAGAAGTCGTCAGCGTACATACATTTTACAAATAAAACCAGGTAAATGGTTGGAACTGATATTGCATAACAACATTTTGGCCTTAGTACTTGCTGGATCCTTTCTGATGATGAAGATGACGATTTCAATGTTTATAAAATGAGTTACTCTGAAAACATTTTCTTGCCTCTAGTCTGACTATAAACAAGTTTGGAGCAGCAAACAATGACTAAAGCAAGTCCTAATTAATTCAGAGGTTATCTACATATTATGTGGCTGATCAATATATTTCTTTGGTGAACTTTTTTCAGGAGATTTTGTCATTGTGGATCCCATTGAAGAGGGAAACAAAGTGTGTGCTGAGATAGTTCATATTCTGTATGGCAAGCAAATCAAATACTTAAAGAGTGAAGGATTATGGTAGGTCAAGTTTCTATAGAAATTTGTGCTAAGTGCAAATAAAGTAAAAATATCTGCATCAGGAGACTGGCCCATACAGCCAGAGATTAAAATTCGGTTTTCTGTAGCAAGTGTCTAGGAGAAATTTTACTTTCCCCTTGATGAGATGCTACTATAGTCCATTGCAGGGTTATCCCCAGGGTTATACACATGGGTAGAGAAGCGCTGTGAGAGTAAAAGTGTCTTGCACAAGAACACAATACAATGCCCCTGGCCAGGGCTTCAAACCCCTGGGGGGAGCAGAGATGGCACAGTGGTGAGAGTGCCTGCCTCCCACCAATGTGTCCCAGTTTCAATCCTGGAATGCATGGGTATTTTCTAAACAAGTTCTTGTGAACTCCTTGGTGCTCTGTGGGCATGTGCCATGGGTAAATAAATTACATTAATTACATTACACAAAATTACATTAATTGCATTGATTACATTACATAAAGTCAGGATTCCAGCACTTAGACCATTAGGCCACTACATCTCCACATAATAGAAGAGAATGCTCAGTGAAAACTATATAATGAATATGAAGTTATTTAAATTGAAATACCGGTAGTTAATTGCACCACACTTTTGTGTTAATTTTTGCTGTTAAAATTTATTTTTAAGGCCAACAGCATTTACAGAGAAAGCACAAACGGAAGGCCAAGAAATAAACAGGTACAGTTTTTTTGTACGTCCATTTATACCAGTATTGGTAAGATTGTTATCATTTATTTTGTGAGAGATCTTTACATTACAACTGCACGCCACTTCTGGCTTTGATTGCAAAAAAAAAATAATTTATTTAATAAAAGTGTTGAAAGAACTATTTTGTTATTTAGCTTGTAAAAACATAATTTTCCCTAGACTACTAGGAGAGGGGGATCAAGACTTAGTGTGAGGAGGAGAAGGAGGCAAAATCAGAGGCTGTGGCTGGCACAGTTTGAGAGGACTGTCAACTAATGACTTTCATGATGCTTTTGCTCTGAAAGATTGACACAATTAACACTTCTCACTTCTGAAGTTTGCAAACATCACATTTGATTTGATTCATTGAATATCTGTGCTGAGATGGGCTGAAGTAATCATGGTAAATATTCATGTTGTATTTTCTTTCTTGGTAGCAACTTACATATGCATGATGAGGGCATGAATGATGACGAAGACAATGATGATGATGATGATGATGATGATGACCTGTTTGTAAATCCAAACCACCAGAAGACAACATGCTATGTTGATTCTGACTCCAGTGAAGAAAGTGAAGACAATGAACAGTGACACCCTAGAATCAATTGTTTATTATAATGCGAGTAATCTGGGACGTGTCTGTTACAGAAACACCTGACCTGGGGGATTTTCAGCAAATGCAATTCTCCATCACTCTGGAGGCAGTAAGAATGGCCTTGGAGAATTATATTTATCAGTCAGAAACTTAATAAATAACAATATCAAGTACTTGGTGCTATGAGAAGAATTGCATCTTTCCTAATCTAAGCCATTTTAAAACATAAACAACAGGGTTTGAAATTAGTGCTTGCTTGCTTGCTAATGGGACTCTCAAAAGTATCAGGCAAGTGCAAATCACCTATCAGTCGCCCGTTCGGGGAGTGCGATTTTCATTGTTCGAAAAATTATATGAGCTCAAATAGTAATAAGTAAACACTTTTTATTTTCCATTATGGCGTAGATGTCTAGAATCTAGCAATATGAATTTGGTTGTGCTAGCTGTAGCTTATTTTTGTGGTAAAACCATGGAAATGTGGAAATGTTACTACAAAGTTTTCAAAGTTAATGATTAAAAGGAGGATTAAAAGACAAAACGAGTTGTGACAGTGGTTAAATTCTACATGAGGTAAGAGACATGCTTGCAAAAATTGGGTGGGGGTGAGGTTATCTTTCTGAGCAAGTGAAAATTACACAGGGCAAGTACATTTTAACAATCATTTTGTTCCAAATTGTGATCAAATATGATCAGAAAGATTCCACTTAGTAAATGTGTTCCACAATACAAGCTTAACTGTTTTGTTACAATGGCAACATCCTGGGTTCCAGATGTCCCCAAAATTGCACACACCTTTGATTATAGTAATGCTTTAAATCCTTTTTCGTCGTGCATACTTGGAGTATGAACTGAGATAATTATTACATGCAATAGATTTTATACTATGAAGCAAAAACACTTGTTGCCAGTGGTTCGAACTGTTGCTGATGTGCCAACTCGTTTGTGATCCAAATGTAATTTACTGACACGATATTATATATTACTTAGGGGGCCATTCTCTGGGAAATGGATGGTGGCTGGATAAAAATGGATAGCCACTTAACAACAGAGGTAAAAACAATAGAACAGCCCTAATTAGTACTTTGGTCACTAGCCACCTATTAGGGGTGGCTTTGTAATAGGGGGTGGACTGTATTTCAATGAGAGTTAATCAGAGCACATGGAGAATGTCAAGGGAAATTAGATCTGCATTATATTAAAGGAGATACAGCCAGTGCATGACATGGATTGTGGATCTTCTCAAACTCTAGTGTCTTCTAACTGAATACATAAATCTCTACAGAGCAGAGAGGATCATAATGCAATAAAAATTAAATTGTCTTGTGAATATTGTGACAATACACATGATGTAGAAATGCTGGATGGGTCTCTATCTTCCAAGCTGGGGTTGGAAGTCATTCATGTACACAATCTCGTCCCCCAAAGCCCACATTACCCTTGTCCTGCAGAACAGGATAATGAAGACCTCCTTTGTTTTTCCAGTCCGCAGGACAAGGGTTATGTGGGCTCTGGGACAAGATTGTCATGCGCATAGTTTCATTACCTTTTTAGCAGCAGAAATGGTTTTCACACTTGGGAAAAGGGTGAGAAAAACTTAGAAATGGACTTATGATATTCCATGATTACTTGAATAAGTACCATTACCGCTATCTGTGCAAATCCATCCATGAAAAAGAAACATGGAACCAATTGCAAAACAATCAATGCATAAACAGGAACATAAGACACTCGCACACAAAGAAAGAAGTAGCATGTGTCCATTGTCAAATTAAAAGACTGAAATGCCCTCAATGCATTCTTATGGCTACTTAATGATGTCACCTTTTACTACAAATCAATCATTTGTTATTTAACAGGAGTCTGTTATACCAACAGAGAGAACATATTAATACAAATAGTGCTTATAAAATTTCTAAGGGAACAAAAAAGAGTTTCCAAATTGTTTATAAAATGTTTATTGAAGAGTCTGACCATATATCACTGTAAATGTTTACAAGTACAGTGTTTTCTGTTTACTAGACATCTACTAGATAATTTGCATGGCAAACAAGAAACAGGATAACTATTTAAACTATGCAGGACAGGAAAAAACCCAGGTCTGATTAATCAGGGCAAGTAGGCTTTACTCTTTGCAAGTGAAAATGAAGTCTGGTAGTCCGGTTGGCTGAGCAAGTCAAATTGGCTTTGGCAGTCTTGTTAGTGAAAATCTCCCATCAAAAACAGTTTCAAATCTAAAGACTACAAGATGATCAAAATAATGAGTTGAAAGCAAGGATTAATTCTCTGATCGCCATTTTGGCCTCCATGTTGGATGTTGCATGATACAGAAAGCATGCAGTACATGTAGATTCAAGATGCCAATGAAAAACATAAACATTCTGCATTTTGTTTTGTCACTGTGCCTTTTGGGCAAGTAATATTTTAGTAGGGGTCAAATAAAAACAGAACTGAATTGGCCCACTGGGCAACTAGACTTCAATTTTGTATTTCCTGCCCTGCTGCATGGAAGAATATCAACTGAGTTTCACTTCCATCTTGAAGAGAGCTCATTCAAATGAAATACATTGAGATGCTTCTCTTTCTCTCGTAAACTTACAGAGTTTGGAAGGCAAAATTTCAACATGTGTCAGTCCAGTGTCAGTTGATTTCCAAGCTAGTTCCTAAATAACAATGTCCGTCACAGTCTGACAGAGTATCTTTGTACTAAATTTACATCTGGAAGGTTTTTGTACAAATAACATCACAAACCAAGTTGTGGTTACTCTAGCTTTCAAGACTTCTTAATAATCTTGTACTTTCCCTTTTGTAGTTGGCCTATATACAACTTTGTTTTTGATCCATCTCCTTTTCTCACCCAAACCTGAAAATTAAATAAACAAAACATCATTGACTGGCCACATATGTTCACATAGACAGAAGTCTACCACAATGGATTTACAATTGTTACCAGTACTTTTGAGTCCCAATTCAAAATGGAAACTTTTTCTATGCATGGCAGGGTAACTCAGCTCCTATATCAAATAGTCTCCTAGACATGCACCCAGTCCATTTACTAAGCTTAATAAATAGGTGTAGAAGTTTTTGTTGAGTGCTATACCTCTACGTGTTTATCACCGATCACTTTGTACTTCTGTTCTTGCACATACATATAAAAGGAAGGCATGTTTCCATGGTTACCAACCGTTTTTGGTCTGTTGTATGAGCTTTTAGATAGCAAACTATATGGCTCTACACAGGTTTTCAGCCATATGTCCTGTATTGTTGCCTTAAAATTGCTAATTTGTGCAGCCTTGTAACATTTTGGATGGCTACTTTTGAAATTCTGGATAAAAGCCTGGCCTTACAACTCTTTGATCATGCATTTTTAGATAATAAACTTTTACAACTCTATGAAAAATGCTCTGCAAAAATTTCTTCGACTATACAAGGCTCACAAAATTAGCAATTTGCCTTTGTAAAGCCCTAGAGAGATCCCTCTATTTGTAAATAAGAATGATATGTGAGAAACAATGACAGTTACCTCTCCAGTGTTTATTCCAGTAACAAAAGCACTGAAATAAAAAGACAAAAAACACTAGCATATTCATAAAAACTTCAAAATGACAAAAGTTTTCCAAAAACACAAAATTATATTACAAAAGTTACCAATAGGAGGAATGGAGAAGAACAAATAAAACAGAGAGAGAACACAGAAAAAAAAAACAAGAAAGATGTCCAAAGAAGATTGGCAGGCAGTTACCGGAGGGATGCTTCTATAATGACATTGGGAGCAAAGAGGAAAGGGTCATTATAGAGGGAACATTATCTTTATCCCTGAGATTTATGCATGATGGCATGGTGTCAAAGTAAAAAGGGTAAAAGGGAAAAAAGGAAAGACAAAAAGTGGAAAGGAAAATAGTTTTTCATGATGTTAGAATGGATAATTTAAGGAGTGGCAGCAACAGCAACAAAAGTCAGCCAAACAACTTCAGGAACATTATTGCCCTTTGTAAGTTGGTCAAACCATGGATGAGAGTGTATATGTACATGTAGCCTTACTGTGTGATTTTAAAAATTTAATAAACAAACCTGGAATGAGTATCATTTCTGCTTTCTATCACTACATGATCACCTTTATGGAACCTTAAAAACAATATATTTCATAATTAACAACAGCAACAAAATATATGTTCATGAAAAAGTTGAAGTTACAAAGATGTACACTGCTGCAGGTAAAGAGGCAGAGTTGCCGACATTGACAAGACTGAGCTCTTGCAATGTACAGTTGTTTTGCAATGTACAGAATGCTGTGTTGTGGGACGAATGTCTTGGAAAGGATCATGCCTTAAATGTTCATCTCACATACTGTACAAAGATGTTGATTGTTTTGGATTCAACGGCTTGAAAGCCAGCCAACTATAAAGCAAAGTTCATGCTTGTCTCTCATGAGATAACAAATCAGCCTTGATGAAGCTGAAAATTTCACGCATCTTTTCTTGTTCTGCAGCAAAATAGAACTTTTCTGGAAACACCTTATTGCTTTTCTAAAGGATCGTAACTTTTTATCCAACGACTATCTTTTAAAAAATCTTGTTGTCTTGGGTCTTAAGCCTGATACTTCCAAAAACAAAGCTGCAATAAACCTTGTTGTGTTACTTGCGATATTCTACATTTGGCTTTGCATTTAGCAAAGGAAATATTCCGACTATTGAAAATTTTATGCCTTTTTTAAAACAATATAAGAAAGAAATTTAACCTTTCTCTCTTTAGTAACCTTTTACCAGTTGAAGTCTCTCGCTCTTTTCCACTTTCCTTTCTACCAGACATTCCCTTCTTATTTTTCCTTGCTTCAATATTCAAAGTATATGAAGCTAAATTTCAGTGAATCAGCAGGGAAACTATCTTTAATCCTTTCTGATCTCTTTTAAGTTAGAAGCTCAGTTCATTAAAATTTACCATTACATTCCCGCCCCCAATAATTTCCTGGACAATAGCATTGTTAGTAGAGTAAGTATCTCACATTGTAAGTACTGTTTTGTCAGTAGAGTATTAAATAGTATTGTTAGTAGCTTAAGTATCTCACATTGTAAGTAAGTACTGCACAAGTGTTGTATTGCAAGTAGAGTATAGTATTGTTAGCATTAAAAAAAACTAAAAACAAAATTAATGTCTTTTTTGAGCCATGTATGAGTTGAAACTATGAGAACACTGACATAAAAACAATGACTAGTGACTCAAAACAAACTCCTGTATGATGCTAAGATAACACCTTAGATGTTGAAAAAATCAAGAATCGGCATAAATAGAAATTCGAAAATGAAGCCAACTACAAGAAACTGGATAAAGAGGATACTCGATAAAGCAGCTTGAATTATGGTAATATCTAAGCTTAACTCTTGTGTTGGAATGTCATGATTCTCTTATTTGGTTTTACTGAATTCAAATAGGCTTACTTGTAAAGTTGGGTTATACAGCCCGAGTAAATGCTCTTGGAGCTCAAGTTTTCACGTTTCTAACATGTCACAAAACTAGTCACACAAAAAAACATGATCTTTCCATGTCACATTCAACTCTTTTTAATTAATGATATATGAGGTCATGTAACTGGGTTTGCCAGGGGTATATTACGAGAGAATGAATGATACAACAGACAGACCATTTCATACCATTCTCCTTCGTAATAAAGCTTCCCATCTTCATATCTTGCATTATAGGGACTCTTTTCTGACTGGCAACCACCTAAGTGAGAAACAACAGTTATTACATTCCATATGTGGCATAAATCTGTAAACTGTTCTTAAAATCCATACATTGTACCAAGTACTCACCAAACTTTATTACCGGTAACCGCGCGGCCATGGGCCGAGCGCGGTTCTTAATCTACCCTTGGTTTATTTTTTTTTTTCGTCATGTCGGTCGAGCTGAACCAAACTTCTCACGGCCAAAATTCCAATGACGCAACTTGTGTTGTTTATTA